>JGI10211J34971_10000243_pt1 | contig 43232 bp, 37 predicted proteins | sample Etolagsediment_FD_34971 | JGI IMG/M metagenome (IMG submission 34971) | reverse complement strand
TCTTCGAGGGTGAGAAAGTTCGGATGGATCATGATCTAATCAGAATCCGTTTCCGCCAAGATGTCAACCAAAGGTGCGGTTGTTCAGGGACTCGGAGTATATCTCGCATTTGTCGTGAAAATAAGCGGTCTTTACGTCGATAGCGCGTTAAAGGGCGCTCATCAAAAAGGTTGTGGCGGCGACGGTGGCGGCGATGGAGGCAACCCAAATCAGCGCCTGAACCGACGAGGTTTGGCGCCGTTTCCCGCGCAGTAGCGCCACGGTGTCGGGATGAAGCTTAAGCCCGTGTTCGTCAAATTGGCTCAGCGCCGTTTCCAGGCCTCTGACGATACCGGGCAGGCGATTGAGGGCGTCCACGCCCTGACGGGCCGCATCCTTGACCATCGCTTCGGGGCCAAAGTTGGCGTGCATCCACTCTTCGATAAGGGGTCTCGCGATGATCCACATGTTGGCGTTGGGGGCCAAACGACGACCGGTGCCTTCGGCCACCAACATGGTTTTTTGCAACAGCAGCAGTTGCGGCTGGCTTTCCATCTGGAAGGTTTCGGTGATTTGGAACAATTGACCCAACAGCCGGGCAATGGAAATCTCATTTTGCGGACGGTCCAAAACCGGCTCGGCGATGGAGCGACACGCCTGGGTGAATTCTTCGATGGATTGGTTTTTGGGGATCCAGCCCGCTTCAAAATGAATTTCCGCGACACGGCGATAATTGCGGGTGAGAAAAGACATCAACATTTCCGCCAAATGGCGCCGCGAGGTCTGGTTCAGCCGTCCCATGATGCCAAAATCGACAATCGCCACGGTGCCATCATCCAACACAAACAGATTGCCGGGATGCATATCGGCGTGGAAAAAACCGTCGCGAAACGCTTGGTAAAAAAAGGTCTCGGCGGTTTTGCGTAAAATTTCCAAGGTGTCGTGGCCGGCGGCTTTGATGGCGGCAATGTCGCCAAATGAAATGCCGTGTACGCGCTCCGTGCACATGACCCGCCTGCCGGTGCGCAGCCAATCGATGCGCGGCACGAAGATTGAGCGATCCGTGAGGAAGTTTTCCCGCAGTTCATCGGCGGCGGCCGCTTCAAACCGCAAATCCATTTCCATTTCGACCGAGCGCGCCAAGGTCGCCACGCTTTCGACGGGTTTTAAACGCCTGAGTTCGGGTCGGGTGCGTTCCAGCAGCCGCGCGCCCCAAAAAAACAGCTCCAAATCGCCCTTGAAGGCTTTTTCAATGGCGGGACGCAGAACTTTGACCGCGACTTCTTCGCCTTCTCGGGTGACGGCGAAGTGCACCTGGGCGATGGACGCGGCAGCGATGGCGGTGTCGTCGAAGGAAGAGAACAGTTCGTCCATNGTTTGGCCGAATTCGGCCTCAATGGCAGCGCGCGCTTGAACACCCGAAAACGGCGGCAGTTTGTCTTGCAAGGTGGACAAATCGGCGGCCATCTGCTCGCCCAACAAGTCCGAGCGTGTCGACAGCATTTGCCCGACTTTGATGAAGCTGGGGCCCATGTCTTGAAAGGCGCGCGCCAGGCGTTCGCCGGGGCGACCCGGCACCCGGCGGCTGGAAATCATTTTGGCGAACAACACAATGGCCGGGGCCAACTGCAATTGTTCCAAAATGAACAGCGCATCATGGCGCGCCAAAGTGCGGGCAATGGACATCAAGCGCAGGATATGACGAAGAGATTCCACAAGAGCCTCGCTTACGTGCGCCAAGCGCTGTGGATGCAGGCGATGCCGCCGGTCAGGTTTTCATAACTGGCCACATCCATCCCGGCGTCTTCGATCATGGTTTTGAACGTCTCTTGATCGGGGAAGCGGCGAATGGATTCGGCCAAGTATTGATACGAGTCCCGATCGTTTGCGACGATTTCCCCGATTTTGGGCAACAGCGAAAACGAATAGGTGTCGTAAATGGTGCTGAGGCCGGGAACCACCACCTTGGAAAATTCCAGGCACAAAAAGTGTCCACCTGGCTTCAGGACGCGCTTGGCTTCCGCCAAGGCGCGATCGATGTGGGTGACGTTACGGATGCAAAAGGCGATTGTGTAGGCATCGAAGGTGGCGTCTGCGTAGGGCAGCTCTTCAGCGTTGCCTTGCTGCCATTGAATGCCTTGCAGCAAGCCTTTGTCGATGGCGCGATCACGGCCGACCTGCAGCATTTCGTCGTTGATGTCGAACACCGTGACGTCATCGCCGCCGCCGCTTAAGTATTTAAACGCGATATCGCCGGTGCCGCCGCCGACATCAAGCAGCTTTTGACCCGGATGCGGGCGCAGCTTTTCGATCAAGCGATTTTTCCACAGGCGATGGACGCCCATGCTCATCAGGTCGTTCATCAAATCGTATTTGGACGCGACGTTGTCAAAAACGCCACGCACCATGTCGACCTTATCTTCTTCACGCACGGTTTTGTAACCAAAGTGCGTGGTGGGCTCGCCTGGAGAAAGGATTTCCGGCGCGCTGGCGGGGTGTGTTTTGTTGCTCATAAGCTGGAACATAGCGGAACGTTCGCAAAGAGGCTACTGTCGTTTCTATGCCTGAGTTGCCTGAAGTCGAAACCGTACGTCGAGGTCTGGCCCCCGTCTTGGAAGGGGCTGCTTTTGCGCGGGTGCATTTACGCCGCGCAGACTTGCGCAAACCGTTTCCCGTCGACTTTGTTGAGCGCCTCGAAGGGGCCCGCATCAAACGCACGGGGCGACGCGCCAAATATCTTTTGATCGAAACGCACGATGACACGCTTATATGGCATCTGGGCATGTCGGGTCAGGTGCGCATTTATCCGCCGGGCGAACCGCCCCCGCTGGTGGGCAAACACGATCATGTGCAGTTTGATCTCAGCAATGGTGCTGTCATCGTTTTTACCGACCCCAGGCGCTTTGGTTTGATGGATCTGTGCCCCAGTGAAAAGGTGGCGGAACATCCCTTGATCAAAGACATTGGCCCCGAACCCTTGGGCAATGCCTTTTCCGGTCCGGTGCTGGCGGCGGCCCTGAAGGGTAAAAAAGTCGCCATCAAACAGGCCATCATAGACAGCCATGTGGTGGCCGGGGTGGGCAATATATATGCGTCTGAAAGCTTGTTTCGCGCAGGGCTCTCCCCCAAGCGGCGGGCGGGCACGGTGCAGGGTGCGCGGGCGGAAAAATTGGCGGGAGCCATAAAGTCGGTGTTGAGCGCCGCCATCGAGGCGGGCGGCTCAACGCTGAAAGATCATCGCACCACGGACGGCGAATTGGGCTATTTTCAGCACAGTTTTGCCGTTTATGGCCGCACCGGGCAGGCTTGTCCGGGCTGTGATTGTGATGTTTTGAAGACCAAGGGCATTCAGCACTTGGAACAAGGCGGGCGATCCACGTATTATTGTCCCCGCCATCAACGTTAATAAGGCTTCATCATGCGCTTTGTTGTTGTTTTGTGTCTCGCCGTTTCCATCGCGCTTTTTTCGGCTTCTGGGTCAAGGGCGGAGAGCAGCGGTTTTTCCGCCGTCATTGAAGATTTGCCGTTGATGGAGGGACTTGAAGAGGTTGGCGATGGGGTCGAGTTTTCCACGCCCGATGGCCGTTTGGCCGAAATTTTCGCCGAAGGATCGGTCAGCCAAGCCGAAGTCGTGAAGTTTTATGCTTCGACCTTGCCGCAATTGGGCTGGGTCAAGGAAACAACAGATATGTTCGTGCGCGAAGACGAAAGCCTGTCGTTGGCCTTTGAGCAAATGGGCAACACGTTACGGGTGCGCTTTACCCTGGCACCGCTGGCCTCAGGGCAAAAGACGCCCCTCAAAAAATAAACATCTTTAAATTTAATCCCCGAAAAGGAACTCGACCAATGCCCGATACCGCCGTAATGGCCAACGAAACGATTCTCATCGAAGTCAAAGATGGCATCGGTGTGATCACCTTCAACCGTCCTAAGGCACTGAATGCACTGAACGCCCAGATGATTGGCGAAATGGGCCGCGCCCTGGACGCCTTTGAGGCTGATGACAACGTCAACGTGATTGTGCTGACGGGTTCTGAAAAAGCCTTTGCCGCCGGTGCAGATATTAAAGAAATGGCCGACAAGTCGTTTAACGATGCTTACATGGGTGATTTTATCTCCGGCCCGTGGGATCGCATCGACAGCTGTCACAAGCCGGTTATCGCGGCGGTATCGGGGTTTGCGCTGGGCGGTGGCTGTGAAATGGCGATGATGTGCGATCTGATCATCGCTTCCGACACCGCCAAGTTCGGCCAACCGGAAATCACGCTTGGCATCGTGCCGGGCATTGGCGGCACCCAACGCTTGACCCGTGCGGTGGGCAAGGCCAAGGCCATGGATATGGTGTTGACCGGGCGCATGATGGGGGCCGAAGAAGCCGAACGCTCCGGCCTGGTGGCGCGGGTGGTGCCGGCCGATCAGTTGATGGATGAAGTCATGACCATGGCGGCGACCATGGCGACGTTCTCGCGCTCGACCATGAAGATGGCCAAAGAATCCGTGCGCCGTGCGTTTGAAACCACGTTGAGCGAGGGCGTGCGCTATGAACGTCGGCTGTTTCATGCGTGTTTCGCCACCTACGATCAAAAAGAAGGCATGAAGGCGTTTATTGAAAAGCGCAAGCCGAAATTCGAGAACCGCTAAAGGCAAAAAACGCCTCAAAACGCCCTAAAATGCCTGTTATAAGGCTTGACGATGCTGGCGGGGGGCTATATAACCCGCGCTTCCGTTCGAACACGCGTTCAACGCAAAAGGTTGAGATTAAATGTCAAATCATAAGTCTGCTAAAAAGCGTATCCGCCAGACCGCCCGTCGCACCGAAGTTAACGGCGCACGTCGTTCCAGCGTCCGCACCGCCATCAAATTGGTGGAAAAAGCCATCCTCGCCGGCGATAAAGCCGCCGCCGCTGCTGCCCTGAAGTCTGCTGAACCGCAGATGATGCGTAGCGCACAGCTTGGCATTTTCCACAAGAACACCGTGGCACGCAAAGTTTCGCGTCTCAGCGCGGGCATCAAAGCCCTCGTTTAAAGGTCCCGGTTCATCGGTCTGATGAGACGTTCGTCTTCATCTGTCGATTGAAATGGGGTCTTTCGCAGACGCGATTGTGCCGCACAAGTTTAAAACCGCCCTCAAAACCGAACCGGTTTCTTGGGGGCGGTTTTTTGTGTTTATACGCCGCCTTTTACGCTTTTTTACGGGCTTGATCCGCGTCGGAACAAGGCGCGATTTTGGGCCTGCTTTTACAGGCATCAAGGCGTGTAAAACCAGAAAATTATCGCTGTTGAGCTGTAAGATTGGTTTGCGGGCAAAAAACGATTTTATGAGCCTAAAGTAGAAATTATTTCCTCCCCGTTTATGCACCACGGAAGAACAGCCCTAAGTCAAAATAAAGGCCAAAAACGAGCTGTAGTCCATTTCTCTTAGATGGCCGGAGATGCCAGCATATAGCATTATAAAGAGATAAAATGTCCATATTTTGTGGTTGAGAGGCAAATTGGGGAAAGGTAAAAAAACCTGCGTATTGAAGGTGTTATCCACCGCCTGTGGATAGCGTGGATGGATTCGGTGTGGCTGTTTAAGTCAAGTCAATTTTTTCACCTGTTCCCCTTTCGATCTCGTTGAAACGCATCCAATAGGCCTCTAAGATCACGCCAACATTGAAGGGCCCTTAAGGCTCTTCAACACGACCTGTAATTACTCTTCACATCGTTGGCAGTTCAAGGGCTGGGGATGGCCCGCGAATACTCTGCAAATGGTCTGCATTCTGAAAGCCAAAATCTGTCGCTATTGATGATTTGAAGTCATGACTTGCAGGTTCAAAAAATAATAATTACGCGCTCATGTGCCTTCTACAAAAAAGGTGACCGGCGTTTTCATTTCGATATTTGTCGAATGCCGGTAAGGAAGAAACGTTTAATTTTGGGGCAACTAAGATAGATGAAAAGTCATGAAGCGTTCGTCGCACGGGCTCAAGGCCGGACGGCATATACGTCAGGCACTTGTATAGGGTTGCTGAGAGGGAAGAATCTAAAGGCGCATCGCGTTCGCATCGACACACGCGCGAACCTGGGCCGATTTGAAGCTTCCATTTGCAGCAAGGGGAAAAGTTTATGAACGGGGTTAGCGTTGACGCTCAAGTGGCGGCACAGTGGGAAGATGTGCTGAGCAGCTTGCGCGATGAAATTGGGGAAGCCGCTTTTCAAAGCTGGCTCAAACCGATGATGGTTCGGGAATGGAATGATGGTCTGGTGCGCATTTCGGTGCCGACCCGTTTCATGAAGGATTGGGTGGTTGCCCATTATGCGGATCGTCTTGGTGAACTGTGGAGTGGTATGAACGCCGCCGTAAAAGACGTTGAGGTGTTTGTACAGGCCGAATACGGCCAAAACGATGCAAAAGCGGCCAACACGTCGAACCGCATTTCCGCACTCAGTGGTGAAACGCCCCATGTTCACGGCGTGACGGGCAGTGTTTCTGGAAACGTGTCCAGTCTTATGCCTTCAAGTGGCTCGCCCCGCAAGGCGGCGTCCAAGTCGGTTCCGCCGGGTACGCAGCCGATGGCGCGTGATCAACGGGTCCTTAAAAGTGCCCCTGGATATTTAGCCGGTGTGCGGCCCGCCAACGACACCGCACTGGAAATCAGCGCGCCCTTGGACCCCCGATATACCTTTGAAAATTTTGTCGTCGGCAAGCCCAACGAATTTGCCCACGCCGCCGCCCAGCGCATTGCCGAAAGCCCCAACGCACAATTTAACCCGCTGTTTTTGTATGGCGGCGTTGGTTTGGGCAAAACCCACTTGATGCACGCCATTGCGTGGAACATCCGCGAAGTCGACCCCAATCGCACGGTCATCTATATGTCGGCGGAAAAGTTCATGTACCGTTTCATCCGTGCGTTGCGGGAACAGAACACGGTGGATTTCAAAGACCAGTTCCGCAATGTCGATGTGTTGATGATCGATGATGTGCAATTCATTTCCGGCAAAGATTCCACCCAGGAAGAATTTTTTCACACCTTCAACGCGCTGGTCGATCAAGGTCGCCAGATCGTCATTTCGGCGGATAAATCCCCGTCCGATTTGGAAGGTATGGAAGAGCGTCTGAAATCGCGCCTCAACTGTGGTTTGGTGGCCGACATTCACGCCACCACCTACGAGCTGCGCTTGGGCATTTTGCAGACCAAGTCTGAGCGCATGGGCGTTGATGTGCCATTGAAGGTGATGGAGTTTTTGGCCCATAAAATCACCTCGAACGTGCGTGAATTGGAAGGCGCTTTGAACCGCGTCGCCGCGCATTCTTCGCTGGTCGGCCGCGACATCACCATCGAGACCGCGCAAGACGTGCTCCACGATTTGATCCGTGCCCATGATCGCCGCGTCACCATCGAAGAAATTCAGAAAAAAGTCGCCGCACATTTCAACATTCGCACGTCCGACATGCACTCGGCCCGGCGCGCGCGCTCGGTCGCCCGCCCGCGTCAGGTGGCGATGTATCTGGCCAAACAATTGACCTCGCGCTCGTTGCCTGAAATCGGTCGTAAGTTCGGTGGTCGCGATCACACCACGGTTATGCACGCGGTCAAAAAAGTCGAAGAGCTGCGCGAACGCGATCCGTCCTTCGCCGAGGATGTGGAATTGCTGCGGCGCATGCTGGAAGGCTAAGGCCGCTCCATTTCACAGCATGCTATCTAAGCCTTTAAAACAAGCCCCTGGCTGCTTTTGCACCCAGGGGCTTGGTGTTTGTGCAGCGTATCCACACGACCGCGCGAATCGGTTGTGGGGGTATTTTGCGCACACCATGATCGGGCTGGGGCATGATGGCCGGAGTATGCCGGTTAAGCCCTTGTTATTATGAACGTATTGGGCGCATTTCCGGCAGAAGAAAAGACTTCGGATTTAAGGGCTCTTTGTTATAATGACATCCCTTTTCAGGGGGCCTTTTTCAGGGTGCCTTTTTGAGAGGAACTGAGGCAACCGCTTTTGGGCGGGGATTTCAGTGCAAAGTTTCCGGGGATTGTGGGCCATGTGGCCGAACGCATGTGTTGCCGAACGCATATGATGACGTAACGAACAGTAATGTTGGATGAGATATGAAGCTGATTATCGAACGCGCCGCTCTTTTGAAATCCTTGAGCCATGTGCAGAACGTTGTTGAACGTCGCAACACCATTCCCATTCTTTCCAACGTCAAACTGACGGCGGGCGACGGCAAGTTGCGCCTCAACGCCACCGACATGGACTTAGACATCGTTGACGCCACGGCGGCCGAAGTTTCCCAGCCCGGCGAAACCACCGCCCCGGCGCACACCTTGTACGAAATCGTGCGCAAACTGCCCGACGGTGCAGACATTGAGCTGGACGCCACGTCGGGCGACGGACAGATGGTTTTGCGCTCTGGCCGTTCGCGGTTTTCGCTGTCGTGCTTGCCTGCCGGTGAATTTCCGGTCATGTCGGGCGGCGATTTGCCCGTGAACTTCGATTTGGCCGCCGCGCAGTTGAAAGACTTGATCGACAAAACCCGCTTCGCCATCTCCACCGAAGAAACCCGCTATTATCTGAACGGCATTTACCTGCATGCCGCCGAACAAGATGGCGCCCCGGTGCTGCGTGCGGTCGCCACCGACGGTCACCGTCTGGCCAGTGCGGAAACGCCGCTTCCCGACGGTGCCGACAGCATGCCCGGCATCATCGTGCCGCGCAAAACCGTGAACGAACTGCACAAGCTGATCGAAGAAACGGAAGCGGAAATTCGTGTTTCCCTGTCGGAAGCCAAAATCCAGTTTTCCTTCGATGGCGTGGTGCTGACGTCCAAACTGATCGACGGCACCTTCCCCGACTACGAACGGGTCATTCCCCAGGGCAACGACAAAGAAATGAAAGTCCTGCGCAAAGCCTTTGGCGATGCGGTGGACCGGGTGTCCGCCATCTCGACGGAAAAATCCCGCGCCGTGAAGCTGACCTTGGACAAAGGCTCTTTGGTGTTGTCGGCATCCAGCCCCGAAAGCGGCAGTGCAACGGATGAGCTGGAATCGGATTACGCCGGGGAGCGTCTGGAAATCGGCTTTAACTCAGCCTACCTGCTGGAAATCATGCGCCAGGTTGAGGGCGACACGATTGTCATGTCGCTTTCGGATGCGGCGTCTCCGACCATCATTCGCGAAGAAGGCGACGACAGCGCGCTGTATGTGCTGATGCCGATGCGTGTTTGATGGGCGTGTTTGATGGACGCGATTGATTCGTCGCTTTACGCACCCGCTTTACGTACCCATGCAGTCTGAACAGGACAAAAGAGCAAACGTGACACAAGCCCTGGCATCGGTTGATTTCAACGGCCCGGTTCCGCCGTCTCGAAGCGATGTGGGACCGACGGGTGCTGCGCGTTCGGCCAATTCCAGTTTGGCTAGTACCCGATTGGCTTGCACCCGTTTAACGTTGAGTAACTTTCGCTGTTACGAACATGCGCGCCTCGAAACGGGCCCCAAACCCATCGTGCTCAGCGGGGCCAATGGGGCGGGCAAAACCAATGTGTTAGAAGCGTTGTCGTTTTTGGTTCCGGGCAGCGGCCTGCGCCGCGCCAAATTGAGCGACGTTGGACGGCGCGACCCCAGTGTGCGTGACAGTGGTACGGATGCGGGGCGGGTTTGGGCGGTTGCCGCAGAAGTTTCCAGCGGCGATTACCCGGTGCGCATCGGAACCGGGCTGGAAAATGTATCGGGCGCGAAACGGGTCGTGCATATTGACGGCGAAGCGCAAAGGGCACAGTCGGTGTTGAGCGCGCATTTTGCAGTGCACTGGCTGACGCCGCAAATGGATCGGTTGTTTTTGGACGGCAGTGTCGAGCGGCGGCGGTTTTTGGATCGCTTGGTGTACAGTTTTGATCCCGCCCACGCGGGACGCATTTCGGCTTATAACCATGCTTTGCGCGAACGCACCAAGTTGCTCGCGGATAACAAGATGGATGATGCCTGGTTGAGCGCCTTGGAAGATACCCTGGCCACCCGCGGCATGGCCGTCGCGGCGGCGCGCTTGCATGTGGCGGAGCGACTTGCCGGGGGAATGGCCGGGGTGTTTCATGAGACGGATAGCCAGTTTCCCGCCTGTACCTTGGCGATTGATGGCTTGGCCGAAGGGTGGTTGACGGACCTGCCCGCGTTGGAAGTGGAAGACCGTTTGCGCCGGGCGCTGAAAAGTTCGCGCTCCCGCGACGCCAAAATGGGCGGTGCGGGCAACGCCATCGAAGGTCGTTTGCCCCATCAAAGTGATTTGGTGGTGACCCATGCGGCCAAGGCCATGCCCGCCGGGCAATGCTCGACCGGCGAGCAAAAAATGTTGCTGGTGGGTTTGGTGCTGGCGGCGGCCAGGTTGTCCGCCTCAGACGAAGGCCGGGTGCCGGTTTTGTTGCTGGACGAAGTCGCTGCGCACTTGGATGCACATCATCGCGACGCCCTGTTCGGCGAAGTGTTAAGTTTGGGCTGTCAGGCCTGGTTCACCGGAACCGAATCCGATCTGTTCGCCCCGCTTCAAGGCCGGGCGCACTTTTTCACCGTCAACGACGCAACCGTGTCGGAAACGTCCTAAACGTTAATTTGAGCCCTTAAAGGCCCCCTAAAGGCAGAGACCCATATGACCGATCAAAGCGAAGACCAACCCGTTCTTTCCTCCGAAGATGCCGCCTACGGCGCCGGGTCTATTCAGGTGCTCAAGGGCCTGGAAGCGGTGCGCAAACGCCCCGGCATGTACATCGGCGACACCGANGACGGTTCGGGCTTGCACCACATGGTCTATGAAGTGGTCGACAACGCCATCGATGAAGCGCTGGCGGGGCACTGNGATTTGGTCACCGTNAANCTNAACGCCGATGGCTCGGTGACCGTCACCGATAACGGTCGCGGCATTCCGGTCGANATGCACGCCGAAGAAGGCGTGTCGGCGGCGGAAGTCATCATGACCCAGCTGCACGCGGGCGGTAAGTTTGACCAAAACTCCTATAAGGTTTCCGGCGGTCTGCACGGGGTGGGCGTGTCGGTGGTGAACGCCCTGTCGGATTGGTTGGAGCTCACCGTGCATCGCAACGGCAAAGAGCACAGCTGTCGGTTTGAAAATGGCGACACGGTGCGCTCGCTGGAAGTGGTCGGCAAATCCCCCATCACCGAAGAAGGCATTCCTTACACCGGAACCCACGTGACGTTCCATCCCGCGGTGTCGACCTTTACAATGGTGGAATTTGACTTTGCGACCCTGGAACATCGCCTGCGCGAATTGGCATTTTTGAACTCCGGCGTGCACATGCAGTTGATTGATGAACGCCACGTTGACCGGGTTGAAATCGATTTGCATTACGAAGGCGGCTTGGTCGAGTTCGTCAAGTATCTCGACCGCGCCAAGTCACCGCTGATCAGCGAAACCATCATGGTGGCGGGCGAAAAGGACGACATCACGGTCGAAATGTCCATGCAGTGGAACGACAGCTATCACGAACAAACCCTGTGTTTCACCAACAACATTCCCCAACGCGACGGCGGCACCCACTTGGCCGGATTTCGCGGCGCGTTGACCCGCACCATCAATGCCTATTTCACCAAGTCGGGCATGTCGAAAAAAGAAAAAGTCGGCCTAACCGGCGACGATGCCCGCGAAGGCTTGACCTGCGTGTTGTCGGTGAAAGTGCCCGACCCGAAATTCTCGTCGCAAACCAAAGACAAACTGGTCAGCTCCGAAGTGCGTCCGGTGGTCGAAAGCGTGTTGAGCGAAGGCCTGGATCGCTGGTTTGAAGAGCATCCCACCGAAGCGCGTCAAGTGATCGGTAAGATCATCGAAGCCGCTGCCGCCCGCGAAGCGGCCCGCAAGGCCCGTGAACTGACGCGGCGCAAAGGCGTGCTGGACATCACTTCGCTGCCGGGAAAACTGGCCGATTGCCAAGAACGCGACCCGGCCAATTCCGAACTGTTCCTGGTGGAAGGTGATTCTGCTGGCGGGTCCGCCAAGCAGGGACGTGACCGCTCCAACCAAGCGATCTTGCCGTTGAAGGGTAAAATTCTCAACGTCGAACGGGCGCGCTTTGACAAAATGTTAGGCTCGGCAGAAATCGGCACCTTGATCGCCGCCTTGGGCACCAGCATCGGGCGCGACGATTTTAATATCGAAAAGTGCCGCTACCACAAAATCATCATCATGACCGATGCTGACGTGGACGGCAGCCACATCCGCACCCTGTTGCTGACGTTCTTTTATCGCCAAATGCCGGAAATCATCGAACGCGGTTATCTGTATATCGCCCAGCCGCCGCTGTACCGGGTGAAACGCGGCAATTCGGAAGTGTACCTAAAAGACGACAGCTATTTGGAAGACTACCTGTTTAACGCCGCCGTCGATGAAGGCACGGTCTTCACCGGATATGACGGTGGCCAAATGGCTGGCGCGGATCTGCGCAATTTGGTGGAAGAAGCCCGCGTCGCACGCGGCTTGTTGCGCGATATTTCCAAGCACGTGCCGCTCAAAATCATCGAACAAGCGGCCATTTTGGGCGCGCTCAACCCGCAAGTTTTGACCGACCCCGCGCATGCCGGCGAAATCGGCGGCTATTTGGCCAAACGTCTGGATGCGTTGGAAGAACAACTGGAACGCGGTTGGACGGGCACGGTCCTGGAAGACGGCGGTTTGCAGGTGTCGCGCACGCTGCGTGGCGTCAGCAACGCTTATGTGATCGACAACGCGCTGATCAAAAGCTCCGAAGCGCGGCGTTTGGACGCCATGGCGGGCAGCTTGCAAAAAAGCTATATGAAGCACGGCGTACTGACGGCCAAAGACAAAGACCATTCCATTACGGGTCCGGTGGACTTGATCGAACGGATCACCGAGATGGGTCGCAAAGGTCTGGCGGTGCAGCGTTACAAAGGACTGGGCGAAATGAACCCCAGCCAGTTGTGGGAAACCACCTTGGACCCCAACGTGCGCATCTTGCTGCAGGTTAAAGTTGAACATTCCGAAGCGGCTGGCGAAGTGTTCTCCACCTTGATGGGCGACAATGTCGAGCCTCGCCGCGACTTTATCCAAGAAAACGCCCTGAAGGTTTCAAACCTGGACGTGTAATATTTATCATCGCGTATTTTGAATGGCCCTGCACACAAAAGCTGTGCAGGGCCATTTGACTTGCCCCAAAACACCATCTATGCAAGTATTTATTTATAAACACACCTAATGATGCACTCATGGACCGGGCTAGCGTGGGAGGATGAAATGCGCCAATCTTTGATTCCGTCTTTAATAAAGCGAATGAAACAGGCGTGGTTTGCGCCGCTGTTTTTGGTCTTGGCGCTCGGTGCGTGCAGCACCGTGACGTTGATATCGCCCTATGACGAAAAACTTGAAGCCGGGGTGACCCAGTATGTCCAGGATCTCTCCTCGTTCCTGGTGAAGATGCAAGCCGCAAACGGCACGGCGGCGGGTAAATATGAAAACAACATCGACTTTTACGCCACCCAAATCGGACTGTTGGACGGCCTGATTTTACGCGCCGAAGCGCAAGACACAGGGGTCGGATGTCTGTTGACGGGCAAAGCCATCAAAATTTTGGGCGATAAATTGCCTGCTGCCTTGCGCCCGAAGCCGGGTCAAACAACGGGCACGCCGGAAGGCTGCTCTTTGATGATGGTGAAAAACATCAAAGCGCAGTTGGGCATCATCGCCAACATCCACAAAGCCATGGGCGGCCTGAATGCAGATGCGGCAAAAAGTGTTGAAGACATCACCATGCAAGCCATCCGCGCCGTGTTGACGGTTGAAATGCTGAAGAAAAAAGGGGAATAGGTCATGACGGTCAATGTTGATCAGGTGCTGGAAGCGGTGACCGCTGCCGGAAAACAGGTGTTCGCGGACAATTGGGGAACCATTTCGACCTATGCGGAAACCGAGTTCAAAAAAATGTCCCAACAAATGGTGGATATCGCGGCAAATGTGGCCAAGCATGAAGTGGATGCGAGCCAGGGCTACACCGCCGAAGTGGGAAAAATGCTCATGGATATGCAGCGTCTGTCCACGGTGAATGTGTTGATCGCCATGTCGGCGATGACCTTGGTCGCCGCCCAACAAGCGCTCAACGCCATGCTCGAAATCGTCAAAAACACCTTGGGCGGGGTGATCGGGGCGATTTTGTAGGCCATCGGATTGACAAAATCCTCCACCGCGCCGTAATGTAATCAAACGTTTACATATGACAGGCGGTGGACGATATGCGTTCCGGTGAAGCGACCAAAGAAAAAATCAAACGCGCGGCGCTTGAGTTGTTTGTGCAAAAAGGCGTGGACGCGGGCGGCATGCGCGACATCGCCACCGCGTCAAACATCACCGAGGGGGCGATTTATCGCCATTTTAAAGGCAAGGACGATCTGATCTGGCAACTGTTCGCGGATCATTTCAGCGCCTTTGCCACCACGCTTGACGACCTGCAAACGGAACAAAACACCTTGGCGGGTAAAATCGACGCCATGGTGCGGGGTTTTTGTCGGCTCTATGACGACGACGAAACCTTGTTTCGGTTTTTGCTGTTGGTGCAACACGGCCAATTGGCCAAAGTCACGGACGACATGCCGAACCCCATCGACGTGGTCCAAGCCGTGATCCAAAGAGGGATCGACGCGGGTGAAATTGGCGGAGTCACAGCACAAGAAGCCACCGCGTGGCTGTTTGGCATCGTCTTGCAAACGGCAACCTTTCACATTTATGGCCGTTTGAACGGCCCCATGATGCGCCGAACGGATGCCTTGAGCCGGGCGTGCTTGGCGGTTTTGGCCTTGCCAACGGATCGTTAAGTCGCACCGCCGCAAACCGTTCCAAAAAGTTCATTCTCTGTTAAGGGCAGGGACTTCATATTGAAGGAATCATGAGAAAAAAAGCCGCCAACGACGCCTCATTTTTACACACTCAGGAACGCCCCAAACGTTGGAAACGCATCGCCTATTGGGCTTTGGTGGGCAGCGTCTGGGGGGTGATCGTGCTGGGGTTGGGCGCGGTGTACATCGCCTGGGATTTGCCCAATGTCGACGAAGCCATTGCCGCCACCCGCAAGCCCAACGTCCGGGTGGTGACCCGGGACGGGGTGGAATTGGCCCGGCGCGGCGACAAATTTGGTCAAGCGGTGCGCTTAAACGAACTGCCGCCCGAACTGGCCCACGCGGTGTTGGCCACCGAAGACCGCCGCTTTTACGACCACTGGGGCGTTGACCCCATCGGCATCGCGCGCGCCATGTGGGTGAACGTGCGCGCCGGGGGCATTCGCCAAGGGGGCTCGGCGCTGACCCAGCAGGCGGCGAAAAACTTGTTTTTGACCACCCAGCGCACGCTGAAACGCAAGCTGCAAGAAGTTGTATTGGCGTTGTGGCTGGAAGCCAAATTCTCCAAAGATCAAATTCTCACCATCTATCTCAATCGCGTCTATTTTGGCCAAGGGGCTTACGGGGTGGATGCGGCGGCGCGCACCTATTTTAAGGTTTCCGCCCGTGATATGACCCCTTACCAGGCGGCGCTGCTGGCGGGCATGCTGAAAGGGCCCAACAAATACAACCCCATGCTCAATCCCGATTTGGCGCGCGATCGCACCGAAGTGGTGCTGAGCAATATGGTTGCGGCGGGTTACCTAAGCGCAGCGGATCGCGCCGCCATCAAGCCGCCCGCCCAGTGGTGGCGCTACGCCAGCAAAAAGTATGAGCCGCTTGGCCTGCATTACGCCGATTGGGTTTTGGATCAGCTCACCGATTACATCACGCTGGATCAAGATGTAACGGTGATCGTCACGCTGAATGCCCGCATGCAACGCAGCGCGGAACGCCTGGTCGAAAAGGTTATGCAAAAGGGTGGCCCCGCCGCCAAACGCCGCGTGTCGGAAGTTGCCCTGGTGGCGTTGGCCCCCGACGGCGCGGTGCTCGCCATGGTCGGGGGCGCGGATTATAAGGCCAGCAAGTTTAACCGCGCCGTGCAAGCCATGCGGCAACCGGGTTCCGCCTTTAAGCCGGTGGTGTATTTGGCCGGGTTGGAAGCGGGGCTCAGTCCCGGCTCGGTGCTCACCGACGAGCCCATCACCATCGATGGCTGGTCGCCGGAAAACTTCAAAAAAGAATACCTGGGCTCCATCACCTTAAGCGATGCGTTGGCGCGTTCCATCAACACGGTGGCGGTTGAAGTGTCGGAAAAAGCCGGACGTCTACACGTTCAAGACACGGCGCGCAAGTTGGGCATCACCGCCCCGCTCACCGATGAAGCCTCGTTGGCGCTGGGGGTCAGCGAAGTGAGCTTGCTGGAAATGACGGCGGCCTACGGCCCGTTTGCCACCGGTGGGCTGGGGGTGTGGCCCTATGCCATTTCGGAAATTCAAGACACCCGGGGCCGACCGCTTTATGTACGCTCCGGCGGTGGACCGGGACGGGTCATCCCCGGGAGCTACGCCGGGGCTATGAACAGCATGCTGTCTAAGGTCATGAATGACGAGCACGGCACCGGAAAAGCCGCCCGCTTGGATCGCCCCGCTGCGGGGAAAACCGGGACGTCGCAAGACTATCGAGATGCCTGGTTTATTGGCTACACCCCTGACATCATTGCCGGGGTGTGGATGGGCAACGACAATGGTGAAATGATGAAAACCGTCACCGGGGGATCGTATCCGGCGCGGCTGTGGCGCGATTTTGTCACCGCGGCATTGGTCAACACGGCGGCAAAAGACTTGCCGACGGGCGCGGTCCAAGAAGTCGGAACGTCCGGGCGTGACGCAGCGGACAATCCGCTCGAAAAATTCATCAAGGGTGTGTTCAAATCAATCTTTGGAAATTGATGATGCACTTTGGTCGGGGACGGCGTGGCGTTCAATGTGCCGAGAAAACAGCCACGCGAGCGTCCCGGTGGTGCAGATGACGGCCATCATCGGCATCTGGGTGCCGTCGAACAGGATCCCCACCATCAAACCCATAAAGGCGGACAAGGCCATTTGGGTAAAGCCCAACAAGGCCGAAGCGGTTCCGGCCATGTGCGGAAACGGGCCAATCGCACCGGCCATGGAATTGGGCATGATGAAGCCGACCGAAACGGCATAAAAGAAAATCGGCGCGATGACGCTGGCAATGGTGGAGGGAAAAAAAGCGGCCATCAACACGCCCGCTCCACCCGCGATCAATCCGATCCGCCCACCGATGCCGATGAGCCGCTCATAGGTCATGAATTTCAACAGCCGCGCCGCCGCTTGCGCGCCCATCATATAGCCCATCACAACCACACCGAAGGCGAAGCCAAAGGTTTCCGGGGTCATGGCGAAGCGGGTGATGAGGACAAAACTCGATCCCGAAATAAACGCAAACAATCCGGCGAAACTAAACGCATTAGTCAGGGCAAAGCGCTGAAAGGACGCATTTTTGAGCAGTGTCCAATAATTTGTGATCATGCGTTGAGGCGACAGCGCCGAAGGGTTGGCGTGACGGATGGTTTCGGGCAAACGCAAAACCGTAAAGCCCAACAAAACGATGCCGATGAACATCAAGGCGATAAAATTGGTTTGCCAGCCAAACCGCGTGGTCAACTGACCGCCGATCAAAGGCGCGACCAGGGGGGCGGTGGCCATGGCAGTGCCCATATGCGCCAGCAAGCGTGCGGCGTCTTTGGTGTCGTGAATGTCGCGCACAACCGCGCGTCCGACCGCGGCGCCTGCACATGCGCCAATGGCCTGGACAAACCGGGCAAGGATCAACACGGTAATCGAAGTGGCCATGGCGCAGGCCACGGACGCGACGGTGAACAGGAAAATGCCGCCAATCATCACGGGCCTGCGACCAAAGCGGTCCGACAAAGGACCCAAAATCAACTGCGCACAGGCAAAACCTACCAAATAGACACTCAACGTCAATTGCACTTCGGTAGTTGAAGCGCCGAAATAAGCCGCCAGTGCGGGCATGGCGGGCAGGTACATATCGGTGGAAAGGGGGGCAATCGCCACCAACGCCGTTAACAGTGCGGCCAAAGCAAATGAATGGGGCGAAAGACGCATGGGGAAGTCCTGTGGGGGTTCGGGAACAAAAGCGGCGCTATTTTCCCATGCGTTCAATGGTGCGGGTGGTGCTGTGTCCATCGACCAATTCAGCCAACACGACGCGCCCGCCATATCCCTGGACAATGTCCGCACCGACCACCGTTTCAACCGTGTAGTCGGCCCCTTTGACCAACACGTCAGGGCGGAGGGTCTGGATCAGGTCGATGGGGGTTTCGGCACTGAACAACACAATCAGATCGACGGCACTTAACGCCCCCAACACGGCGGCGCGGGCGGCTTCCGATTGCACCGGGCGGGTGGGACCCTTGAGGGTCTTCACGGAACTGTCGGAATTCAAGCCCACGATTAGACGATCGCAGGCGTTTCGGGCTTGGCTGAGCAACGAGATGTGACCGGGGTGCAGCAAATCGAAGCAGCCGTTGGTGAAGCCGACGCTCAACCCCTGAGCCTGCCAGTCGCGCACCTGGGCGGCGGCCAGTTCCAGTTCCGTCAGTTTTGCTTCGGCCAGGCCTAAATCTTGATGGTGCAAGGCGCGCGACAGTTCCGCAGCGCTGACCGTCGCGGTGCCGGATTTCGCCACCACAATGCCCGCCGCAATGTTGGCCAGGTAGGCCGCGTTCAAAGGGTCCGCACCGCTGGCCAACGCCAACGCCAAGGTCGCTACCACCGTGTCGCCCGCACCCGAAACGTCAAACACTTCGCGCGCCTGGGCTTTCAAATGGTGGGGCTCTTGGCCGTTGAGAACCAACGTCATGCCCTCGGCGCTGCGGGTTGCCAACACGCCGCCGATGCCACACGTGTCCATCAAATGGGTGCAAGCAGTAATGACTTGTTCATCGGTGTGAGCGGGCAAACCCGTGGCGTCCATCAGTTCTTTTTTGTTGGGCGTGATGATGTCTGCACCCCGATAACGGCTGTAATCGGTGCCTTTGGGGTCGATGATGACGGTGGTGTTGGTGGCGTGAGCATATTCGAGAACACCGCGCACGATGGTGTCGCTCAGCATGCCCTTGCCGTAATCGGATAAAATGATCGCGCCAAATGAAGCGGAGGGGTGGGTGAGGTGCTCTAAAATCTGCACCTCAAGGTTGGCGGGCAAGGCCTGCGTGCTTTCCACATCGGCCCGCATCATTTGCTGATGGGCACCGACAAAGCGTGTTTTTAAGGTCGAGCGGCGACCCGCGTCGGTGAGCAGATGAGCGTTTATGGTGGTCAAGTCCGCCATAATATGCGCGATTTCCAGGCCCGGTGCATCGTCGCCGATGACACCAATGAAGGTGCCGCCGCCGCCGAGCGCGGCCAAGTTGTTGGCGACGTTTCCCGCCCCGCCCAACATGGCGGTTTCGCGTTCAATGCGCAGAACCGGAATGGGGGCCTCGGGAGAAATGCGCTCAACCGCGCCCCACACGTAGCGGTCCAACATGATGTCGCCGATGCACAGCACCTCAGCGCCGCTGAGACGCGCGATCACGTCGCTTAAGTTGACCAGATTGGGCTTGGCTTCAGGTGTCGGCGAACTCATGGGATCTCCAGGCGCAAAAGAGCAAATCTCAGTCCCTTGTAGCGCGTTCGTGCGCGAACGCCAAGACGATGAAACAGAAGTCAAAAAAGTATGAAAAAATCGAACGCTGAGATCAAGCGGCAACGCGGTGCCGAAGGTCTGGCCCAAGTCTTCGTAACACCCCACAACGACAGAAAATAAAAAACAGCCATGACGGTTAACGGGAGAAGTTATGAGTCCTTAAAATTGCTGCAGCCATAGATTGCAATTATGTGGATTTTGGTATACAAAAATTACCAAGAGGTTATTGGGGGGGTGTCGATTTCACGTGTGTCGCGTGTACCGGACACGGCGCTGCGGGGCATGTGTTTTTGGCTTGCGCCCTACGTGTCGACTTGTGCTTGGGGGAGGGGAGCATGGCTACCAATTCAAATATTCCACCGTCTGGTCATCGATTTGACCCGGAGCGCGTTCGTGAACGGGGCCGAGAACGGGGTCGGGAACTAGGCAGAGAATTGGCTCGTGAGGCGGAAGCCCATGCAACATCCTCGCATCGCAACTTGCGCCAGTTGTTCCATCAGACCGAACGCGCCATTGCGGACAATGCCTTTGACCAAGCCGCCGCGCTTTTGGGGGAATTGATCGAAGCCGCGCGCGGGCATTTCCGCACCACCGAAGAGATTGCGTATCATGCGGGTCTTACGGAAAAAACGGCCGGTTGGCCGATGCACAATGCGTTGCTGGATCGGGCGCGCATTTTACAGGCACGCTGTCAAAATGATCAAAAGGGAGCTTGCATTTCGATGATCCGCAATGAATTGGTGGTGTTGCTGTCCGATATGGTGGAATACGACATTCGTTTCGCCAATGAAGTCGAAATCTCTCGGACGCGCACAAACGAGCAAGAAGCCTAGGCGAGCAAGAGGCCTAGGCGATTACGCGATCTTTAAAGAGGACAATGACGCGCCCCTTTAGGGCGAAATCAATGTTTCAAAATAAGCGACGGTGCGCCCCAATCCGTCGTCCAAGGACACGCCGGGCTGCCAGCCCAACGTGTCGCGCGCCAAGCTGATATCCGGGCAGCGCTGCAAGGGGTCGTCCGTGGGCAGGTTTTTATAAATGATCTCCGACTTCGACCCGGTCAGCGCAATAATTTTTTGCGCCAAGGCCTTGATGGTAAACTCGCTGGGATTTCCCAGGTTCATCGGCCCGGTGACACCCTCGGGCGCAGCCATGAAGCACAAAAAACCGTCGATCAAATCATCCACATAACAAAAAGATCGGGTTTGCAGACCGTCGCCATAAATGGTGATGGGTTCGCCTTGTAAAGCCTGCATGATGAAGTTGGACACCACTCGCCCGTCGCCCGGATGCATGCGCGGTCCATAGGTGTTGAAGATGCGCGCCACCCGGATGTCGAGCCCATATTGGCGATGGTAGTCAAAAAACAATGTTTCCGCACATCGCTTACTTTCATCGTAGCACGCCCGGGGACCGATGGGGTTGACGTTGCCCAAATAACTCTCAGATTGTGGATGAATTTCCGGGTCGCCATAGACTTCGGACGTCGAGGCCTGGAAAATGCGCGCCTTAACCCGTTTGGCCAGCCCCAACATGTTGATGGCGCCGTGCACAGAGGTCTTGGTGGTCTGTACCGGGTCTTGTTGATAGTGGAGGGGCGATGCCGGACAGGCCAAGTTGTAAATTTCATCGACTTCGACATACAGCGGGAAGGTCACATCGTGGCGCATTAATTCAAAGCGCGGATTGCCGATCAGGTGCACGATGTTGTCACGCGGTCCGGTGAAAAAGTTATCCACACACAAAACATCGTGACCTTGGTTTAACAGGCGTTCACACAGGTGCGAACCTAAAAAACCAGCCCCGCCGGTAACGAGAATGCGTTTGCGATCAAAAATAGGCATCAATATCCGTTTCTTGTGCTGCAAGCGCCATCATGGCCGAAAAGACCGAGGCAGCGCAATCCGCTCTTTGAAAGCAATCTTAAATTTTGGAAACAAAAAAGTTAAGTGGACAAGAACCGCTGTTGGCGACCGTCCAAAACCAACGCCGTTAAAGTCCCCGACACCCAAGCGCGGGTATCGACGGCGATGCGGTTTTTTAAGATATGAGGAACGTCCGAAGGGGTGTGACCGTGCACAATGATCGCCCCGAAGTTCGCCTCGCTGCGTAAAAACGGCGCGCGAATCCACATTACATCATCGGCGCTTTGTTCGGCTAGGGGAACGCCGGGGCGTATACCGGCGTGGGCGAAAACATAATCGCCTTCCCTGTGGGTCAAACGCAGGGCGTATAAAAATCGACGGTGGTGGGTGGGAATCAGGCGCAGAGCCTGTTCTTGTAGGGCGTCATCTAAGAGCTCGCCTTCTGCCGTGCTGTCCGCTGAGGTGTCTTCCACCCCATAACTGGCTATGGTATCGCGGCCACCGTTTTTGAGCCATGTTTTGCGCGGATCGTTGCCACGCAAAAATTGCTCCATCATGTGGTCGTGATTGCCTTTCAGAAAATGACATTCAAAGGTGCTGAGCACCGGATGGGTCGCCAATGTGCTCAGCAACTCCAACACTTCAGCGCTGTCGGGGCCGCGATCAACATAATCACCCAAAGTGACCAGCACACATTTGTGGCACGTGGACGCGGCGTCGGCGGCAATGGTTTTCAAAAGACGGCGCAGCAAATCCGCACGCCCATGGATATCGCCGATGGCGTAGACGCGTGTGTTTGCGGGCACGCTTGGGCGGAAAACGCCTGCGGTCGAGGGTGAAACGCTGTTCATATGCTCTTACATGTTGATTTTCAGGCCAAAAAACAAGAAAAACTCTGCTCTTAGCGGCATTTTAAGTCATAGCCTATTAACCTCTTCGTCCTACCATGTCAAAATCCGTTTTTTAGGGAGGCCCACGTTAAAAGTATGGCGGATTTTTCTGCGGGATACTCGGAAGGACACGATCAAAACGCACCCAGCCAAGAAAAACGGCTGTTGGATGTGCTTGGCCGCATGCGCAACAACATGGCGGGGGTTTACGCTGTGCATTTGCACCTGTCCGATCTGCGCCCCAGTCACCGTCAGCCGCATTTTTTGCGCATGGTGGCGCGGTCATTAGACAGCTTGGCCGCGACCCAAGATATTCAGATTTTTAATTTCACCAATTCCGACGTGGCGCTGATTTGTCGCAACACGCCTGTGGATGAGGTGGACGACGCGGTCTTTCGAGTCCGCGCCATGTTCAACGAAGATCCTTTGACCATGTCGGAAGACGGCTCCACGGAAGATCGGTTTTCGTCTTGGTACGACTTAAGCCAAGCCGCAGACATCAAAGATTTCATGGAAGCGGTTACCGAAGCGCTGAAACATCGCGAAGAGGTCAAGAATCAAACCACGGAAAGCATGACCACGGGGCGCGCGTCCAAGGTCATGTCGGGGGCACCGTTGACCCCTGATATGTTGCAAGGGATCATACAAAGATTGCTGGAGGTGCGGGTCGGTGATTTGGTGCACCGCCAACCGGCCGTGGTGGTGACCGCCGGGCGCAAGCAAGAATTGGCATTTCGCGAACATTTCATATCCATGGAAGAATTGCGCCAACGCATTGCGGCGGAGGTGAATATCTTTTCCAGCCATTGGCTGTTTCAGTTTCTTTCGCAAACCATTGATGGCCGGGTCCTGGAAGTTCTCTCCAGGCTAGATTTTAACGATATGGATGCGCCCATTAGCGTCAATTTGAACCTCTCGACGATCATGTCGCGACCGTTTCAGAACTTTCACGCTCTGGTGGGTGAGCACACCGAAAAAGTGATCGTTGAAATTCAAATCATCGATGTGTTTTCGGATATGAGCGCCTATGCCTTTGCCCGAGACTGGTTGCAGTCGCAGGGCTATACGGTGTTGATTGACGGGCTGAACCCTTTGACCCTGTGTTTTTTCGATCCGTCTTCGCTGGCCGCGGATTATATCAAAATCACCTGGGGACCAGAGGTGAGCGGTGGTGTCGGTACGGAACAGACCAGACAAATCCGTGATGTGATCGGAAAACTACCCGATGGTTCCGTTGTACTGTCGCGGGTGGACAGCGAAGAGGGGGTCAGTTGGGGACTGGGCCTGGGTATTCGCTGTTTCCAAGGGTATTTTATCGATAAAGTTGTTGCGGCTATGGCAAGCAAGGGAATCCTCTGATGGCGGTGCGATCCACATCGACGCCGACACATATGCATCGGCGCACACAAGAACAGTTGTTGCTGGAATATTTGCGCCGATTGGAAAATCGTCGCGAAGGGCGCAAGGCCGTACGCATCAACATTTCCTCTCTGATGCCGGGCAATCGCCGTGAACACCACATCCGCGCCGCCACCAACAGCTTTGAAGCGCTGGTGAGCGATTTGATGGGCCAGCTGTTTGAGCTGAAAAACTTAGACATCTTTTTCATCTACAAATCAGAAGCTCACACCCGTGTTGAAGACACGGTGCAAAAGGTCAAGTTTCTGTTTTCCGATGATCCCTTGTTTGACGAAAAAGGCCGCTCCGAAGACGAGTTCGTGTCTTGGTACGATGTCGAGACGGGTTATGACGAGCTGATCAAAATGGTCCGCGATATGAGCGAGGATGGGCGCACGGAAAAACGCCCGGTAACCCGCTCGAACGTGCGTGCGTCCTTGAAGGCCCGACAAGATCACGGTGATCCGTTGTCGCCGGAGGTGTTGTCGCGTGCGGTCAAAGCCTTGCAGCGGACCGATTTGACCTCCTTGGTGCGGCGCCAGTTTATTTGCGGCGTGAGCAAAAAACTGGTCCCGGAACCGGTCTTTTCGGAAATTTATATCTCCATCATGGATTTGCGCGAAACCATGATGCCGGGCATCAATCTGACATCCAATCGCTGGTTGTTTCAGTATTTAACCGAAAGTTTGGACAAGCGGGTGTTGTCGTTGTTGTCCAAAACGGACCGTTTTTCCATCACCGGTGACATCAGCTTTAATGTCAACGTGTCGACCTTGATGTCGCCTGAATTTATGGCCTTTGATGATGGCATTTCGGCAGCCCGACGAGGCTCGATGGTGTTGGAGCTGCAAAAAATTGATATTTTTGCAGACCTCGGCGCCTTTTTGTTTGCCCGCGAATTCTGCCAGGAAAAAGGCTATCGCATTTGTTTGGATGGCCTGACCTATCAAAACATGTCGATGATCAATCGGGAACGCTTAGGCGTAGATTACGTTAAGGTGATGTGGAACCCCGAACTGGTTGATGGCGGCGCACAGATGCGTAAAAATTTGCGCGATCTGGTTCAAGAAGCGGGACGCACCCGGGTGATTCTGGCGCGTTGCGACAATCGCGAAGCGGTCGATTTTGGCGGCTCGGTCGGCATCACCATGTTTCAAGGTCACTACATCGAACACTTGATCGCCGAAGACGACCGCCGTCGCCAATTGTTGAAGATCAAGCACCGCATCGAACGTGACACCACATGACCGAGTCTCGTGCTGCGGCGGCAATTGATCTCAGCGATGTTTATAAATCCTTCAATGGGGTGCAGGCTGTAAACGGCATTTCGTTTCGCGTTGAAACGGGCCAGACCGTGGCGCTGCTGGGCGGCAATGGGGCGGGTAAAACCACCACCATTTCGATGCTTTTGGGCCTGCTCAGCCCGACCAAGGGTGAGATCCGGGTGCTGGGGGCGCGGATGCCCGACGAACGGCACACTGTGCTGGGGTCGATGAACTTTTCAAGCCCTTACGTGGATCTGCCCAAACGTTTGAAGGTGTGGGAAAACCTGACGGTTTACGCCCATTTGTACGGTGTTCGCGATGTCAAAGGCCGCATTCGCGAACTGGCCGATGACTTGGAACTCGAGCGGTTTCTCAAGCGCCCGTTTGGCGATTTGTCGGCGGGGCAAAAGACCCGCGTGGCTTTGGCCAAGTCGTTGTTGAATGCGCCAAAACTGTTGTTGATGGATGAGCCCACCGCGTCGTTGGACCCCGATACCGGCGATTGGGTGCGCAGCTATTTGGAACGTTACCGCGAACGCACCGGGGCCACGGTGTTGCTGGCTTCGCATAACATGGGCGAAGTCGAACGACTGGCCGATAACGTGTTGATGATGCGCGGTGGCAAAATTGTCGATCAGGGTTCGCCCAAAGACTTAATCAAACGCCATGGCCGTGACACTTTGGAGCAAGTGTTTCTCGACATCGCCCGGGCTCCGCACTTTGTGGAAGGGGAGCAAGGCCTTGAGAAATGACCAAGCGCAGGCCGTCTGCACCCCGCAACCGAGCTTTTCAGTGCGGCGCATTTTTGCCTTGATGCTGCGCCATTTGTATGTGCTGCGCCGGTCTTGGCCGCGGTTGTTGGAACTGATGTACTGGCCGTTGGTGCAAATGATTTTGTGGGGATTTGTGACCAAGTTCTTTTTGGGCCACAGCGACTGGGTGGCGCAAGCAGCGGGGGTTCTGATTTCGGCGGTGCTGCTCTGGGACGTGTTGTTTCGCGCCAACCTGGGCGTGTCGTTGCCGTTTATCGAAGAAATGTGGTCGCGCAATTTGGCCCAGTTGTTTATCAGCCCGCTGCGCGATGTGGAACTGATTGTGGCCCTGGTTATGATGAGCTTGGTGCGCACGCTGATTTCCGTCACCCCGGCGGCCTTTTTGGCGCTGCCGTTTTTTGATGTGTGGGTGTTTCAACTGGGCCTGCCGCTGCTGGCGTTTTTTGCCAATCTGTTGATTTTCGGCTCGGTCATCGGCATCGGCGTGGCGGCGTTGATCTTGCGCTTTGGCCTTGGCGCGGAAAGTCTGTGTTGGTTGGGGATCTTTTTATTGGCCCCGGTCAGCGCCATCTATTATCCGGTCAGCGCCCTGCCCGGTTGGTTGCAGATGATCGCCTTGATGCTGCCCAGCGCGCACACCTTTGAAGGCATGCGCGGCGTGTTGTTTGATGGCGTGTTTTCATGGCCGCACTTTTGGTGGGCGGCCGGGCTCAACGCCGTTTTGCTGACGGCGGCATCCCTGTTTTTCCTGCACATGATGAAACAAGCCCGCATCAAAGGCTTGCTGATGCAACAGGGCGAATAGCACTTAAATTGCGGGCTATGTTTCCAGGCTCTTATCTGAAACGATGCGCAGCGGCAAGATATCGCTGTCGGCGGTGATAACGGCTTTCGGGTCGGCACGTAAACAGGCTCCACCGTAACGCCCTGCGACGGAAAAGGTACAGATCTGCACGTTAAGCTCGCCAATACGCGGCAACGGGAAAAGTTCCTGATAGACCCGCTGTTGGTCGGCGAAATGGCCATCGGTTTGGCTCACCAGATGGTTCACGTCATCGACAATGCGAATGTTTTCGCCACACCGCCCGACGATGGGCTTGACCACATAACCTTTGTGCTTGAGCTCATCGCTGAGCGTGTACAGGGTGTTGAGCAGATAGGGGTGATTGGGGAAGATCGACCACAAGATCGGCAACATGGCCTTGTTGCTGGGGATCAAGGTCCACAGCGGTTCAAACACCATCACGTCGGGGCGCAACAGCACATCAACCAGGCGCGGCGGGGTGATGGCCCGGTCGATGGTTTTGCCAAGGCGCAGGTTTTCATCGTCTTCCGATATTTGATCGCGAATTTGGTCCAGGGCGGTTTCCCACGCCCAGGTTTTCCACACCCATTTGATTTCTTCGCCGTCGGCGTCAATGATCTGTCCGCCCACACCCCAGCGCAGGCTTGCGACGCCGGTGACGAGCTTGCAGCGCAGACCCGCCGCCTCCATGGCGGTTTTCATGAACTGGGCGTGGTAAATTTCTTCCGGGTCGGTGTCGTGCAAAATGTGCAAGGTGGTGTCGATGTCGCTGTCGGCCCACGCGTCTTTGAGTTGGGAAAACAGTTTTTCACCGGAATCACGGCCTTCGGTGACGCCAAAGTGATTGGCCCACAAGCCTTGGACCTTACCCGCTTCCATATAACAAGACGAAGAATCGCAATTGTATTCAAAGACCTTCAGGCCCCGCTCGGACAGGGAAAAATCAAATCGTCCAGCGATCATTTGGTTGCGGCGATTGTCCCACGACTGGCGAATGCGCCCCACCAGTGCCGGGGGCAGATTGAACGCGGCCAGCAGGGTGTCATCTTGTAGTACGCGGTCGGTGGCATGCATAAACATAGCATGCAATTCATTAGTGGCGCGTTTGATCTCGTTGCGGGCCGTTTCGCTGATCCGGAAATAAGCGTAGGGGTCGGTGGCGGCGCTGGACAGCAGATGACCGCCCATCATGGTGATGTAGGCGGCCTCGTCCGGGTTGGCCGGATTGAGCCACGGTGTGGTGGCTTGACCCAAGTTGGCGATGGGGCGGCGGTGGATGTTAAACAGGCCCGGATCGGGTTCGGGCATGTGTTCGGCGAACGTGGCGTCTGCGGTCTGAACAACCCAGCCCAAGATGCCGGAATTTTCATAGGTGCAGTCGATCCAATAGCGTCCCTCTTCATCGGTCCGGGCGGTTAATTCGCGGGAATAATTTATGCCTTGGGGCCACACCTTATCTTCCACATTTTGTTCAATGCAGCGTACTCGGTCCGCAAAAACTTCGGTGACGACCGCGACATGGCCGGTGACATTAAATTCACCGCCTTCGTTCCAGATCAAAAGGCAGCCAGGCTCGGGCGGTCGTTTTGCCCCATTGGGAAAGGATTGCAGCGGCAGCTTTGAGCCATCAGACACGACGGTCACGTCGCGCAGGCGAAAAATATCGTAAGCCATGGCAACGTCTTCAAAGACGTAGCCTTTGTTGATGTAGAGCCAGCGCCTGGCCAGTTCGACGCATTGCCACTTATAGCCCATATACACGTCGTCGATCATGCTGCGATAGGCATGACGGTTGGGCATATCAGCGGTGTCGTAGTCCGAAGAATAGACTTCAACATGACCGGGACCAAAGCCCAGAACACTGCCAAAAGGGGCTTTATGATGTTTGTCGAGAGACGCCATGATGCGCAGAGTTCCTGGTGTGTTGAAGTCCCTAAAGTGGGGCGGGGCGGGTAGCCGTTCAAGGGTGATGCACGGGTCTTGGTGGGCGGGATGTGTGCATCATATCATCATCAATGTGCGTCCAATATTGATTTGTCTTGTTAATGACCCACACGAAAAGCTATGATAAATGTAGTCCAAAAGAAGTATGACTGTCGTTGTTTTCTCGATGCTGCCAGACATCGCCAAACAAACATCGCCGAGCCAATACCGCCTCACGGGCGGTGTTTATGGGCGTCGTTAAACAGGCCATAAGAGCGTGAAGGGAACGTGCGATGTCAGTGGCTCAATACGAAAATATCCGCGTGGTGTTGGCCGAACCTTCGTCGCATTTGCGTTCGGAAATCGTCGATTTGATGCACGAGCGTGGTTTCAGGAATGTCAACGCCACGGGCAATTTGGCGGGGGTTATGAGCGCCGTTAACAGTGGTGAGGTTGATCTGTTGATCGGCGACACCAAGCTGCCCGAAGGTGATTTGTCGGACGTTATTCATCAAATCCGTCATGGCAAAATTGGTCACAATCCGTTCATCGTCGCGATCACGTTGCTCAATTCATCCGATACGACGCTGGTGCACAAGGTGATGGAATCGGGCACGGACCAAATTATCGTGAAGCCGTTCAATACCGATGAAATCGTCGGCCATATTGAAAATTTGACCCATGCGCGCAAGGCGTTTGTCGTAACCACGGACTATATTGGCCCCAATCGCCGCCGCCAAGTTCGGCCCGGGGCGCAGGAAATCCCCTTGATTGCCGTGCCCAATCCGTTGCGCAGTCGCATGACCGGGCAAATTTCGGAGTATTCTTTAAAACGCTCCATCGGCGCAGCGCAAAAAATAATCAATGAGCAAAAAGTCATCCGCCATGCCTATCAAATCGGCTGGCTGATGAATCAACTTGGCGGAACCGATGACGATGCCAGCGTCAACATCCCCTATGAAGAATTGAACAAGCATTTGCAGCGACTGCACTTTGTGGCAACAGACATCGCGTTGCGCATTCGCCAGACGCACTATGCTCATGTGGCGAATCTGTGCATGACGATGCAAAATCTGGCGGATAAAATCATCAAATATGGATTTGACGCCGGGGATATTCGCATGATCAAGCAGTTGTCCAGGGTCATCCAAAGCGCCTTTGACGAAAAGCGTTCAGATGTTGACGAGTATCGTCGCAATTCAGAACGGAAAGCGAAGCAAAAAGGCGAAGCGGGCCAAACAGCCAAGCGGGTTTAGCTCTCGGCTGATTTGGTGCTGACGCTGGCCTCGGCAAAGGTTGCCATGTCGTTGTGACAGGCCACGGCTGCTTTTAAGAGGGCCACCGCCAACACCGCGCCGGTGCATTCGCCCAAGCGCATATTTTGGTCTTGCAGGGCGACTTTTCCGAGTTTTTCCAACAACACCTTGTGGCCCGGTTCCTGGCTGACGTGGCCGACCTTGCAGTGGTCCAGGGCGCGTTTGTTGAGGCTGGGCAGAACCGCGGCAGCGGCGGTCGATACAAAACCGTCAAGCATCACCGGAACCTTTTTAAGTCGTGCGCCAATGATGGCCCCGGTAATCGCGGCCATTTCGCGACCGCCCAAACAGCGCATCACGTCCAGGCCATCGTGCATGTGGGCTTTGTATAGATTGACGCCGATGCCGATCACTTCGGCTTTGCGGCCAATTCCGGGTTTGTCCAATCCGGTGCCCGGTCCGCACCACTGTAACGAACTGCCCCCGTAGAGCGCCAAGCAAATCGCCGCCGACGCGGTGGTGTTGCCAATGCCCATTTCGCCCAAGCACGTCACGTCCGACGTTTCATCAATCACATTCATGCCAAAAGCGATGGCGGCGGCGCATTCGGTGTCGGTCATGGCGGGGTTTTGCGTGAAATCCTGGGTGGGGTTGTCGAGATCCATTTGCTCGATGCACAAATTCACCCCCAGGGCTTTGCAGATCTGGTTGATGGCGGCGCCGCCGCGTTCAAAATTGGCCACCATTTGTTTGGTGACGTCTTGCGGAAATGCCGACACGCCTTGGGCCACAACACCATGGTTGCCGGCGAACACATGGGCGGTGGGGTTCTTCATGCGCGGCGGATAGCGGCCTTGCCACGTCGCCGTCCAGGCGGCCAGTTGTTCCAATCGACCCAGCGAGCCAGCGGGCTTGGTCAATTGCGGCTCACGCATCTTGGCGGCCCCTGCGGCCTCCAGATCGGGACCGGGCAATTCGGTCAAAATCTGGCGGACATCGTCAAGGGTGTTGATGGTGGGCATTTTATTCATGGAACAGACTCGCGATTGGGTCACAAAGACCTTAAGATTTAAAAGGTGTCGTCCATATATACACTGACCTTAACCTTCATGCCTAAAACAAAAAGGGTGTCCCGTGACCCAAAACGAGTCTCCATTGTCTGTAGATCTCGCCCACCAAAGTCGGCCAATCCTGTCAGCATTGCGGCGCTGGATGGACCGTTTCACCGTGGCGTGGCTGTTTCTCACCCGTGTGCCTTTGCCAAAATGGTGGAACGCACCGCTGCCGGTTGAAGAGGTGGAAGGTGAGCTGGATGACAAAGCCAAGGGCATGACGCCATTGGCGGGAACCGTCAAGTCCTGGCCCTTGGTCGGGTTGTTCATTGGCGCGCTCGCCGGCTTGGCGCTGTGGGCGGGGGCGAAGCTGGGCTTGCATCCCATCGCGGCGGGGTTTGTCGCTTTGATGGTGGGCGCCGTGCTCACCGGGGCCTTGCATGAAGACGGCTTGGCTGACGTGGCGGACGGTTTTGGTGGCGGTGCGACCAAGGCCAAAAAACTCGCCATCATGAAAGACAGCCATATTGGCACCTACGGGGTATTGGCGTTGTTGTTGGTGACAGGCTTTAAAGCCACCTGCCTGGGCGGCTTCAATGGCCCCGGTTTGGCGGCAGGCGCGCTGGTGGGCGCGCATGTGTTGTCGCGCGCGATGATGCCGTTGCTGATGGCCTTTTTGCCCCCAGCGCGCAGCAGCGGTTTGGGTCGGGGCGCGGGCGCGCCCAGTCGCGACGATGCGGTGGTGAGTGCCATCATCGGTGTGCTGTTGGGGTTGTTGGTGCTGGGGCTTGAACCGGGGGCATTGGCCGCCGTGTTGGCGCTGGCGGGGGCGGCGTTTGTGGCGTGGCTGGCGCACCGTCAAATCGGTGGGTATACGGGCGACGTGCTGGGCGCGGCCCAACAGGTGGCGGAAGCCTTGGTTCTGGCGGGCATGGCGGGCGCTTTTCGCACGGTGTTTTATATATGAGTTCAGGGGAAGGTATGATGGTCACCCGCTGGTGGCTGGTGCGCCATGCCCCGGTGGTGAACGCGCACTTAGGCGCCTTGTCGGGTCAAGCGGACGTTGGGGCAGATGTTTCTGACACGGCCACGTTTGCCGCTTTGGCCGCAAAATTGCCGCCGCATGCCCGGTGGATCGTGACCCCGTTAAGCCGCACACGGCAAACGGCGCAAGCGCTTTGGGCCGCCGGGGCGGCGCATGACGGGGCGCCGTTGATCGAGCCCGCCTTCGCCGAGCAAGCCTTTGGCGCCTGGACCGGACTGACGTGGGCGGAGATTGGCCAGCGTGCGGATGCCGAGGCATTTTGGGCCGCCCCCGCCACCCACGCCCCGCCGCCTAGTCCGGAACACGCCAGTGAAAGTTTCGCCGATGTCTGCACCCGTGTTGGGGTGCGGCTGGAGGCGTTGACGCAGGAATTTGGCGGGCAAGATATTGTATGCGTGGCCCATGCAGGCTCCATTCGCGCCGCCGTCGCGCTGGCTTTGGGCCTGTCCCCCGAACAGGCCTTGGCGCTGGATGTCAAAAACACTTCTGTGACGCGCCTGGACTACGTGACGGATCGCTTGCGGGTCAAACGCGGCGGCCATTGGCGGGTGGTTGGTTTGAATATGATTTGATAGGATGGCGCATGGTCGATTCCTCACACATCTTGCCGCCCTTAACCTTGGTTTTGGGCGGGCAGCGTTCGGGCAAAAGCGCCTTTGCGGAAAATCTGCTGCGCGGCGGGGCCGTGTATCTGGCCACCGGTCATGCCACGGATGATGAAATGGCGGAGCGTATTACGGCCCATCAAGAGCGGCGCGGCGAAGGCTGGGTGACGGTTGAAGAGCAGCTCGATTTGGTTCACGCCCTGGACCGGGCGCGCAAACTTTACGCAGACAAACCGGTGGTGATCGACAGCCTCGGCATGTGGGTTTCCAATATGCAGCACAAGGGCCGCGCCCCGGTGCTGGAAATCGAGGCCATTGCGCGCGCCATGCACGCCCATCCGGCCCCGGTGATTGTGGTGTCCGAAGAAGTGGGCTTGGGCGTGATCCCCATGAACGCGGTGGCACGATCTTTTGTTGACGCGCTGGGCATTGTGAACCAAATAACAGCGAGCGAGGCGGACCGCGTTGTGCTGGTCGTCGCCGGATTGCCGCTCACCCTTAAAGAAATTGCTTAAAAATAACCCATAAAGGACACCGCCCCCCCATGTCGTCTGCGCCCACTTTGACCAAGATTCCCGCCACCGTGATCACCGGATTTTTAGGTGCGGGCAAAACCACCTTGATCCGCCATATGCTGGAAAACGCCGGCGGCAAGCGCATCGCGCTGATCATCAACGAATTCGGCGATTTGGGCATCGACCGTCAAATCGTCAACGGTTGCGGCATTCAGGGTTGCGATGAAAACGACGTGGTGGAGCTGGCCAACGGGTGCATTTGTTGCACCGTGGCGGACGATTTTTTGCCCGTCATCGAGGCCCTGGTGAACCGCGCCACGCCGCCCGATCACATTGTCATCGAAACCTCGGGCTTGGCTTTGCCCAAACCCTTGATCCGCGCGTTTAACTGGCCGGAAATCAAAACCCGCGTGACCGTGGACGGGGTGGTGGCGGTGGTTGACGGCCCGGGGCTGGCCAGCGGTCAGTTTGCCGAAAACGTGCAAGCCATCGAGGCGCAGCGCCAAGCCGACGAAAATCTGGACCACGAAAACCCCCTGGAAGAAGTTTTCACCGATCAACTGCTGTGCGCCGACATGGTGTTGTTGAACAAAGCCGATTTGATTGGCGAAGCCGAAGTGACGCGCCTCACCACCGAGCTGATGGCGCAACTGCGCCCCGGCGTGCATGTGGTGGCGACGTCCCACGGCAACGTCGGCGTGGATGTGTTGCTGGGCCTGGGCGCGGGTGCGGAAGACGATTTGGACGCCCGTCCCTCGCATCACGAATTGGAAGGCGAGGACCACGATCACGATGATTTCGAAAGCTTCGTCGTTGAAGTCGGCGTGCAAACCGACCCAGCCCAACTGGAGGCCCAGCTGATCCACTTGGTCGAAACCCACAATGTGTTGCGCATCAAGGGCTTCGTCGAAGTGGCAAACAAGCCCATGCGCCACGTGGTACAGGGCGTGGGCACGCGCTTTACCCGCTATTTTGACCGCGCTTGGAGCGCGGGCGAAGATCGTCAGGGGCGCCTGGTGGTGATCGGTCAAACCGGTCTGGACCGCGCCGCCATCACGAATGCCCTCGCTTTGGGAAGCGCTGTCTGATGCATCTCCTTGCGGCCCAACCGGGAAGCGTTCAGGACGGTTCCGAAGCCGTAGACCTGGGCCAGTTGCCCGGCGACATCGTTGTGATTTCGGCCGCCGATACGGAGATTTCGGCGCTGGCGCTGGCTCGGCGGCAGGCCGTTGCGGGGAACGGGGGCCAGGATTTCCCAACCCTGCGTCTCGCCAACATGCTGCATCTGGGCCACAACATGTCGGTGGATGTGTATGTGGACACCGTTGTCCGTCACGCCAAGTTGGTGGTGGTGCGGGTGCTGGGTGGGCGCGGCTATTGGCCCTATGGTATCGACGAAGTGGTGGCGGCGTGTCGCAGCGCCAACATCCCCGTAGCCATCTTGCCCGGTGACGACCAGCCCGATGCGGAACTCGCCGGGCTGTGTACGCTGAACGCCCAAGACACCCACCGTCTGTGGCAATACTTGGTGTTGGGCGGGCCCGACAATGCCAGCGGGTTCATAGACTGTACGGCTAAGATAGTTGGCTATGATGTGGCTTATATGGAACCCTGTCCGGTGCTGCCGGCGGGTCTATATTGGCCGGGTCAGCCCGGCGCGGCGGTGTCCGATGTTAAATACACCCTGTGGCGGGAAGGTTTGCCGATCGTTCCGGTGATTTTTTATCGCGCCCTGTTTCTCTCCTCAAACTTGGCCGTCATTGACGATTTGTTTGACGCATTGCAATTTGCGGGCCTCAACCCGCTGCCGATTTATGTGGCCAGTCTCAAGGACCCGGTCAGTCAGGCCACCGTGACCCAGTTGCTGAACGAGGCTGACGACGGCGATGTTCTGCGCATTGGCTGCGTGCTCAACACCACCGGATTTTCCGCCAGCAGCCCAGGATCGCTGCGGGTCTCAGCACCATGGGACGCGTATGACGTCAGTGTGTTGCAAGTGATTTTGTCGGGCGGCAATGCCCAGGCTTGGACGGACAACACCTGGGGCCTGGGGCCGCGCGATATCGCCATGAACGTGGCCCTGCCCGAAGTCGATGGTCGCATCATCAGCCGCGCCATTTCGTTTAAAGATTTATCCGAACGCGACGACGCCACCCAATGCGACCTGGTGCGTTATAAGCCGGTGGCGGACCGGGTGCACTTTGTCGCCCAACTGGCGAAGCGCTGGGCGTGGCTGCGCACCCAAGACAACGCTTTTAAGCGGGTCGCCATCGTGTTGGCCAATTACCCCAACAAGGACGCCCGCTTGGGCAACGGCGTGGGGCTGGATACGCCCGCGGGCATCATCAATACATTGTATGCGATGCAAAAGGCCGGATTTGATGTGAATGATATCCCCGAAGACGGCAATGCGCTGATTGAACGCCTCAAAGCCGGGCCTACCAATGCCCATAAGGCCGCCAACATTGAAGCCGCCGAAGTGACGCTGAGCGGAGAGGCCTACCAAGGCTACTTTGCCTCTTTACCGGAAACTGTGCAGGACCGGGTCACCAAGCAATGGGGCAGCCCCGAAACGGACCCGTTCATGCGCGGTGACGGAAGCTTCGCCATTTCGGTGTTCCTGTGTGGCGAGGTGGCCATCGGTTTGCAGCCCGCGCGCGGCTACAACATTGATCCGCAAAAGACTTATCACGATCCGGACCTGGTGCCGCCGCACGGCTACTTGGCGTTTTACGCGTGGCTGCGCGATGAATTTGATACAGACGCCATTGTGCATTTTGGCAAACACGGCAATTTGGAATGGCTGCCGGGCAAGGCCGTGGCGTTGAGCGCGGAGTGTTTCAGTGAGGCCGCCCTGGGGCCTATGGCGCATCTTTATCCGTTTATCGTCAACGACCCCGGCGAAGGCACCCAGGCCAAGCGCCGCGCCCAGGCGGTCATCATCGATCACTTAACGCCGCCTTTGGCGCGCGCCGAAAGTTATGGCCCGTTGCGTCATTTGGAGCAGTTGGTGGATGAATACTTCGAAGCCTCAGGAACCGATCCGCGCCGCACCAAGGTGCTGAAACGCGATATTTTGGAACTCTGCCACGTCACCGGATTGGCCCAAGACGCGGGGATGATCGAAGAGGCGTCCGAAGATGAACGCTTGGCGACCTTGGATGCTTATTTGTGCGAATTGAAGGAAATGCAAATTCGCGACGGCCTGCACATCTTTGGCAATTCGCCCAAGGCCGATTTGCTGGATGCTTTGCTGGTGGCGTTGGTGCGGGTGTCGCGGGGCACAAGTCCCAAAGACGCGTCGCTCATCCGCGCCTTGGCCGACGATTTAAACCTCAACTTCGATCCGCTGGACTGCAACATGGCCCAGCCGTGGAGCGGGCCGAAGCCACAAGCATTGCAAGGTATGGATGAACCGTGGCGCACCGCGGGCGACACGGTTGAACGGCTGGAATATTTGGCCCTGGCGCTGGTGAAGGGCGACGTTCCCTGCGCGCCCGAGTGGACCCGCACGGCGGCCGTTATGATTGAGATTAAAACCCGCATTCGCCCCGCCGTCGAAGCCTGTGGCGATGCGGAAATTCAGGGCATCGTTCGTAGTCTTGAAGGGCGTTTTATCGAGCCGGGACCGTCTGGCGCACCGACCCGCGGACGCCCCGACGTGCTGCCCACCGGGCGCAATTTTTACAGCGTCGATACTCGCGCCGTGCCCACCCCGGCGGCGTGGACCTTGGGCTGGAAGTCGGCGGGGTTGGTGCTTGACGCGCATTTGCAAGCCCATGGCGAGTGGCCCAAAACCATGGCGGTGACGGCTTGGGGCACGTCCAACATGCGCACCGGTGGCGACGACATCGCCCAAGCCCTGGCCCTGATGGGGGCACGGCCCACGTGGGATGCGTCGTCGCGCCGGGTCATGGGTTTTGAGGTTATGCCCATCGACGTTTTGGGCCGTCCCCGCGTTGACGTGACGTTGCGCATATCGGGCTTTTTCCGCGATGCCTTTCCGGGCCTGATCGACCTGTTCGACAGTGCCGTGCGCGCCGTCGCCCAGTTTGACGAGGACAGCGAGCAGAACCCTTTGGCGGCCAAGGTGAAGGCGGAAATCGGTGAACTCATAGCAAGCGGTGTAGAAGGCTCAGAGGCCACCCGCCGGGCGGGCTTTCGCGTCTTTGGCTCCATGCCGGGCGCTTACGGCGCGGGCTTGCAAGCGCTGATGGATGAAAAGGGCTGGCAGACCGATGCCGACCTGGCCAAGGCTTACGTGGCGTGGGGCGGTTATGCCTATGGCGCGGGGGCCGAAGGCGAAGCCCGCCACGGTCTGTTCGAAACGCGCCTGAAAGCGGTTCAAGCGGTGGTGCAAAATCAAGACAATCGCGAGCACGACCTGTTGGATTCGGACGACTATTATCAGTTTGAAGGCGGCATCACGGCGGCGGTGCGGGTGCTTTCGGGCCACCAACCTGCCACCTGGCACGTGGACACGTCGCGCCCCGACACCCCCAAAGCCCGCACCTTGGAAGACGAAATCGGCCGTGTGGTGCGCGCCCGTGTGGTCAATCCCAAATGGATCCAAGGCGTGATGCGCCACGGTTACAAGGGCGCCTTTGAGATGGCGGCGACGGTGGATTATTTGGTGTCGTTCGCGGCGACGGCGCAGTGCGTCAAGGACCACCATTTTGACGCCGTGTTTCAGGCCTATCTGGATGACGAAACCGTGCGTGATTTTTTACGCGACAACAACCCGGATGCTTTGCGCGACATGGCCGCGCGGCTTATTGAGGCTCAAGATCGGGGGCTGTGGAGATCACGGTTGAATTCCACCCGTGCTGTCTTGGATATCTTGCTGTAATATTTATTGATTACGTCACCCGACACCCCACAACTTTCTCCGTCACCCCCGCGAAGGCGGGGGTCCAACGACGTTCCGTCTTGTATATGCCTCGTCCCTTACATGCACCCATAGATTCCCGCCTCCGCGGGCATGACAGCTGGTTTTGAGGTATCTACCAACATATCGATCTGAGGTGATGACAGGAGGATGTCATCAAGGCATATCAAATCACCCGCTGAGGCCAAACCGAAACAGCGCCACCACCGCTACAATCAAGGCATTGACCAAACACGCGACCATATACAGATAAAGCGCCCGGTCGATGTCTTGAGCGGTAGCATGGGGCGTGCCGCCCCCCATCCACGGCGCGTCGGCGGTGTGGTGCGGATAGACTCGCGGCCCCGCCAATTTAAGACCTAACGCCCCGGCCATGGCGGCTTCGGGCCATCCGGCGTTGGGCGAATTGTGTTTGGACGCATCGCGCCACATCACGCCAAAGGCCTTGAGCGGCTTGCCGTGAGGGGCGAAGGCGGCGGCGATGGTGAAAATCAGACCCGCCAAGCGCGCCGGGACCAAATTCAACACATCGTCCAACTTGGCGGCAGTAAAGCCAAAGGCCCGGTATTTGTCATTTTTGTAGCCAATCATGGAATCGAGCGTGTTGACCGTTTTGTAAACCAGCAAGCCCGGAAACCCGAACAGCACGTACCAAAACACCGGAGCCACTACCCCGTCGGAGAAATTTTCCGCCAAGCTTTCAATAGCGGCGCGACACACACCGGGCTCGTCCAGCTTGGACGGGTCACGGCCCACGATTTGCGAAACCGCCGTGCGCCCGCTTTCAATGCCCTCACCCTTGAGCGCCAAATAGACCCGGCGCACGGCCGTGTAGAGTTCACGCTGGGCCAGCAGCGCAATCAGCAAAAACAATTCCACCGCCCAGCCAAAATCGTGGTGAAAGGTCAGCCACTGTACCGCCCATCCGACGCCGCCCGCGAGCACGATCATGGAGATAACCGTAAGGGCACCCCTGAGCGCGCGGTCCATCTGGCCCCGATGGACGCGGTTCAGCTTGCGATCAAACCAATCGATGGCCCGCCCGATGAGCACTACGGGATGGGGCAAAATCTTAAACACCGGCCCCATACCGCCCAGGGCCGCATCCAGCACGAGGGCCAGAATCAGCAAGATAAAGGGGTCGAACGCGGCGTTTGCGTCGGAGGTGCCAAAAATAAACATGGCAGCAGTTTAGCGTCTGGGAGATGAGAGAAGAATTAAAATTGTGCACTGCGGCGCAAAGGCTTATAAACACGGTTCATCCAAAAACGGACCCGGCAGACGGAGGCGATGACCACCTGTACCGTTTTTTAACGCATGAAGGTTATGACCAGCGTAAGGAAGCTCCCCTATGTCCACCTCTCTCCCGTCTATTATGATTTGCGGCCACGGTTCCCGCGACAAAGGTGCTGTTGAAGAATTCAATCAACTGGCCGTGCGCATCAAAGAACGCCTGCCCGAGCACCATGTGGAAAGCGGCTTTTTGGAATTCGCTCAGCCGATCATCCGCACCGGATTGGATAAACTGCGCGACGCAGGGGCCAAAAAAATCGTCTGCTTGCCGGGCATGTTGTTTGCTGCGGGTCACGTGAAAAACGATTTGCCCTCCGAAGTGAACAATTACGCCGCCGAAAATAAAGGTCTGGAGCTGATTTATGCCCCCGATTTGGGCATCGATCCGGGCCTGTTGGAAGCCTCCAAGCAGCGCATTGAAGAAGCCTTGGAGGCGGCCGGGGACGGGGTGGCGCTGGCCGACACCTTATTGTTGGTGGTCGGACGCGGCACCAACGATTCGGATGCCAATTCCAACGTCGCCAAAGTCACCCGCATGTTATGGGAAGGCTTACAGGTCGGCTGGGCGGAAACGGCGTATTCCGGGGTTGCTTTTCCGCTGGTGGATCAAGCCCTGGAACGGGTCACCAAAATGGGCTTCAAGCGCATCATAGTGTTTCCGTACTTTCTGTTTTCGGGCATTTTGGTGACGCGCATTTACGACTGGGCGGACGCCGCCGAAGCTGCGAATCCGGGCGTTGAAATCATCAAGGCTTCGTACTTAAACGATCACCCCAAAGTGATCGATGCCTTTTTGGGTCGCATGGAAGATGCGCTGAACGGCACCGGGGCGATGAATTGCCAATTGTGCAAGTATCGTGAACAGATCATCGGCCATGAACACGACCAAGGGGCGGCGCAAGTTGGCCACCATCACCACGTTCAAGGCATCGGCACCGAAGACAATGCCAAGGACCGGGGTGTGCACCACGGACATGGTCATCATCACGATCATGCGCATGGGCATAGTCATGGTCATGGCCATGATCATGGTCATGATCACGGGCACGGGCACGGGCATTCTCACGGAGATGCGGAGGCTTAGGATATGTCGTCTTCGCGGTTTGATTACATCCACGATCCCAACGCCATTTCCCGCGAAAGTTTTGTGCGCATTCGCGCCGAAGCTGAGCTTGGTCATTTGCCGGGCTTGATGCGGGCCGTGGCGGAGCGGGTGGTGCATGCGACCGCGCTCATCGAAGCCGCCGATCATCTGCGCTTTAGCGATGAAGCTGCCGAACGCACCCGCGAAGCCTTGCAAGCGGGCGCACCCATCTTGGTGGACGCGCACATGGTGGCGCGCGGCATCACGCGGCGGTTTTTACCGGCCAACAACGACGTCTTCTGCGCCTTGGACGACGATGGCGTGGTCGAGGAAGCCAAGGCTCGAGGTGAAACCCGTTCGGCCATCGCGGTGGAACGCTGGGCGGCGTATTTGGCCCACCCCGGTGGGGCCGTCTGTGTGTTTGGCAACGCCCCAACGGCGCTGTTTCGGCTGTTGGAAATGGTTTTGGACGGGGCGCCAAAACCCGCCGCGATCTTGGGCTTTCCGGTGGGCTTCGTAGGTGCCGCGGAAAGTAAACAGGCTTTGTTTGAAAGTCAGTTGGAGATTCCCGTCATCACCATGGCGGGCCGTCTGGGCGGTAGCGCCGTAGCGGCGGGGGTGCTGAACGCCATTGCGCTGGGGGGGAATCCTTAAATGCTCATCACCGTAATCGGCATCGGCGACGACGGCCTCAAGGGTCTGACACCTTCGGCTAAGGCACTGGTGGACGGGGCCGAAGTACTCATCGGTGGCGAACGCCATTTGGCCAAAGCCCCCGATGTTCAGGCTGAACGCTTCGATTGGTCCTTGGGCTTTGACGCCACCTTGGACAAAATGGCCGAGCGGGCGGATAAGCGCATCGTCGTGCTGGCGTCGGGCGATCCGCTCTATTTTGGCGTGGGCGCAACGTTGATCCGGCGTTTTGGCGCGGACAAGGTTTTTGTCTTACCGGCTCCCGGTTCCGTCAGTTTGGCGTGCGCGCGCATGGGCTGGTCGATCCCCGACGTTCAGGTGGTGACCATCCACGGTCGCGCGTTGCAAAATTTGAACCTCCATTTGACGCCGGGGGCTCGCTTGATTGTGTTGTCGCGCGACGGCGACAGCCCTCGGGAGGTCGCCGAATTGCTCACCGCCAAAGGCTTTGGACCTAGCCGTATTACCGTTTTGGAGCAGTTGGGCGGCGCCGACGAAGCCCGTCATGACGGGGTCGCGGAAAACTGGCCTCAAGACACACGGGCGCATCTTAACATTATGGCACTGGAGTGCGTTGGGGGGGCAAACGCCAAGCCCTTATCGCGTCTTGCGGGCCTGCCCGACGACGCGTTTGAACACGACGGCCAACTCACCAAACGGGAAGTGCGCGCCGTGACCTTGGCACGTTTGGCCCCGTTGCCGGGTGAAGTGCTGTGGGACGTGGGCGCAGGGGCGGGTTCCATTTCTATTGAATGGATGCGCACGGATCGTTCCTGCAGCGCCGTCGCCATCGAACGCGATGGGGACCGGGCGGCGCGCATTGCGCGCAACGCCAATGCCTTGGGCGTGCCGCGCTTGAAAATTGACTGTGCGGACGCGGGGGACGCGCTTGTCGAGATAACCGGAGCCCCCGATGCGGTGTTTGTCGGCGGCGGTGTGGGGGTGCCGGGTTTGCTGCTAATGGCTTGGAATCGCTTAAAACCAGGGGGGCGATTGGTGGCCAATGCGGTGACCGCGGAGGGTGCCGCCGAACTGCTTAAAATTAAACAAGTTCATGGCGGTGAGCTTATTCAAATCTCCGTCGCCAGAAATGAAAATAAAACTAAAAATATAACCTTATTTGAAAATATGCGCACGGTGACCCAGTATTGCGCGATTAAGCCTATGGAATCAAATGCATGAAAAGAAGTAAAGAGGACATCCAGCCAGGCAAGTTGATCGGCGTCGGCATGGGACCCGGTGCGCCGGACTTGATGACGGTCCGCGCCCGCCAAGTGGTGGAAAATGCTTTGGTGGTGGGGCACATGCACGCCCAGGGCAAAGACGGCATCGCGCTTTCCATCGCCAAGCCGTTCCTGCGCGCCGATGTGCAAATTCTATCGGTGCCCGTGCCCATGGCCGCAAGTGGTGCGGATCGCCAACGTTGTTACGATCATGCTATGGCGGAATTTCGCGGCGAATTGGAACAAGGTCGAGACATTGTCTTTTTGTGTGAAGGCGACAGCTTGTTTTACGGTTCGTTCCAGTATGTGCAAGATCGCCTGATTGAAGACTACGCCGTTGAAATCGTGCCCGGTGTGACGTCGCTGCAAGCGTGCAGCGCGGCGGTGAACTTGGCGCTGACCCGCGGTGATGAGACCTTTCAAGTGCTGCCCGCAACCCTGCCTGCGGGTGCGCTCGCGGCGCGCCTGAGCGATCCCCGAGCCAGCGTCGCAGTGCTGAAAATCGGCCGCCATGCGCAGAAGGTCAAACGGGCCCTGGCGACAGCGGGGCGTTTGACCGACGCCTTGTGGATTGAAAAAGCCAGCACGCCAGAGCAAAAAACGGCTAAATTTACCGATGTTTCGGGGGAATCCAGCTACTTTTCGATGGTTTTGTCCCCGGCCAGTCGAATCGATGCAATTGAAAACGTTGTTAACGGCGCGGTTGTGCTGTGCCTCAACCGGGCGGGACTGCAAACCGCGCAAAATATCAAGCAGGCCCTTCCTGGCGCCACCTTGTGGGGTCGCCTGGGGCGCATCGAGGCGGCTGAAGTGGACCAGTTGTTTACGGACCCAGCCAAAACCTTGCGCACCCTTTATCAACAGCGCACGGCCATTGTGGCGGTGATGTCGACGGGCATTGTCATGCGGATTTTAGCTCCGTTGCTGGCCAAAAAACAGGTTGAGCCCCCGGTCGTTGCGGTGTCCGTTGATGGATCGTTTGCGGTGCCGGTGTTGGGCGGGCACCGGGGGGCTAATTGCTTGGCCAAAGCCATTGCACGAGCCAGTTACGGCTTCGCTGCCATCACCACGGCGGG
>JGI10211J34971_10000242_pt1 | contig 43275 bp, 55 predicted proteins | sample Etolagsediment_FD_34971 | JGI IMG/M metagenome (IMG submission 34971) | reverse complement strand
GGGGAGCATCACCTCGCCGGCGGGGCTGTGGCACGACCAGCCGACGCGGCGACGGTGGGTCACGAAGCAGGGCTGAAAGTCTTTACCGCCGAAGATTTCTCCCCACTTGGCCATGTCCTGCTTGTTCTGGTCGGTCTGGCGGCGGCAGGACACCAGCAGGTGGGGGCCGTGCGCCAGGTACACCACGAAGTCCAGACCGCCCAGGGTCTGCGAGATGGCCTGACCGGGCCGGGGCGGGCCGGACAAAGCTCGCTTGGCCTCGTTCACCTCGACGTAGGGCACAGCCCGGTCACGCATGAACTGCTCGAAGGCCAGCTTGGTCTTGTTGTCGCGTGTCTTTTTGGGTGCGGCGATGCTCATGGTTTATTCTTGCATCTGGCAGGCCACGTCTTCCAGCAGCTTGGCCTGCTCGAAGTAATGGTTCGCGGTGCCGTAGTCGCCTTTCTCGAAGGCTTTGTTGCCCTTGGCCATAATAGCCTTGTCGGCCCACTCCAAGAGGTCGTCAGGGTTGGTCACGAAACTGTTGCGGGCAGTGGCCGGGGCGGTCAGGTCCACCTGCTCGGGAATGGCGTCCAGCAGGTGCAGCACCTCCTGGTGATGGTGCTTGCGGGCGTAGGTGCGCAATACTTCCAGGGCCTGGTTCACCCGCTGGTCGTGACGCTGGCGGCGGTGGTGGCTGGCCTCGTACTTGAGCTTCCACCAGTTGTGGATCAGCTTGGCCACGTCGTCCCAATGGTGCTTGGCCTTGCACCAGGTCTTGTACTGCCCCCGGAAGTGGTTGGCCTGCTCGGCGGCGGCGATCCAATCGCCGCCGGCCTCGCGCACCAGGTCCATGGCCTGACCCCGGATGGACAGGTCCATCGGGGGCGTGCGGGCTTTCGTTTCGGAGGGTGGCATGATGGTAATGGTCATCGGGGTTTGACCCGTGGGGGTTTAGCCGTCACCGGGCAGTGGCTGGTTCTCCCATGCTTCGCGGTCCTGGAACACCTTGATGCCGTGGCCCTCGGTGAGCATCTTATCCAGCAGGTTGGCGTAGTGGCGGGCCCAGGCTAGGTCGTAGATCTGTGTGTCGAAGCAGGCCCCGATGATGTCCTGGGGCACCACCTCGATCTCCAGCCAGTATTCGCCCTCGGGCCCGCTGGGCAGGATGGCGATATAGCAGGACTTGTGACCCTGGTCGGCGATCTCCTGGGCGATCCGTGCCAGGCAGTCCCAGCACCAGCGGCAGCAGTTGCCCCGTTCTTTGTGGCCTTCCTCGCACTCGCACCCATAGGGCTCGCCTCGGATCATCCGCTCCACCCGCTGTCGGACCAGGGCGATCTCCGTATCGGTGGGCGGCTCTATGCGGGCAGGATCGGTGTCGGTGACTTCAGCCCATTGCTGGCCGTGGGCTTCGAGAAAGTCCTTGAAGTCAGGGACGGTCCAGGTGCCAAGTTCGTCGGTGCCGTACCACTCCCCTTGGCGGGGGATCTTCATCGTGTCGTGTTCGGTCTGAGTGAACCGCTCGGCATGATTCAGGTCCACCCAGCCGTCGTCTGTGTGCCAGTACAGGTCACGTCCGGTGTGTCTGGCGTCCTTGCGGCCAATCACCCACACGGGCCCCGGCTGGTCCTCGGGCTTGGCCTGGGCCAGTCGCAGTTGCAGGTTGCGGATCTGGTTGAAGGCTGTGAGCACCACCTTCTGGTCGTGGTCCAGGCTGTAGTCGCCCAGGTGCTCGGACCACAGGTCCAGGACTTTGACATTGCCGTCGTCGTGGTCCAGTATCCAGTCGCCCAGCATGGCGATATGGTACTTGACGCCCTGGGTGGTCAGGCTGTTCTCCAGGAACGTGCCGCAATCGGCACAGTGCTGGAAGCTGTCGGCTTCACCGCCACCGTCGGGGTAGGGCCCCTTGGGCCAGTCACCCGAGTCGAAAGAGATTTCGTCGTCGGGATTCTCGGGCTTGTTACCGTCGGCTTCCAGCTTGGCTTTGATCGCGGCGATGCAGTCTTCGCAGTACAGGTCGGCGTCGTAGATGTAGGCGTCCATGGGATTAGTTCTCCAGCAGGCATGCGGGCACGGGCACGTCCTGGTCGGTGACTCTGCCGTGCAGGTAGATGGCCAGCAGGTGCAGTCTGCTGCCCTGCAGGGCCCGGGCCAGCACGTATCCGAACGCTTCGTCGTTGGTCTGGAAGCGGGACTTGTCGGCTGGCAGTTCGACCCGCCCGATGTGCATGGGGTCGATGGGCAGGTCGCCGCCAAACAGCATCCAGCCCTCCTTGAGGGCCTGATCTTGCTTCAAGCCCCAAAGCTCACGGGGGACGCCGACCTGCCAGGCAATCGGCTCGGGCTCGGCGAACGCATGGATCTCCAGCAGGTTCATGATGTTGACCCCCGGCTGGAGGTCGTGCAGCATGGCCAGCACCGCCGTCAAGGCACTGGCGGCGTTGGTGTGCTGGATGCTGATCTCGATGCACTTGCGGCCCTCACGGCTGAACAGCAGGGGATCGGAGCACGCCGGCTCGCTGCTGAACCGCTCGAACAGGGCGTTTTCCTGCTGCTGGTCGAAGTCGCCCGGGCCCAGGTCGATGGTCATTTCCCATTCACCCAGGGGTGCGTCCTGACGGGCTGGGCGTTGGGCGTGGCTGCGGGCGGCTTCGAGCACCTGGATGGCCTTCTGCTGCCAGGTGCCGGTCTGCTCGGGGCACAGGGCGCCGTGGGCCTCGTTGATCACGTCGATCAGCCACATGAGGTTGGTATTCTGCTGGGCCAGTTGCCGCTGGAGGTCTTCGAGCGGTGTCTCGGGCACGGGCCCGTCGCCGTCTTCGGTGCCGGTATCTTGGGCCAGGGCGTTGCTGGCGATCCGCTGCAGGTCGTCCAATTCGGACACGTCCACCATGTTCCGGTACCTGCGGTCGGCTCGATGCTCATGCTCGGCGATCCGGGTCAGGGCTTGAATGAGGCGATCCTGTTTTTCGGGGGTCATCGGGGTACGTCCTGTCTGACTTCCAGCCGGTCGGCGGTGTTGCGCAGGGCCTGGATGATGCTGGCTCGATCGCAGTTGCCGATGTACTGGCCGCCTTGCGGCTCGTCGAACACCAGCAGGGTGAACAGCATCTTGCCGTTGGGACTCGGTCCGGGTGGCAGGGCGGCTTCGGTGCGGCAGGCCAGGTTTTTCATGACCAGTTCAAGCTGCGGCTCGGTCATGTCGGCCATGGTCAGGGGGTGGCCGTCCCGGTCCACCATACCGGCCTCGGTGAGCTTGCGCAGGGTCAGCCCGCAGTGCGAGCAGATCCCCACGGCGTGCCGGCAGTTCACCTCGCCGCACACGCATTTCCAGGCCCCGTTGTAGCCGACGGTCACACCGTGCATGCACATGGTGCAGATCATGGGTAGGTTCTCCAGGGTGTCCGGGGTGTCCGGGGGCGGGGGGCCGGGGCGGCTTCGCCGCGACCGTTACGCATAGGGCCACGCATGAGGCCACGCATGGGGTGACTCTCGGCGCCCAGGGATACACTCAAGCGGCGCAGGTATTGCTCCTCGACCCGTCTGGCCAGCACGTGCAGGATCTCAGGGTCAGATTGCAGCCATTGGCGGGCGGTCATGGTGGGCATGGTCAGCTTCCGGGGCCCCCGGAAGTTCCGGGGGCGGGTGGCTGGACGTTGTCGCAGCCGATAACCGCCAGGATCTCGGTCCAGGTGGCCCCGCACTCGTCGCAGTCCACGTTGCGGTAGGCTTTGTCGGCGCCTTCCGGGTCGATCTCGTGGCCGCTGATGTCGGTGCTGCCGCAGTGCGGGCACTTACTGCCGTCATACGGCTCGCCCCGGTAATGGCCGGCGGCCTGCATCTGTTTGAGCAGGGCCTCGATGCGGTCCGTCAGGCGGTCCCAGGGCTCAACGGCATCCAGGACTTCGTCCTGGTTTTCCGGTGCCTGATGGATGCGGTTGATGGTCTGCTCCAGTTCCGTGCGGGTGCGCTCGGCGGCCCGGGTCAGATCGCCCAGGGCGTGATCGAGCAGGTCGTCGGAGATGGGGCTGGTGGTGGGTTGTTCGGCCATGGGTTACTTCTTCTGTTGGCGACCAGCGTAGCGCAAGACGGTGTAACTATGGTCACCTGTTTTGCGGGCGGCTTTGTCCTCGGCTTGCAAGGTGCGGCTGAGTTCGGTCAAGGCCCACACCCAGACTCGCATGGATTCCCCGGCGTCGTTGACCACCACGTACCGATGAGGGAGTATGTCGAACATGGGTCAGTTCTCCGGGGTGCAGGCCACGATCAGGTGCACGTGGCTGCAGGTGATGGCGTGGGTCTCGGTGGTCACGATGGTGCCGTTGTCGTTGACACTGGTGTCCGGCGGGTTGTACTCGACGGTGTCCGCCTGTAGCACCTCGTTGAGCCACGTCTGCACGGTGTCCTGGTCCACGTCGGTGGCACCGGGATGGTGCTTGGTGTACAGTTCCTTGTGGTACTCGGCCACGTCCTCATCGGGGATTTTGGCCCAGTCTTCACATTCGGTCTCGAAGATGCTCAGAGCTTCTTCCAGCGAGTCGGCCTGCACCAGGCACAGGGGCGGGTCGAAGCAGTCCTGGACGCAGCACAGGTACCAGCGGTCGCCCCGGCTGGAATAGTGGCCCACGTCCACGCGGCAGATCAGGGTGTCGATCCGGCCATATCTGGCCTCGTCCACATCGAGCCGCCAGCCCAGGTTCCAGCTTGCCCGGGCAATGCCACCCACGGCGTTGGGACTCTTGTACTCGGCGATGATGCCCACCACCTGCTGGTTGTCCACGGTGATGGGCTTGGCACCCTTGAAGGTGTCACCCGGGTCGGTCTTCATGCAGTCGGTCTGGTCTTGGGTGTCGGTCACTGGTATAGCTCCGCGATCTGCTGCAGGACTTCATCGGCGGTGCCGAAGAACTCCTCGGTACCCACGGTGCGGGTGAAGCCGGGCCGTGGGTAGTTGTTTTCCTGCTCCATGATGAACCAGGTCTCGCCGTCTTTGCTCACGATGAACTGCCAGTCGCCAGCACTGGAAGACCAGTCGAGCACCTCACAGTGCTCGTAGCCTTGAGCCTCGGCCCACTTGCGGTAGTCGCCGGAGCCTACGCAGCCGGTGGCATCTTCGGCGATCCGCTGCTCGTTGGTGCGGGCAATAAGCTGTCTGGTGGTGGGGGTGGTCATGACGGTTCGTGCTCCCTGTTGTAGGGCACGTGGTCGGCGTCGGCGTCGTAGTCGATGCCGTCGGGGTGCTCGTCGCTGACGTGGTGACTGACGCCGTCGTCGTCCACAAACATCTCCTGGCCGCATTCGTCGCAGTCGAGTGTGGTGCTTCCGGGGGTGGCGTCGGCGGGGAACAGGTCGCGCCATTCCTGGTAGTCGGCGTCGCCGGGATTGCGGACTTCTTCGGTGTTGCCGTCCTTGTCACGGCGGCGGATGGTGCCGCTGTCGTCGTCGGGCCACTCGATCACGCCGCCGTCGGATAGCTCGAAGCCCGAGTCGGTGGGGTTCTTGTCAGTCACGATGGGTCACCTCAATAACTCGTCCTGCATCCAGTCTCGCAGCTTGGTTAGACAGGCGATTGTCTTGCCCAGTTTGCGCCACGTGGGGTCTTGGTCCATGTCCGCCGGGTCGAAGGCGTTGACCCGCAGCAGGTCATCCATGTCGTTCTGGTTGGCCAACAGCAGGGCAGACACCTGGTCGATCACGTCCTGGTCCAGGGGGTGTTCGCCCTTGGCCCACTTGTCCAGGTCGCTGTCGTTGTCCAGGGTCATGTAAGCCGCGTACTGGCGGGGCGTGCGACCGTTGATCTGGATGCGTCGGGGCTTGGTGGTGGTTTGCTTCCGGGGGGTTTGCTTCCGGGGGGTCATAGCTCGATCCTGATGCCGTCGGTCGGCTGGTTGTGCCAGGCGGGGTTGTTCACCGCCGGATGGGCGTAGGCCAGGGGCATGAGCACCTGCGGATGCACGCTGTGCCGGGCCATGTCCTGGGCCGCCTGGGTGATGGTAATGGTACGCTTCACGGCCTCAAACTGCCAGGGCTCGATGTTGCTCCAGAGCACAAACTCGGTCTTGGCGTCCATGCAACTCTTGCCCCATTCGGGCGTGGGATGCAGGACTTTCTGGACGTGGGTGTCGAACCCGTGGCGCTTGAGGGCGTATTCCTCGGGCAAGAGGCTGCCGCGTGCGTACTTGGCCGCACCCCAGCCCTGGGTGTGGTGTGACCAGGAGTCGTCCCGCATCACCGCGTGGTACGCTGTCTTGAGGGGCGTGAGAGTGACGTGGTCGGCAATGCGGCAGAGTTCTTCGCGGATGGCCTCCTGCATGTCACCCAGCCGGCGATGGGGGGCCAGGTGACTGTTCTCGAACCGGGCGATCAGGGCCTGGTTGACCTCTTGGGGCAGGTCGGGCAAGTTCTTGCGTTTGCGGGGGTGTCGCTTCTTCTGCTCGGCCAGGCGCAGGGCCTTGAACTTCTCATTGCCGTCGTGGATCAGGGCATTGGCCTGGTCGTGCAGCTTATCCAGCCAGTCCAGCAGGCCCCGGAAGTAGGCATCTATGGTGGGTGGGCTGGCGCCGGTGTCCGGTGGTGGGGTGAGGGTGATGGTCATGGTGGCAATCCGGGGGTCAGCGGCCCCAGCCGGCGCCCAGGGCAGCGGCGATGGTGGCCATGCAGTTCAAGCTGCGCCGCTTCTGGCTGGCCAGCATGGCTTCGTGCTTCTGGCTCAAGGGAATGCGGTGTTTGTTGGCGTACTCCAGGATGGCGTGCCCATAATTCTCGCGGTCCTCGGGGTGCTGGGCCACGTAATCGAGCCAGCGCTGTACCTGGTCGATCTCCCACTGCCTGGTCCAGGTGTACAGGGCCTTGCTGTTGGGTGCCGGGTCGGTGGTGACCGCGTGGGCATTCCGGGGGCCGCAGCACTTCTTGTACTTCTTACCGGACCCGCAGGGGCAGTGGTCATTGCGTCCGACTTTGTTGCGTGCGCGGGGGCTGTTCCGGGGGCGGGTCATACAGGCTGTCATCGGCTGATTCAGTCCGTGGGCTTGGTCAGCACCTTGGGGTCGAAGCCAATGCACAATTGGCCGCAGACCCGTTCGCTGGGGCGTTGGGGGTGATAGGCCGGGGCGTCTTCCAGGTCAAACCCCTTCCAGCAGGTGACGATGTGGTCGGGCTCCGGCAGGCACACGTCCATGGTCACGTGCTCGATCCGCCATTGGAGTGCAACCTGCTGGCCGTTGGGCAAGTCCAGGCGCACGTCGTAGTCGTTGTCTGCCGGCAGTTGGACGATCAGGTCTTCGGTGGGTCTTGGCATAGCGGCTCGATGCTCCATCCTTCATGGGTTGTCGCGTGGTGCACGCTGCATGGCTGGTGGTTAAGCAGCCAGGCGAAGCACTCGGCGTCGGTGCTGCGGAATCTTTCCACCCCGTCGTGCTTGACCACGTGCGTGGCACAGGCCATGCGCAGGGCGTTGTACAACTCGTCGAAGGTGTAGAACACCTGGCCCGGCAGCACAAAGGTGGGGTACAGGCCAGCATAGCTGGTCTGGATGCCCAGGGCCTTGAGCAGCGTGTCCGCCTGCTTGATGCGGCGCTCGTAGGTGTGAATGGCCGACTCGTCGCTGGTCGGGTCGCGTTCGGCCACGGCGTCGATGTACCACTGCCGCACACGCTGGGCGATGGCCTTGGGGTGGTTGGCAGCCCACTGGACCATCTGGTCGTGGGTCCACTTGTGGAACATTTGGGTGGTCATGCCCACGGACAGCATGGACCGCTTGATGATCACGCGGACGCCGGCTTCGATGGGGTCACGCTCCTTGTTGCGGTGCGGTGGCTTACTTCCGGGGCTTCCGGGGGCGGGGGTCATGTGTGAATGCTCCAGGGGTCGGTGCTGTCACCCAGGCGCACGGCCAGCAGGGGGTAGCCGCCGGGGCAGCGATCGCTGGTGAATCCGTGGAATAACAGTCCGCCGTTCATGCTGAACACGTAGGGCACCCGGGTACCGTAGCAGGTCTGGTGCCAGCGCAGGTGCTGGGCGTCCAGGGCCGGAAGCTGGTTGAGCCGGTCCTTGGGTACGTTGACGAACCACAAGACGCTGAACCCGGCGAATGTCCCGTCGTCGGATAGCTCCACCAGGTACCTGGGCAGTTGCAAGGGTCGATCCTGGCGGCAGATCGGATCGTCGTAGTTGAACGGGCCGCCGTAGCCGTCCAGGTAGTCGAGCTTGTTACAGAAGTCGGCGGCCAGTTTCTCGGCCAGGGGGTTGTCGGCCAGGGCGATGCCCAGAATCCAGCCGACGATGTGGGCCATGCGGGCCAGGCCGGTGCTGGTGAATCGCAGGCCGCGTCCACGCTTGCCGAACTCGCCCCAATGGCTGGGGTAGAGGTTAGCCAGATGTCCGTAGCTGGCCCGGGCCAGGATTTCCAGCGGTGTGGGCCGGGCCGGTGCGTCAGGTGCAGGTGCGGGTGGGGATTGGACTGTGGTCATGGCTTTACCGAGGACTGACTTGCGAGGGTCTTACTTCCGGGGGGTTGATGTGCATGGGCACACGGTCGTAGGTGCAGCGTTCGCCGTCGTCGATCTTGCCGTGCTCGGGGGGCCAGGGCATGATCAGGAAGCTGTGCCCGCAGGGGTGGTACTGGTCGAAGTTGGGGTCGGTGACGATCTGCCGGCCACGTTGAATGGGCGGGTAGTAGCCGGCGATGAACCACTCGCGGTCGTCGCCTTGCCAGGTGAAGCACGTGGCCTTGCGCTTCAGGTAGCACTTGGGCAGGGCACCCACGCAGTAGATCACCTCCTGCACGTAGGGTTCGGGGTTGCGGGCACCCGCCGGCGGCGTGCAGTGCTGGCGGTACTTGGCAGCCACGTAGTCCACGCCCTTGATGGTCACGGTCACCTGCTGAACGGCGTGGATACCGTTGTGCCCGCACGACAGCAGGAAGTCGGCCAGCTTGGCACGGGTCTCGGATTGTGTCATCGGTAGCATTTCCTTCGGCAGACGTGGCACAGCTTGTCGAACACGCTGCGCGGGTCCATCACCTTGCGGTAGAACTTGCGGCCACAGTCCGGGCATTCACGCTGCTGGTCACGCCACGCATCGGGGCACCCTGCCTCATGGCAGAGCACCCCGTTGATGCGTGACGGATTGCACGAATTGCACCCACAGAGCAGGTCGATGGAATCTCCGTTGCGGTACTTGGTGCGTGGTCGGCTCATGTCTTGGCTTTCGGGGGCGGGGGTGGTCCTTTGGGTGGGTCCGGGCGGCAGAAGTCGTCCCGGCTGTCCAGCAGTTCGTCCTCAAACACGTCGCCGTAGGTGCCGTCCTCGAATCGCACACGGCAGCACAGCACCTCACCTTGCTCGCAACGCTTCTCGATCGTGGGCCATTCCGAGTCGTCGGCGTAGTAGCCCAGCACGGTGGCTTGTGTGTGTGAGCGGTACCAGAGCTTGGCGTCGCCGGATTGGTGAGACTCCCAGCAGTGGTACTCGAACCAGTACAGCTTGCCCACGGTGGGCAGGTCCTGAATGCCCGGTGGGGGGGTGGTGGTCCACTTGCTCCTGTTGGTCTTGGCCTTGCCCATGAGGGTTATCCTGCCAGTGCCAGCTTGGCCTGCGGGTCGCCGGCGTCCTGCTGCTGGCGCAGGTGGTGCTGCCATGCCAGAGGGGCCTGACGCAGGATGTCCGCCAGCGAGTTGCTCAGGACATCATACACCAGGGGCATGCGGGGCTGACGCTTGATCAGCCGGGCCATGATGCCCATCTGCGTGGGCTTGAGCCCGTACAGGTTCATCACCGGGTGCCGGGTGTCCTTGAGGGCCTGGCAGGTGTCCCAGAACCAGTCCTGCTTCTCGGGGGGCCAGCAGTCCCTGGCCGGCGGGAGCGTGATCCACTGCTGCCGCCACTGGTCGGTGGTCAGCCAGTGCCAGCCGACACCGACCTCGTAGATGCCCCACTGGGTGCGGCTGATCCGCCAGACCAGCTTGCCCAGCACCATCAGGTGGTTGCGGGGCGGGTTGTACGGCTGGTCCGCCCGGTCGTCGGGGCGAATCACCGCCAGCAGGCCGAAGGCGTCCGGCTCGGTCACGCGCTCGCCACGGGTGTACAGGTGGGTGCTCATGTTACGCATGGTGATGCTCCTTCCCCCCGGAAGCTGAGGTCCGGGGTGTCAAGGGTGGTCAGGCGACCCCAAGCTCACGCGAGGTTGGGTCTATCGCCACGGGTTGAAACGGGAATCGTCGGCGTCGTGCCAGTAGGAACGGTCGGTGCGCCTGTCGTTGCCCCCGGAAGTGCTGGTGGAACTGCTGGGCTGGTCCTGGCCGGGTTTGCCGGGGCCGGATGGGCCAGGCGGGCCTGGAGTCCGCAGGGTGTGGGTGGCCCGGTACAGGAAGATCAGCAGCAGCAGACCGACGACCAGCAGAACGGGATTGTGCAGCAGGCAGTCAACGATCTGAGTCAGAAGCATGGCGCTCCAGGGGTATGGCGGGCACACCCGGGACGTGCTCGTAGCCCGGGGGTCTGGGCCCCACGTCCACCGCCTGGCGAAGGGCCATGTACTTGCGGTGGGCCTTGCGGGTGGCCACCTGGGCACGGCGAATGGCGATGGCACGGTTGCGCCTGTCGTCGGGCTTGTGGCGGTCAAAGACTCGGGCCAGCACCAGGTTCATGGCTTTCTCGGCCTGGAGCATGGCCAGCGTCGCCCGGGCATAGTCGCGGGACGCCTGGGCCAGCTTGTTGTAGCGTGAGGCGTTGGGCCTCTTGCTGGACTTGGGCACAGTGCGGTTCTCCTGCCCCCGGAAGGGGTGATGTCACGCTGGGGTTGCTTCCGGGGGTGAACACGAGTTCACCCTGGGGTGACATGGGCTGAGTCCGGGGCTAGGCGCGGGGCAACAGGCCGGCGTCACGCAGACGCTGGACCAGTTGCTCACGATGGCGGTCCCACATGGCGATCACGTCCGGCCAGTCTGAACGGGGCGTGGCGTCCAGTTCGTCCTGGCGTGCGACATCACGCTGGGCGTCCTCCAGGTTCAGCAGGTGCCGGATGTAGTCCTGCACGTGAGTCCACGGGGCGCCACGCCGGCGGCCACGCAGCCGGGTGTGGTAGCAGTCCGGGAAGACCGGCGGGTCATCCGGGTGCGGGGGCTGGCCGCCCTGGTAGTTGGCCACCAGGTCGCGGGGGCTCTTGAGTCTCCACCAGGTGTACGAGTTGCGGCCGAATGCCTGGCGGATCTGGTGGGCTCGGTCCAGGGTCAACTCCTCGCGGAAGGTGGCCCGGACCTGTTCCCGGACGTGCCCCCGGAATTGCCCCGGGGGCCGGCTGGGCGGGGCGAAGGTGCTGCCGGGTGCCCGGGTGAGTGTGCCTGGTCTGTTACTCATGATGGCTCTCCTGTGCAAGAGGGTGAAAGGGTGCGTAAAAAGAGCCCAGCCCCCGTTGGGGGGCCAGGCTCGCGGGTACTCATGGACTGGCGGGGGCCAGGTTCTCGACTCCCGATGGATCACTCAGTCGCGGGGGCCGGGGCCTGGGTGTCCTTGTAGCCCAGGGTCAGGTTGACGACCACCGGCTGGTCACCGATGCTCACGTCGGCACCGATGTCCAGCTTGCCGATGGCCTGGTACAGGCGCATCTTGCCCCGCTCCTCGATCACGCGGCGACCGACCTTGCGGGTCTTGACGCCGGGCTCACCGGGCTCGGGGTTGTAGGGCACCACCAGGACGAACATCTCCTGGCTCAGGGCACTGGTGGCCTCACCCTCACCGGGCACGGACACGGCGAAGTCGCCCGAGGGCCGCTTGGTGGGATCGGCGGGGGCCGAGCCGTCCGGCAACGGCTTGACGTAAGCGGTGAGGTTGAGCTTCACGGCCTCACCGTTGGGGGCCTTGATGCCCGTGTCCTGGAAGCCGTGGGTGGACGCGACCAGCAGGGTCTTGCCGGTCTTGGACGGCTGGAGGGTGGCCGGGCCGGTCACCTTGCCGCCCTTGATGGAGATACCCTCACGGGGCATGGCGATCACTGCGAGACCCAACTCGGGCTGGAGGCTGACTTCGAGGTTGTCCGGGCTGATGGTGATGGTGGGGTTGGTCTGGACAGCGGCTGCGGTCTGGGTGTTGCTCTTGGTCATGGGATTGACTTTCTGGACCACAAGGGTCCGGTTGTGGGTTCCCAGGCGTGCTGGCAACGTGCCAACATGGGCGTCTGGGCATGTCACGCCAGAGTGAACTCACGTCTCGATTGCGGACCGGGTTCACCCTGGGGTGAAATGTGGCAGGCTCATGTGGCCCTAAGACCTGTGTTGAGCGGCAGTTGTGTGCTCATGCCGCTGTAGGGTGCTTGCTTGGCCCAAGTCTATGCCTGTCATGTACTTGCACCGATCAGGACCGTGGTGCACAGAGGGTGCTGGCCCTGGGTTCTGATGTCACGCCAGGGTGATATGGCTGTGCGGTCGTGCGTGGGTGCCTGTAAATGCAGACTGGACAGTGGGTTGCAAGGGCTGAAATGGGCCTGTGGTGGTGGACAGAGGGGCCGTCCGGGGGCAAGACTTACGCATCCTGCCGGATTTGGTGGCGGCAGGTCTAGCTGGCTGTACTGTGCTGCTTGCGGGGCTTGTGCAGGCGGGTGAATCTCCAGGGCCTGGGTACTTTGCGGGTCTTGCGGGGCCGCAGGAATCGCAGCAGCAAATCCTGGTGGTGCGGGTCGGTCTGGTGTGGGTCGCCGGGCCTGAGTGCGGGTGTGCCGTGCAGGGCGCCGGCCAGCAACAGGGCTGCGAATCCCAGGACCAGGATGGTGAGGCCGAGTATCTTGAGGACAAGCATGGCGGGTGGATCTCCTGAGTGGGTGCGGTCTACGGGCGTAGGTGGGCGTGGGTTGGGCTACCGGTGCTGCGCGGTGGTCTCCTGTTCGGGCTGGGCCACGGCGGCGTCCAGCATGCCGGTCAGCACCTCATGGGCGGATCGCAGGTCCGGGCAGGACAGCTTGCTGTCATTGTCAGCCGCTACCCAGGTGTCATCCTGGCGGTACAGGCTGATGTGGTGGCCCAGACCACGGGCGAAGAACCCGGTCCCGTGCTCCTGCACACGCAGGTCCGGATACCGCTGTCGCGTGTGCGTGGCAATCAGGTGCACAGTGGGCTCGGCTTGCTGGATCACGATGGTGATGGCCATGGGTCTGATTCCCGTTGCGGCCAGGAGATACAGGTGTGATTCCCAACCCGGGCCGCGCAGGTGGGAATCCTGGGTGAGATAACCCAGTTTTACATAAGCGTCATTCTCGGACTGTAAGTGCTGGATTTACCTGTGGTTACACACAGTCCCGTAACCTACATGGCCAGGAATCGCAGCCGGAATTGCTGCTGGTCGGCTTCTTCCTGGGCCTGGACCTGGGCCTGCTGGCTCGGTGGCGTGTAGTGCAGGTGGGACCGCTCCCGGATATCCTGCCAGGAGTCCGGGGTCCGATTGTGGACAAACTCGTAGATGTCCTGCTCCGAGCCCCAGACGTGCACGTGGCGACTGCGGGTCTGGTGGGTCACCCGCACCCCCAGGGTCACGACCACACCCTGGAGCTTCAGGCGCGTCCACTCGCCTGGTGTCAGTGCCGTGCGGGCTTCCTGGGTGGTCAGGACGCCCGTGGGTCCAATGGTCTTCATGGCTGGTCTCCTGGCCTGCGTGTGTGGGATTCCGGGGCGCACCGATAGCCGGGCAGGCCGCCGGCCATGTGCAGGATTCCCGGGTCCGATTGTGGGAAACCCGTGCAAACCTGGTCGGACTTGCACAGGTCGTGGTGTCCTGGTAGGTTGCCCCACCAGGCAGGAGGAGGATTATCTTGCCCCCGGAAGCCGTCGGGTGTGGCGCAATCGCGCTGCCCCGGCGGTTTTTCATGAGACATTGGCCCTACCGGGCCTGCTTGTCGCCGTTCACCTGGGCAGCGTACCCACGCAGCACGCCTACCTGGCCCGGACACTCCCGCATGATGCAGCGCACGGCCCTGGTCAGGGCACCCCGATTGCCCTGCCGGATGGCTGCCTTGGCCCTGCGCAGCAGGTTGCCCCGCCTGCGGGCCTTGTCCGCACGCTTGCTTGCACTACGCTTGCGACTGGCCTCAAGCTCAAAATCCCGATTGCCACTGGTATGGCACAGGCTCGTGGTGCCCATCTTGGGGCTGCGCCTACGCTTGGCAGGGCGCACCCCGGGCCCATGCGTGGCCACAATCGGGCCTGCACGGTTGGCCTCACGGGCTGCACTCAACACATCCAGCCGCATGGGCTGGCACTTGGCATGGTGGTTCACCACGCCAAGCTCGTACTGCCGCAGGCCCTTGGCCTGGCTGCTGCTCAGGCCCTTCGCGGGCTCATGCGGGCATGGTGCCACAACCACACCAGGTGCTGGGTTCTTCGCATCGTACACGCTGTTCATGGGGAATCTCCTGCCTGACATCACCGTCAGGGTTCACACCCCCGGCGCACACCGGAGGCATGAACCACTGACGGTGGCAACTCACTGGCCCCCTGTGGGGCCAGGGCATCAGTGGTCGAGCAACCGACTCGGCATCGTCAGCGTGGGGCAGGTTCCATCGCCCGCACGCTCAAGCCCATCGGCATAGCCCGTTGTTCTACGGGCCTGGTGATGCTGCTACGCAGCAACATCGCCCCGACTGGATGATCGGTTGTGCACCGCATTACCCCACCGCTCATAAACGGCTGATCTGTGGGGGCTGGCGGCGAGTGCTACCGTTCACCGATTGCCACGCTCTGCTGCCCTAACGTGGCCCCCGGGCCTGGCTCGCTCCCGTCAGGGAGCGTACACCAGGCACCACGCTCACGCTTCGTGCATCCCAGGGAGTGGAGTGGCATGGCTGGTGCATCCCAGCCATGCGTCATCACCCAGGCACAACGCACTCTACGCGGGCCCGCCACGGGGACGCTACGCCCAACGGCGGGTGCTCGTCTGGCAACCGGCTATCTCTTACACTCTGTGAATCAAGCACACCGGGCATGGCCATTGACCACCGACCGTGGTGACACCGTTCGGGCGACGCTTGACCAGGTACATCGTGGGCACCATACAGCACGCAATTCCACCGCTTACTGCGGATCACCCCAGGGGTGTCGCCCCTAGAGCCGCTTCCGCCGGCGGCATCATCACTACGTGATGCTCTGCTGGGTTGCCCCGTACATACCGGGCACCATGCCTGCTGGCTTGCTTCCCTTGGCCCGATGCTTGCGGCTCGCTGGGCGAGCACGCTACACCTTGCTCCAAGACCACGATTCCCACAGGGGGCGTTGAGCACGTTCGTCGGTAGACGCGCTTTCCAGTCGCCGCTTGACACTGGCCGCTATTCCACAAAGGCGGCTCCCGTAGGGAGCAAGCCCGGTGGGCGATCACCAGCCGCAGTACGCTGGGCCGAGGCACTTTACCGGCAAGGCCGGTCCCCGCAGGGACAAAGCCGTCCGGACGTGGCCCCGTCAGCCTAGCCGCTTACCACAACATGCGGATGCTGACCCGAACCTTACGGGTTCGGTCAGCAGGCTCGACCCTTGCCGAGCCCGCTGACCAGCCCCGTAGGGGCTGGCTCGACTCACCGGGTGCCCTTCAACCTAAGGTTGGCCGCCCGGGCCGAGGTAAGCCTAATCCCGAAGCAGAGGTCCAGAACGTCGATGACGTTCTGAACACGGGTGTTCCCTGCTCCATCCTGGAGCACCACCTCACTGGCCCTATGGGCCAGCATCGACTCGACCGCATCGGCCACCAGCCGGTAGTGACCTTCGGTCACAAAGGCCATGCTGGCCTTATACTGGCCCTCACGGAGACTTTCAGTCTCCGTCGTGACGCCGGGTGACCAGGCGTCCTTCCACGCTTTCAGCGTGGCCTTGAACTGCTCGGCGAAGTCCTCTTTCCGCAAAGCGGAAAGCACGTCGCTGGGCCGGTAGTTGCCGAAGCTGATATCCATCAGCTTCCGCATGAGCATCCCACACCGCTGACTGAAACCGCCGAAGCGGTTTCCCCTGCCCAGTGTCACCAGGATCATCCGGGCGTTGACGACCGACATAATCGCCCTGAACTTCACGTTCGCCCCCTTCGGGGGCGACTGCTGCTCGACCTGCTCGCCAGCCGACCCCTTCGGGGTCGCGTCCTGGTCTTTGCTCTTGCTACCACGGCTACGCCGTGACGGCTTCGGTGCTGACTTGTCCTGCCCCTTCGGGGCACCGTTCTGCAACTTGGTGGCCATGAGCGAAGCTCCGTGTACGGGATTCGTGTGTGACCCGGCCAACGTGACCGGCTCAACGACCACCACGCCGATTCACGTGAATCGCCGAACCGGGGGGGCTTTGACGTGCTCGCTCGCGTGCGCCCGCCCGTTCTCCTATGGGCCGGTCCATGCGCAAGACCTACGCCAACCCAACCCCCCTACACCGCCCCAGTTCACCGCCCGGCACACTCGTTACCACCAGTTCACCCTGCCGCCATCTCGATGGGGTGGGGGGGGTGTTTCTCCTGGGCCCTCTGTCGCCCATGGCGCAAACTGCGTGTTTGAAAATAATTTCCGGGCCTATTTGCGACTTTGCCTTGCTGAGAAAACAACTGCGTGGTATCATGCTTGCTCTCACACACACACGGAGAGGAGATTTGGAAATGGCAGATCCCACCCACGTGACCAGCGTGCTGCGCTTCGAGCCCAGCGCGGACGTGCAGGGCATGGTCGAGATCCTCATGAGCCAGGCCCAGCAGCAGCAGGCCGCACCGGTCTTCAACCAGCTTGGCTATATCGCCTTCTGGTCCGTCGCCGCACCGCTCGAAACAGGGGGCTTCACCGAGCCCGTGGCTCAGCAACCCGTGCGCATCAGTCCCTTCGTGCACCAGATCTCCATGACTGTGCCCGTCCGTCACCTGGTCAGGGTCATGATCGCCGCCAGTTCACCCGAGGGTCACCTCTCGGCGCCGGCAGGCTATGAGTTCGTCGCCTCGCTGCAGACCCAATACCGCCCCCCCGCCGACATCCACATGATCAGTACGCGACCGCGCGTGGTGGCCGAAGAATCCGACCCCCCCACCACCTCGGAACCCGTCTCGGACCAGGACGACAGCCACGTGTGGCCGTTGCCAACCGGTCAGCACGCCACTGTCACTGTGAAGCTGCATCCCGATTTCACGGCTGACACCAACGTCGGCACGCTCATGGGTGTTGACTTCGAGGAACCCGGATTCATGGTCTGCTTCGACGGTCACCTGTTCAAGCAGCCGTCCGAGGAACCGCGCACCATCTACCTGCACCCACATGCCAACTACGACCTGAGTTTCCAGTTTTCACCCCTGCGAGCGGTCTACGACCTGGACCAGGCCCTCCAGTTCCTCCGGGCCACCCGCCGTGCCGAACATTCCGCTGTGACTGGTCATTCGGACTGTGAAAACTGCTCCTGTGCCGGTGACCCGGAAGCGGTCGAAAATGCCTGATCTGGGCGAGAAATGGCTGAAAATGGCAATATTTCGCCGGATTTCGGAGATTTTCCGGTTCAAAGCTCAAGCGATCTGCCCGCCCCCGATCGGACTGTCGCTGACGAATCGTTCAACCGCATGCAGGCGGTGAACACCCTGCTGGCCAACGCCATGAACCGTGGTGTGCCCTTGGATGACCTGGTCAAGCTCATCAACTCGGCCGAAAACTACAAGACCGCCCTGCATCACGATCGCCGCAAGCGGGAAATCGCCTATGGGCAGCAACGGACCAGCCCCCTCGCCAGCCAGCCGCGTGACCATCCCGATCTTCCACGGCGGCTTTCGCATCCGCAAGAGCAGCCGACCGTGGATCAGCAGCAAAAACCAAGACCCGTCAGTTGACATGCCCGAGCAAGCACCCCCCCCACCCTCGCATCCGGACGATGGCTTCTGCGTGGCCTGCAACCGACAGGTCCAGGCCACCGGCACGGTCATCAACTCCGATGTCGAGAACCAGACCCTGACTGATCCGGGCTATGGCTATCGCCGCTGCACCAAGTGCGGCGTCTATGCGGTCATCCCCTACACCCCGGAGGCCCTGGCCGCCCACATCACGTACCTGCAGCCGACCATCGCTCATTACCAGCAACTCAAGCACCAGGTGCGAGACCTGTCACGCGACAACCACCTGCTGCGCAACAACGTCTCGGCCTGGCAACACCGCGCTAACCAGTATCAGGCCCAGACCAACACCCCCCCGCCGGCCTTGACCCAGGACCCGGTCGATGCCACCGTCCTCCAGGCCCTGCGACAGCGCGTGGCCCAGTTGGAAAAACGGCTGCGCGACCATGGGCTCGATCCCGACGCTTCCTTCCAGCAAAACCCACGACCTGTGAGTTAAACCATGAGCATGAACCACTTGCCTCTGCCCGATCCCAACCAGGACCCAGCCGTCCAGAAGCCCCAGGTCGATCCTGGTGGCCACCAAGTCTCAGCCCTGGACAGTGGCGAGGAGGTTTTCCAGTACCAGAACATCACCGCCACCGGCCCTGATCAGGGTGAACCCAATGCCCCCCTGGGGGCCGTGCACAACCTGGCCTGCTACGTCTTGAACACCCCGCTCAAGCAGCCGCCCGAAGGCCTGAACAGTGCCTTCGTCTACGTCGTGCTGGTAGCCATGGATGATCGTACCCAGTCGGCCATCTGCACCTTCGTGCATTACCGGCTGTGGACCCCCGCCGAACTGCAGAAAAAGGTCAAGCTCGCCGTCGAGACAGTCGTCAAGACCCGCATGGCCCCCCGACGCAAGACCTTGAAGATCAAGCCCGACCACGACATCAAACAGGCCAACGACCAGTTCTTCCGGGGCGATGTCAAGTTCTTCGAGGCCACCATGTGCGATCGCTTCGACTTTCGCGTCATCATGCCCATCAATACCGACACCCAACTCCCGAGGACCATCCGTGCCTGATCATATCCCCATGCTGCCCGACGACGATCCAGTTGAAGAAGATTGTCCCCTTTTCGTCGTCCGCTGGATCTTCGTCGGCGAGGATCGCCATCCCCTGGCCATCTGGTTCTACGAGCGCATGTGGACCGGCGGCTGCAACGTCCGGCTGGTGGACATCGCCGAACAGGACGCCCTGGCCGTGCTCTACAGCGTGTATGCCGAAGATACCCAGAGTCTGATTGCCCAGACCAGTGAGAACCTGGTCACCCGCCTGCGCGAACTGATCCACCAACGGGCCTGGCAGGTCGAGATCAGCTTTGACGTGCTGCCCGAGGACCTGTACATGGACCGCCTGCTGTCCCTGGTGGCCAACCCCCATGGGCTGGTGAAGCTGTGGCCGCTGTACTCCGGACGCTCCCATGCCCCCGACCCCCCATGACCGGCACCTGTTCACCCTCGAACTGACTGGACCCCAGTGCCAAGCAGCCTGGCTGCGCTTGCTCGACCTGTTTCCCTGGGCCTCCGTGGCCTCTAGTGAGCAACGGGTCGCCACCGTTCTTGCCGTCCGTGCCCCCTGCCTGGGAGCCGCCCGCCTGGCCCTGCGCAAGGTCGTCACCAGACACCTGGCCGACTTCTCCTCGCCGGACCAGGTCCTGGCCCGCGTGCTGCCTGGTGTCCATTCCAGCGTGCGGCATCTGCCCGTAGCGACCCGGGGCCAGACGATTCAGCAGATCCTTCGCCGAGCCGGGTTCAAACCCTGACGTTGTTTTCAACACGCCATACCCTTTCTGACGATAAACATCGGCCAGTTCTTCGCTTCTGTTTTCTGACGGCCCGATAAAATGACCTCCGCCGAGCCCCAGATCGTCCTCTGTGCCCGCTGGCAGGTCGAGCACCTGCTGCAACGACACCCACGCATCGCAGCCGTGGTGTCCATCAGCGATCCTGGGTATCCCCCCGCACCTGGCTTTCATGCCATTCCCTACCGCCTGCACCTGCAGTTCCACGACAGCATCGGACCCGCTCGCGTGCGCAGCGATGATTATCACCCTCCCACCATCGAGCAGGTTCGCCAACTTGCCGACTTTGCCCAGATTGTCCTGGAACACCCCGGACCGTGCCTGATCCACTGCAGCAGGGGAGTCAGCCGGTCGCCGGCGGCGGCCCTGACCTGCCTGTGTGCCTGGATGCAAGCGCGACTTGGCCCGCTTTCCGAAGATGCCATCATCCAACTGGTTCAGCGGTTCTTCGCCCGCTACAGCCAGGTCTACCCCAATCGTGACCTGGTCCAGATCGCCGATCACTGCCTGGCCATGCACGACTGGCTGATCGCTGCCGTGGAGATTCTGCAGCCCGGCCACACCGCCGAATTGTGAGTTTTTGAAGTTTGCTCCCATATCATCATTGTGGGAGGTCCCAACCATGGCCGAACAACCTTCGGATGATCGCCCGTCCACGGTGCCCGTCGGTTTCGATCGGGCCACCGGCGTGGTGGAGAACCGCCGCCGCTGCCGGTCCTGCGGGCGACTGTTTCCGGTGACGGATGACCAACGTGAGCACGCTTGCCCCTATTGCCACTGTGCCAAGAGCGAAGCCGCCTGCCGGCTCCCCGGTCCTGCTGACGGGCCGAGTCTGCACATCGTGCGGTGAGCGCTTCGTGAGCACGGCCGCCGGCCTGGCTTGTCCGGCCTGCGGTGGCCACGATACCTGGCCCACCCGCTTCCGCCGCCTGGTCCGGCCCGACGCCGCCCCCATCGAGTTCTACGCCTGATCCTATCCGGCACAATCGCTACAACCAGTCATAAAGATTGGCTCATTTATCGTTGCAGGGATAGACAACCTCCGTCAACTCTGGTACCATGCACACGCTTTAGAGTTGTGAACTTTTGAAAGTTGTGGACGCAGTTCAGAGGTTAAGAGAGAGCAACATGGGCCAGGACGTTCATGCCCTCATGACCCATCACTTCGCCGGACCCCTGGGGCTGCTGCCCGACGGGGCCTGGAAGTACGGCGGCGTCGAGCACCTTAACGGCATCCGCAACCCCGCCTGGCGACAGTGGATCATCGACTGCGCCGCCGCCTGCTGCCAGGATGACTTCTGGCAGCGGCCGGCGTCCAACAGCGGCAAGTACCATCCGGCGGTCTCCGCCGGCCCCGGCGGACTGGTCCGCCACACCCTCTACGGCTGCTACTGGGCCTGCGAGATCATGCGGGCCATGGACCCCTACCCCCAGGGTGTCGATCCCCAAAACCGCCGCGCGATCACCTGGCATCACGACGTGGTCCTGGGGGCGGTCATGCTGCACGACATGATGAAAAACGGCGATGCCACCAAGGCCGATCTGCCCGAACGCAAGGGCAGTGGCGGTCGCAACTACATCGTCTCCTGCCACGGAGTGGACATGGCCCATGCCATCTTCACCCGTGTGCTCAACGGGCAGGTCGGGCACCCCGACCACCTGCTTCTGCTGCACGCTGTCGCGGGACACATGGGCCCCTGGACCAAGCCGGAAAAGTGGGCCCCGCACGCGCTGACCCAGCCGGACAACAAGCACGTCGCCACCCTCACCTTCCTGGCCGACTACTGCGCTTCGCGCAAGGCCGACGGGGTGATCGCCGATGTGCTGAAGCTCGGCCGGGCCCCGGAAACCCCGCCACTTCCGGGGCTTCCGGGGGCGCCCCAGGCAGGACCCGCCCGTGCCCCAGCCGACGCCCCGATCAGCTAAGACCACGACCCGTCATTACCTGACAGGCCGACAGTTCGGACTCCCGAACCGCCGCTACCCCTTCAGGCCACGACGCGGCCATCCCGAAGATCACGCTTTCATCCGCGATCAGATCGGACTGGTCCTCGAAGGTGTCGAGGACATGATCTACTACCTCATCCGCAACCAGTGCGGCCAGCGGGTCAGCGAGGACCAGGTCGAAGAACTGGCCCAGACCTGCAAGATCAGCCTGTGGGAACGAAGCCTGCCCCAGTTCGACCGCCAACGCAAGACCAAGCTGGGAACCTACGTCTACTCGTGCATCGCCAATTTCCTCCGCCAGGAAATGCGCACCTTCGCCCGGGCCGCCCGCCGCAACAAGGAGATGCTCATCGACCCGGAAGAACTCGGTGACCTGGTCGCGGCTCCGGACACCCTGCACGATCACCAGATCGACCAGATCGCCGAGGACCTGCTCAAGCACCCGGGCAAGTACCTGACCCGGGCCCAGGCCGCCGTCTTCGAGCAGTACATGGCCCATCCCGAAATGCTGGTCAAGGACCTGGCCCAGCAACTGGGCTACAAGCAGGCTTCCAGCCTCAGCATGATGATCAAGCGCATCCGCGAGAAAGTCGCCCAGTTGAGCATCCAGGATGGAACACGGCCGTGAAACGGGCATCGGTGAGGTCCATGCGGCTGTGGCAGTACAACCAAGAGGAACTGGACCAGATCCAGCCCCCGGACGCCCTGCCGGCCCCTGACGATCCAGATCCCGGCCGGGCTGCCCAGATTCGCCAACTGGCTCAGTATCGCGGCTGGACAGCGGACGGCTGGAAACGATCAGCCGGCAACCTGAAACGACACAAGCACATGACCGAACCCGCCCAGCAACCCGAAACCACCCTGCCGGATACCCTGCCGGATGACCAGCCGCCGGCCGACCAGCCTTCGGTGCCGGTCCCGCCGGTCCTGGGCGGCCCCCAGACCGCCCGCTATCGGCAGACCCGGGCTGTCCTGAGCGAACTGGAACTGGCCACCTACTGCGAGACCTGGAACCACTGGTTCGCTGATCATCCCGAGTACACCCTGGCCGAAGACCAGACCGACGTGGCCGTGATCTGCTGGGAAACCGTCATCCAGCAGCGCTTGCGCACCCTGCAGGCTCAGCGGCCCAAAGAGTACGACGCGCGGGCTTACCACGAGTCGGCCCTGCGGTTGCAGCGGGCCCGCGAAAACCTCGCCGCCCGCCGCACCGATCGCCTGGAGCACCAGAAGAAGGGCCAGGGCGCCACCACCAACTTCAACATCGCGGTCATGGCCGGACAGGCCGACCCGCGCAACCCCGATATCGACAAGTCCGCCCGCCAGCAGGTCATCGTGGTGCAGAATGAGCAGGAGCAGCAGTTCCTGGAAGTCACCAAGCGACGGACGGAAAACCCCTTGCCCCTGCAGGCCCGCAACCAGCCGGACCAGCCGGACCAGCCGGCCCAAACCCCGGAGCTTCCGGGACAGGACCAGGAGAGCTAACCCATGGCTGCACCCGCATTCACGTTCTACGAGGTCACCGCCGGCGGCAACGACAACATCCCGGAAGTGAACCTGGCCGGCGGACCCGTTGCCAGCACCATCAGCCCGTACTGGGATTTCAGCAACGTCCAGGCCGGGGCCTGGTCCACGCCGCAGGTGCTGGTCTTCTATTTCGACGGCAACACCGCTCAGCAGGTCCGCTTCCGGCTCTATGACCACGAGTCGAACCTGGAGGAGTTCTATCCCGGCGACGCCACGGACTGGGACTTCCGCATCTGCCTCAAGGCCAACTGGGTCGATCCGACCGGCATCACCGACAACGACATCGAGCAGAACTGGGCCGAACTGCCCCATGGCGACACCGGCATCATCTTCGATCCGGGTGAAGCAGGCACCGCCTACCCCACCGACAATGGGGGCAACGGCAACGACGACACCGACTCGCTGCTGGTCCTGCAGAACGGCGAGTCGGCCAAGTATTTCACCAACTTCTACATCTACGTGGCCTTCAAGCCCGAGTCCAACGCCATTGCCGGTGAGCACACCGGCTGGAGCTACCGGGCCAACTACGTCTACCCGGCCGCCTAACGATCCGGAAGCGAGGTGATTCATGCCCAGCCTTCCGGTCACGGTCGATTGGGAAGACGCCAACTTCGACGGCCTGGGGCCGGCCAACACCTGGGTCGCCCCGGCCAACGATTACCTGGCCACCCTTCAGGCCATGGACACACCCCCGTTTTCGCACTATCGCTGCAACGAGGCGGTTGGGGGCATCAGCTACGACTACTTCGGCAACGCCAATGCCACCTACCGGGGTTCGTTTACCCTGCAGCAGGTTGGTGCTCTGGCCGACAGTGACGACAAGGCGATCGCGGTCGCCAACGGCATCGGCAACGATTGGTACATCAACAACTTTTCCCTGAACAGCTACCGCACCCAGGCGTTCTGGATTTATCTGGAGGAAGATCCTGCCAATCCCGGTAAGTGTGTGCCCGGGTGGGTGGACCAGGGTAGTACCTACACCCGCATGATCGTCAACGCCGACGGGCAGTTCGACTTCATGGCCCAACGGCTGTACGCCGGCGATCAGGCCTGGGTGGGTCAGACTTCCAACACCCTGGGTACCACCGACAGCAGCTACTACCTCAACGTGCTGGAGTTCAACCAGTGTGACACGCACGATCCGAACACCTGGCATTTTGTCGTGCTGCAGGTCTGGAACTCGTTGTATGTGCGACTGTACGTCGATGGGGTCCGGCAGGGCGTGCGTGAAGACTGGGGCCAAACCATCAACGGCTTGGGTCAACCCTATGTGGTGCTGGGCCGCGAGATCCCCTGCCGCCTGGATGAGATCTCGATCTGGGTCCCGGTGATCGACGCCGATGACGTGCTGTCGCTCTACCACAGCGGGATTGGAGCGTGATCCATGGCGGTGCTGCTGACCCAGGACGGGCAGCCGGCCGCCTACGCCGGTGCCCTGGGCTTGCGGGTAACCTGCCAGCAGGGCCGCGATGGCAGCTATATCGACGTGCCGTTGGTGTCCGACAAGACCACCACCGACATCCGCACGGTTTTCCACCCCGGCTCGCTCGACCAGGGGGCGATTACCTTCCTCAAGGGCCTGGACGCCAGCCTCAACGAGGTGTGGCGCGTCAGCTACCTGGTCAGTGCCCGACGTTTGGTCCTTGTCGCTGACGGACAGATGGCCATTGCCCAGCCGGTGGCCGGACGCTATGCCACCTGGCCGATCGACACCCATTGGCACAACGTCCTCGTCCAGGTCCGCACCAACGACGTGACCCTGGTCTACGATCAGAACCCCCCCACCTCCGTCACCATCTCCGCCGCCACCGCCCGGACCACGCGGCACCTGTATGTCGGCGGCATGCACAAGGGCTATCACACCCTGGGCGACTGCTTCATCGGCCCGGTGGTGGAGGACGAGGACGGGCTGGCTGGCCGCGTGAGCCTCAAGCAACTGGCCCAGGCGGCCCATGGCGGAAGCCTGGGCGTAAAGGTCCTGGCCTTTGCCGGGGACTATGACCCGGCCCTGGCCGACGGTCAGTACGTCAGCTTCGACCTGGACACGCCTGCCAGCAAGATCTATGCCCAGGCGTGGGTCTACAACCACGGGGCCCGGGGTGCCATCACGGTCATGCGGGCCCTGGATGCCAATGGCGATCGGGTCTTCGACCTGCAGATCCAACGCGGCCTGCTGCAACTGGTCCACGACAGCCTGGACACCCCTTCGGTCACCGTGGCCTGCGGCGCGACCGGCGGTTGGCAGCAGGTGCGGATGCAGCTTAACAGTTCCACCTTCGGGCTGGCGGTCACGGGTGGCCACAGCCAGGTCTTCAGTCACGGGATCGGCTACGACAACATCGCCAGCATCTGGCTGGGCGGCCTGGCCCAGATCAACGACGCGGCCGGGCACGTTGACCTCGACGACCTGTCGTTTTCCGATACCGACGGCGAACTGTTCCCCGTCATGCCACCGGGCGACCTGCCGGACACGGCTGACCTGGCCGCCCGGGTGAACGTCTACGAGCCCGTGCCGACTGTGATCTACAACGACACGGACGGCTTTGACCTCTGGAGCGGACACCGGCGGGTCTTTGCCAACGTCATGCGACTGGCTTTCAGCAACATGGCCGAGGCGCCGGGCCTGAACATCGAGCAGCCCCTGTTCCACTATCGCTGGGGAACCCTGCAGGCCCACGACAACACGCCGGACGACGGCCGTGACGCCGCCCCCGGCAGCACCGGCACACGCACCATGGTGCTCAACGCCGACGGCCTGCAGGCCGACCCGGGCGGTGGGACCGGCGTGGCCTACGTGGACCTGCCAGGATCGGCTGTGGATTACCGCTACCTGTACGAAAGCACCCGTACCAGCCCTCCGATCCCACCGGCACCCGCTGGGGTCTACGACTCGTTTGTTATCGGCTGCTGGACCTACCTGACACCCGACGACTACCGCGTGATCCTGGGCGGCCACTTCCGCAACGATCCTGATTTTGTCGGAACCTGGGTGGTCGGCTCGATCACCCTGGCCGCCGGGCGATTCAACAACGACCAGATCCTGCTTTCCTGCCAGTTGCACCGGCGCATGCTCGGGTTCCAGCAGGCCAGTCTGTACACCGACTACGCCATGGCCGCCACCAGTGCCTGGCGACACATCCTGCTGCACCAGTTCTTCACCCGTTCGGCCGACGAGCAGTGGTGGTACGCACGCTGGTTCATCGACGGCAAGTTCCAGCAGCAGACCAAGGTGCGCATGGACCAGGATCATTACTGGTTCGCCATGCTGGAGAGTCCCGAGTCCAGCCCGGTCCGGTTGGACATGATGCAAACCAAGAAGCCGGTGCTGGGGGCCATGGCCCGTTCGGTGCAACCGTGGAATGGCAGCGACTACGGAACCAACAGCTACTGCCTGCCCTACGAGGACACGCTCGACGAAGTCATGCTTGCCCATTGTCACCCGGTCCTCGATGGCGATGATCCCGTGGTGGATCATACCTGGGTGCCCGGCGATCAGGCCTTCAGTGCCCGCCGTCACCCCGACCCGGTCCAGTGGGGCCTGGAGGCCGAGCAATTTACCCTCCTGTCACCGGTGGTTCTGGCCGGATACGGCGCGGGCACCAGCATCTACCAGGTCCAGGTCACCTTCGCCACCCTGACCAGCGGTCAGAATGTCGCCGTGTCCGTGCGGGCTTCGGACCAGAGCTTCGATCCAGGCAATACCTCCATCGCCTGGTCCGACTGGAACATCATCGACGACCCGTCGCAGAACGGTCAGATCGTGCCCGTCAACGGGGGTGGTTATGGCCAGTACGTGCAGATGCGATTGCGTGTGCTGCCCAGTAGCGACGGCTTGACCAGCCCCCAGATCACGCGGGTTCAGTGGTGGGCCAGGTACAACGCCTACGAGCCGGACAACGCCACGTTGCCAGCGCGGGTGCAGATTGGTGACTACGCCACCGTGGCCGCTCGCGTGAAGGTGTTTCAACGGTCCGATGAGGACCTGGCCGCACGGGTGGTGGTGGTCTACGCGCCGCCCGGCGTGACATTGCCGGCCCGGGTGTTCGTGCAGGGCACGGGTCAGGCCGACCTGCCGGCCCGGGTGTACCAATCGTTTTGGTCGATCAACCTCGCGGCCCGGGTGCAGGTAACCCCGGGCGACGCCGACGAGCAGACCCTGGCCGCCCGCGTGGTGGTCGAACGCAACGACCAGGACCTGCCCGCTCGCGTGTTTATCATGGCCATGCACGATCTCATGGCCCGTGTTAATGTGCAGGCCCATGTGCTCGCGGGCCGCGTCCTGGTGCAGCGGGCGGTCAACCAGACCCTGGCGGCCCGGGTCACCGTGCCCCCGGAAGTCCCCGGCGATGTCGAGCCGCTGACGGCCAGTGTGCCGGAAGCGTCCTGGCAGGACGAGTCTCAGATCATCTTCACCTGGTCGCTGGCGTCCTGGCAGGCCCTGCCGGTTGTGGGCTATTACTGGAAGGTGACTTCCGCCGCACTCGATCAGGCCGACCAGACCTGGTACGACACGACCCAGCTTACCGCCCAGATCGACCTGGCCAGTCCCCAGTACGGATCTGGAATCTGGTACTTCCATGTGGCCGCCCGCAACACCGGCGGCTATTTCGGGGCTACCGCCCACTACGAGGTGCGTTGGAATAGCCCGCCGGGAGCCCCGGGCCAGAGCTTCATGACCGCCAACGGTCGGGACACCCTCTACCAGGTGCCTTTGATCGCTTGCACCACGGCACCCGCCCTGGCCTGGTCGGTGGCGTCGGACGTGGACCCTGGCGAGATCATCACCTACCAGGTTCAGGTCGCCGACAGCGAGGATTTCGACAACATCATCTGGGATGAGGATGAATTGGGCTCTGCCAGCGTGTCATTGAGCCCCATCCCCGAACCTGGAATCTGGTTTTGGCGAGTTCGGGCATCAGATGGCAAACAATTCAGTAGCTGGAGCCCAATTGGCGGGTTCCAGTTGAACGATCCGCCCACCGCACCCACGGACCTGCAGGTGGCGGCCAGCTAGATGGCATGGCCCAGGAGAAAGCCCGCGTGCCCGACGGTGTCACCACGCTCAATAAAAAGTCCACCAATGTGGATGACCTGATGGCTTTCTGGCGGGCCAATCCCGTCCAGGCGGCCCTGGACATCTTCGGGGCAACCGACCCGGATTTCGACCTGGACATGGCCCAGCGGCTGGTCCTCAAAAGTCGCTGGACACACAACTTCGAGATCGACATTTTCACCCGTGGTGGCGGCAAGACCTTCATGGACGCCCTGACCGGCTCCTTGCAGGCCCTGCTCTATCCCGGGCAGCGCATCGGCTTTATCGCCCCCAGCTTTCGTCAGTCCAAGATGATGTGGCAGGAACTGGAGAAGCTGGTCGAGATCAGCCCTGTCTTCCAGGAGTCGGTCGCCCACGGGCCCAGCACCACACCGGAAAAGTGCTGGTTGAAACTCAAGAGCGCCCCGGGCAAGGTGGGCAGCGTCATCGAGGCACTGCCCATGGGTGTCGATGGCTCGAAGATTCGTGGTGCCCGCTACTTTTACGTGCTGGCCGACGAGCTTGCCCAGATTAACAAGGACGTTCTGGACATCGTGGTGGGTGGCTTCCTGGCCACCAAGCAGAACCCGATGAAGCAGGTCAAGAAGACGCGGCGTCTGAATGCTTTGCTCGCGGCTGGCAAGATTACCCGCCAGCAATACGACCAGGAAATGGGTACGGGCAACGTGTTCATCGGAAGCTCGACCGCGTTTTATCAGTACAACCACCTTTGGGAACGGGTGCAGAACCTGATCGAGCAGATCTGGGCCGAGAAGCAGCGATTGATCCGTCGCGGCCTGCCTCATGAGCATCTGGTGGCCAAAGGTGGCCCCCTGAACCAGGGTCAGATCCCGGCCCGGTATCTCAGCGATGGCAAGAACGCCCTGTGCGCGTTTGCCTGGTGGGATATGTCCGAAGGTTTCATGGACATGCCCACCATCCGGCGGCAACGGCAAACCATGAGCGACTACCAGTTCCTCATGGAGTTCTGCTGCTATTTCCCGCCGGACAGCGAGGGGTTCTTCCGTCGTTCCCTGCTCGATGCCGCCCGGGCCCACAACAGCTTCGGGCCCGCCCTGTACCCGCGCCAGGGCGTGGACTACGTGATGGGTATCGACCCGGCCCGCAGTGGTGACAACCTGGCCATCAGCCTCTACGAGGTGGACTTCGACCTGCGCCTGATCCGGCTGGTGCGGGTGTTCACCTACAACAACGAGCCGTTCCCCAAGGTCCACCAGGAGATCCGCAAGATCATCCGCCAGTTCCAGGTTCGCTGGATCAAGATGGACGCCGGCGGGGGCGGCACCACACTCCGGGACCTGCTGGCCGATCAGCGCAGTTGCCCGCCGGGCGAAAAGCTGATCCTCGAAAAGGACAACGACGATCACCGTGCCCTGACCGGTGAACGGCTGCTCGCCCCGCTGGTGCAGTTCTCCTGCTACGACTGGGTCCGCGACACCAACGAGGCACTTCGCTCAGCCCTGGAACATGGCCGCATGCAGATCGCTGCCATCCCGCCGGTGCCCGGCGAACTGTACGTGCCCGAGATGGATGACCTGGACCTGGAAATGGAGAAGATGCTGACCGAAGTGTCGTCCATCGTGACCACCGCCGTGGGCAACCGCCTGCGGTGGGATACGCCCACCAAGCAGCAGCGCAAGGACCGCTATTCCGCCGTTCTGATTGGCTACGACGCCGCCCAGGAATGGCTCGACTCGAAGCACAAGCCCCAGGAACTGCCCGATGGCGCGTGGGGTTGATCGGCCGCCCTGGCAGGGCAGGAGAAAGCCACATGACCCAGCTTCAGAATCCCATGTCCCAAGCCGTGCAGGCATCCCAGGCTGCCGCCGAGCCGGTGTCCTACGCCAACCGCTACGGGTTCGATTTCGACCAGGGGGTCATCACGGCCAACATGCCGGGCGCCAAGGCACCGCACAACCCGGTGACCACCCGTCAGGTCAATGGTCGAACCGAGTTCTACATCCACGACCTGGCCCCCGGTGACTACACGCACAGCGTCGGGGCGGCCCAGGTCTCGGTGGATTATTGGGATGCCTTCGACTACTGGGCGGAAACCGACAGCGCCTGGAACAGCAGCGATCGGGACAAGAATGACATCCGTCGGGCCATGGAATACTGGCGCAAGGACCCGCTGGTCTACAAGTGCGTCAAGTTCCTCACCCAGTTGGCCAACAGCCGGCTGGTGGTCGAGTCCGACGACGACGAGGTGGCCACGCTGGTGAAGCTGTGGATCAACTCGGCCATGGGCCACTCGTTCCGCGAGCAGTGGTTCCGCGAATACTTTCGCAGCGGCTTCGTGGTGGCCCTCAAGGCCCTGATCCCCTATGTGCCCCGCGACTACCGCGACGGCAAGATCCCGCAGCCCAACGAGGACGGCCGGGTGGTCGCCGGCAACCGCAAGGCCCGCCGGGTACGCATGGCCAAGGCCCGGGCCCTGATGAGCAAGGGCAACCAGGCCTATCAGAACTACCTCAAGGAAGCCAAACGGCTGGAGAAGTTTGAGAAGGCCCACGCGGAAGGCTGCTGCTCGGACCAGCGCTTGAAGCTGCAGGCCGGCATCGTCGTGCGCCGGCAGTACGAATGGCTCCAGGGGATGGTCCCGGCGGCCTACACCCTGCTCTCGCCCATGGCCGTCAACATCGAAGGGCCCGAGGAGATGGACCTGCTGCGGCAGCCCTACCTCACCGTCGGCGACGCGCTCATGCAGGCGGTGCGCCATCCGACCGAGCAGCAGGCCGAGTTCATCAACGCCCTGCCGGTGGAGCTTGTGCAGCAAATCCGCAAGGGTGCTCGCAAGGTGTGGCTGAGCCCGAATATCTGCTCGATCACCTTCAGCGACAAGCAGGACTACGAGGTCTACCCCACACCCATGATCCGCCATGCTTTCAAGGCCCTGCAGATGAAGGACGCCTTGATCGCCGCCGACGAGCATACCGCCAAGCACCTCAAGGAACGCATCCTCAAGGTGACCATCGGCAATGACACGTTCCCCGTGCTCAACCCCGATTCCATCGCCCGCCTCAAGAGTGTCTTCCAGCGCCGCGAGGGGCTGGCGATCTACTGGAACCACACCCTGGACATCGAGTGGATTGAGCCGGGCCTCGAAGCCTTCATGGACCCGGCCAAGTACAACCTGTGGGACGACCAGATCCGCACCTGCTTCGGCATCTCGCGGATCTTCACCGGCACCAGCGAGACTTCGGGTGCCATCGGCAACAGCATCATGAACTTCCGGGGGCTGGAGGAGGAGGTCACCACCGCCCAGGACGCTTTCCTGGAGTTCCTGAACAAGGAGATCAACCTGCTGAAGAAGGCCCTGGGCATCGGCAAGATGGTGCACGTGAAGTTCGTCAAACTCAATCTGCGCGACGAGGCCGAGTTCATCGGCGTGATGCAGCAGCTTGTGCAGAACGGCATCCTCGATCCCCGTACCGCCCTGGAGACTCTGGGCTACCACTTCCCCACCGTGGTCCAGCGGCTCAAGGACACCCGCGACATGCGCAAGAAGGACAACATCTTCGTGCCCCTGCCCAGCGCCAACAACATGGGACCCGATGGTGGCATCCTGCCCTCGCCAGCCGGCGGCAAACCCAAGAAGGCGCCCCTGGCCGACAACAACAAGAACAAGCGGGGCAAGAGCCAGCCCAAGAAGGCGGCCGCCGCCCGCTTCGCCTGCCCGGACCGCACCACCTGCCGCCTGGTGGTGGACGCCGACCGGATCGAGGACGAGGCGGCCGAACAACTGGCCGCCGCCTTCGAGATCCCCAAGGACTGGGTCATGTCACGGGCCCAGTACCAGCACGCCTACGGTGAACAGCCCAAGTTCGTCGTGCCCTGGCCGGAACTGGACACCCGCGAGACCGTGGCTTGCGTGCGCCTGAGCCAGGAGCTTCTCAATCAGATCGAACAGCGCGATCAGGCCCTCCAGGAACAGGCCAAGGCCGAGAAGCGCGAGCAGCATGCCGGCGGCAAGCGGGGACCCTATCTCACCCAAAAGCAGAAGGCCCAGATCAACCAGCAGGTGGTAACCGAGGCCCTGGCCCCCTACCAACTGGACGACCCGGACATGGACGAGCGATTCGGGGCCATGACCGATCAGCTTGCCGGCGAAGACGGGCTGGGTGTCTACGCCTCGGCCCAGGAGATCCTGGTGACCGCCACGGTCATGCTGCATCGCCGCCACCAGAAGCTGCAGGAGATCCGCAATGCAATGGCGGGTGATGATCCCGATCATGCTCTGGTGGACCGTGCCCCCGGGACTGGGGGCTGAGCCCCCTACCGCCGGCATGATCGTACCAGAGCGACCCAGGGTGTCACAATCGCGGACCGGCACACCCGACGGGCCCATGGCAGACCCCTGGCACGCCGATAGGCCGGGACATGCGAACGCTCATCATCGCCATCGTCCTGGCTGCGGCGAGCAGTCTTTCCGGGTCGGTCTCTCGTGAGGTGTATGACGGTCAGGCCATCGGATTCCCGCACCGGGGCAGTCAGTTGTTCGCCCCCCTGCTCTCGGGCGGCCGGGGCCAGCTATCCAGCTATGGCATGAGCACCTGGCTGTCCTTGGAGAGCAATCACCTGCTGGTGCGGCCGGGTGATTTCCCGTCGGGCCCGGTTCACCTTGGGCCCGACGCCACCATCCTGTTCGTGGATCGGACGCACGGGCCGTGGGGCCCCATGCAATTGATCGGCTGGGACCAGCGGCCCCAGTTCGGAGGCTGGTACAACCGACCCCTGTCGCTGCCCCCCCACCACAACGACTGGCGCACTTTCTTACCACCGCCGGACTGGTTGCCCGACACCCCGTTTCACTGGCAGCCCCCGGTGGTGCCCGAGCCGGCCAGTCTGGTCATGTTCGTCCTGGGTCTGGGCTTGCTGGTTGCGGGTCTGCGACCTGGTCAGGCACGCCTCAGTAAATCCAGCGATCCCTGATCGACCGGCAGTTCGCTGGTGGCCCGCAGACCCCGGACCATGCTGGCGGTCAGGACCTGCTCAAAAGCCTCACGCTCGGCCAGAAAATCGCGTTTCTGACTCGGCTTGCGCAAGGGCCCCAGTTCGCCGACAGCCCGCATCAGTTCCGACTCGGCGTGCAGCATGGCCCTGATCATGCAGCGAGCCATCTCGCTGATCTGCATGCGGCTGCGCGTGACCTGCCGATAGCTGGCCAGCAGTCGATCGAGTTCCGCCGCCAGGTCTCCGCTCATCTTCAGGTGTACGTCGTGCATCTCGATGCCAGCCGCCGGACAGGGCACCGACGGCCGCTGTGGTGCTCTGGTGTCGCGCACAGCATCGGCTGCGGGGAGCACGGGCTGCTCGGGCTCCTGATGCTGAACACCGCGATGCAGATCACGCAAATCCTGGTCCACGGAGGCCATGGCCGGGCTCGGGGATTCGCCCTTCCCGCGTGCCAGACGCAAACCCATCATGCTCTTGGCCGTGGTTTCAGACATGGCTCACCTCCTGCTCTACCGGGGCCGGCTGCGACGAGCCGACGACCACCGGCTCCAGAATGGGCGGGAAGTCGTCCGCCTCGTGCCTGGCGAAGCGCAGAAACTGCTCTCGCCACCGCAGCCGCAGGACGACTTCATTGACCCACCCCCGGATGTCCTCGACGATCTGCCGCTCTCGCTCGTCACTGAGCTTTACCTGCAAGACGCTCTTGCCCTGCTTGACGGCCCGCTGAATCGAGCGACTGGCCTGACGCAGCCGGTTGTCGAAGACGTAACGATCCCATCCCTTGGTTCGCAGTTCCTCAACGATTTCCGCCCACAGCGTGGAGGCGTGATTGACCCGTGTCATGACGATGCCCAGAAGCTGGATGGGCGAATTGCAGGCCTCACGCACCTCGCTCAGGTCCTTGATGGCCTCCACGGTGCCACTCTTGGCCAGATACTCGGCCATGGTGGCGATGATCAGCCAGTCGCTGCGGCAGTAGGCGGCGATCGTCTGACTGGCAAAGCTGTTGGGCGGGGTGTCCAGAATGGTGAAATCGTATTCCCTGCGGCACTCGGTCAGGACACGATCCATAATGGCCCCCCGATCCAAAAACTTGCCGCCGGGCAGGGCCTGGGCAATCCGGCTGTCGATGTCGCTCATCTCTTTGCGGCTGGCAACCAGGTGCACGTTGGGTGGCATGTGGTCACGCACCACCGTGCTGAGCACTGACTCGCGGCTGGTCAGAAGCTCCAGAATCCCACCGCAGGTGCCGGGGGCGACACCCAGGTGGGTCGAGGCCCCCGCCGTGGGGTCCAGATCAATCAGGCATACCAGAAAACCACGCTCGCCCAGGCCTGCGGCCAGGTGCACCGCCGCCGTGGATTTACCCACCCCCCCTTTTTGATTGCCGACCGTGATGACGATTCCCAGCTTGTCCTTCAGTGGGGTCTGCATCTGCATCTCCTTTCTGTTATGTCGTGGTGTCGCCGGCGACATCGGATGCGGTGTCACACGCGACATCGCAGCCTCGGCTCTGGTGCTGCCACGGCCCGTAGAGCCGGTGCTGCGCGCGACACCACAGCAGCGGCTCTGCGGAACCTTTCCGCTGCCTGACCTTGCTGCCATGTCGCACAGAGCCGTGTTCCATCAGAGCTTGTTTCGGCGGTCGGATGCGGAAGACTTGAAAGAAATGTGGTTTTTCCGGTGGTGCCCGAGACATCGCAGCCCGGACCCATGTGCTGGTGGCTCTACGGCTCTGCGCGACACCAGAGCGTGACGGACTGATAGAGGCTGGATTGTGCTCTGGTGGCGGACCGCTGTGGTGTCACCCGTGACAGGGGCTCCCGGTGACCGTGGAGCATCACAGCAGATGCTCTGGTGGATCGCGCGACAAGTCAGTAAAGTGTGAAGGCGCAATAATTTAATGCGGTTCTCGCTGTCGCGTCGATGCTCGTTGATGGCCCAGACTGGAAAGGAGATCCAACGCATGGGGCTGGAAAGGGGGGTGGGCCCTTGCCTCCGCATGCCCACCCCCCAAGCCCACAGAAAAAGGCGGGCCCATGACAACCCGCCTTCGAGAACCCAGGGCCGCCAGGAGCCCAGTGAAGCTGTGTGACAACTTCTTCATCGGCTTGCTCCTGACGGCGACTGTACTTTTTCCGGCCGGCGATCGGTGTGCCAGTCGCCGGCAGGGGAGCGATGACCGATGAGCCAGGTTCATACCACCACCATCCGATCCGACGAGCCGCTGGATGTGGAACTGCGCAGCCGGCAGGGGGCCTGGGCCGTTCCGTGGTTCCGCCTGTACAAAAGCCTGATCGAGGACGGCCAGTGGGCCACCATGTCCGATATCGAACGCAACGTGCTGGTGGTCATGGCTTCGCACGCCAACACCGAAGCTCAGGCCTACCTCTCGATCAGCACCTTGCGCCGCGAGACCGGCCTGGTGCGATCCAGTGTTTTCAAGGCCCTCAACGGCTTGTACGCGATGGGGGTGCTCGGGCTGATCGGTACCCATCCGCGCTACGGCTGCAATGTCTACCAACTGCTGGAACCCGTCCGCCGCGACGGACTGGTCCGCGACCACGGACCGGTCCGCCAGCACGGACCGGCACCGTCCGTCGCCACGGACTGCAGCCGTCCGCCCGGACGGACCCAAACAAGATCCCGGAAACAAGAACCTCAACAGCAGCCGGCTGATGATGTCGTTGCCGAACTGACCCGGCAGAGAATCGGTGAGCCCAAGCGAAGCCAACTGGCGCAAACTCCGGCTATCTCGGTCCCACTGATCCGAAAAGTCGCACGTCAGACGCGGGAAGCGGCGGGGCAGGGCACCCGCAATCCGATCGGCCTGCTGGTGCGAAACCTGGAAGCGGCCCTTCAGGCGGCTCCCGCCGACCAGGCCGCCGAGCTTCGCCGCCAGGTGGCCCAGCAGCAGCGACAGCAGGCTCACGCCGACGCCGAAGCCGTGGCCCTGCGGGATCAGCGGGAGATGGCCCTGTTGCGCAACCGGATGAAGGCGCTGCCCGAAGCGGTGGTGCAGGCGGCCCGCGATCGGGCGTTGGCCGACCAGGGCATGTCCGATAACGCCATCCTGCGACGGTACTTGATGCCACGGGGCCTGGAGAAGTCGATGGTGGCGTGGCTGGAGGACCACGGCCACCTGCCCCCGGAAGGTGGCGACTGAGCAGGCCGGGGCAGGAGGGGTGGTTTCGGAGTCGCTTGCGGGGGCCAGGCTTCCGGGGGGTTCGGTGCCTAGTTTTTCCATTTCCAGCAGTAGCATCTGATGAGCCTGTCTCCCTTTAGGAGGGGCGTCAGTGCCAGCGGACTTCAACCAGTGTGTGAAGGGCGGTGGGAAAGTGCGCACCGTGAACCTCGGTGGCGGCCAATACCGCCACGTCTGCACGCTGAACGGCAAGAGCTACGACGGCGAAGTCAAGACCAAAAAAGCAAAGGGCAGCAGCATGAGCGATACCCCCACGCCGGAAACCTCGCCCCTTCCCGAGCAGGCCAAGGCCGCCGTGGCCATGGAGAAGGTGGAACTGGTCTCCGATGGCACGGTGGCCGGCACCGTCTTCAAGGTCAACGGCAAAGAGGTCAAGAACGTCAGTGCCATGAGTCTGGGCCTCTACAACGACGAGTACGACAAGACCGTGTGGCTGCGATTCACCGTCGCCGACCAGGCGGACAGCGTCAAGCCGGGCGAGCTTCAGGAAGTCAAGACCTTTCATCTGCGGCCGCCGCCGGAACCGGCCCAGGCCTCGCAACTGGTCCGCGAGGACCTGCCGCCGGAACGGGTGCCCGACGACCTGGTGCCGCCCAATCGCCTGCGGGCCGCCATGAGCCACCTGACATGAGTGATCCCCAGTCGCACCGCGAGATCCAACTGGGTGGGCACCGCTACCTGCGGGTGCCCATCACCGCGTCGGTGCGCCTGGCGGACCCGGCCACCATGCCGCCGCAGGCTATGGCCGCTTACCAGAGCCAGGCCGGCCAACTGGCCATGCCCCGCAGTGAGAACCCGGACCTGACCTGGGTGCAGTTGATCCTCGATACCGAGGGGGCCAACGCCAACTGGGACTACATGCCCCGCCCGGCCCTGGCCCGCCATTTCGCCACCGCCCTGTACAAGCCCTTCGACATGGAGCACGTGGTCCAGGAAAACGGCTCGATGGTGGGCATGGACAAGCGCTGCCCGCCGGTGGTCAACACCATCTACGGGGTGATGACCCACGCGGCCCTGTGCTGGGCCGATGGCAGCGTGCTCAGCGATTCGCAGGTCGCCGAACTGGACCTGGCCGACGACCCCGGACGCCCGGACGACCAGAAGCTGGCCGTCACCACCTGGGCTGCCCTTTACAGTTTTCTTTTCCCCAAGACGGTCAGTGCGGTCACCGAAGCCATTGCCAGAGGCTCCATGGCGGTCAGTATGGAGCGCTGGATCGCCGACTGGGATTTTCTTGTGCCCCAACCCGACGGCGAGGGGTTCCAGGCTGTGGCCCGGGCCACGGCCGAAACCGATGGAACTTTTCATAAGTGGGCCATGCACCAGACGATAGGGGGGCGGCCCATCTACCGGCGGTCCAACGATTTCCTCTATGGCGGTTGTGCCTCGACCGAGAATCCGGCCAATCCACTGTCTCGTTTTGTGGTTCCCAACACCCTCAAAGCGGCCGCCTCGATCGGGTCCGAAGGTGCAATTCTTCAAGTTCTCGAAGTTCGCCATCGTGAAATCCATGAGCGCTGGGCAGTAGAAACAGATGAGCAGAAGAAAAGCGCGCTGTCGGCGGAGCACGAGCGATTGACGGCAGCCTACGCCCTGATGAGTGGACAACTTGAGTGGAGCGTGCAGTGAGCACCAACGAACAAGTTGCCCCCTCGGTGGATCGAGGCCTCAGCAGCCCTGTCCTTGGGCAGATCGTGTTCCGCCAAGCAGCCCAAAGCGAGGAGAGTCAGATGCCCCAGGCCACACCCGACAGCCCGCAGGCTCCCACGCCTCCGACCGACGAACAGATTCACGCCGCCGTGCAGGCCGAACTGCAGCGGATCAGATCCGACGAGAACCGCGAAGCGGCCATCGCCAAGAGCGTGCAGACGCTGACCGCCGGCAAGGCGGAAGCCGAGCACCAGGTGGCCCTGCTCGCCCGGGAGCGCGACGGCCTGAAGCAGACCGTGGCCACGCTCACCGAGGAGCGCGACGCGGCCCTGGCCGACGCCGGCGAGAAGGCCAAGACCCTGCAGGACAAGGACGGCGAACTGGTCGCGGCCAACAAGCGGCTGGCCGAGGCCCAGACCCAGTTGACCCAGATCAGCCGCCAGAAGACGGTCGCCGACCGCCTCAATCGCATCGAGACCGCCGAACTGCCGGACAAGGTCAAGGAAACGCTCAAGCAGCGTGCCCAGGCCGCCGGCGATGACGGCGCGTTGACCCATTCCGACGACGCCCTGAACCAGATGATCAGCGACCTGACCGACGCCTACACCGCCGGCAAGGGTGCTGGCAAGCCCGAAGGCCAGGGCGGACAGCCTGCTGGCGGCAAGCCGCAGACGCCCGCCGCCGAGACCCAGGCGACCGCTGGCGACGGGGCGGACGACGAACTCGACGACGACGCACCCCCGTCCGATCCGGCCACCGAGGGCGGCCACGACATCGCCCTGGCCACCGCCAGCCTGCTGGCCGGTGGGGCCAAGGTCACCAGCGAGGGCGTGAAGACCTGGGCCGACAACTTCGGCTGCGGCGACTGACCCGGCAAGTAACAGACAGAGCACGAACAAGCCCACCCGGCTTTGTTGAGGAGCCAGGAGAAACACGATGAGCCAGTTCACTCCTTCGTACAACCCCGCATCGCGCAAGAGCAAGGGCCTGCACGCTCTGTTTGGCGGCCTTCGCTGCCCGTTCTTCTTCACCAGCGCCGTGATGGTCGAAGGCGCGCCGGTGATGCTCAAGAACACCGCCGGCAACACCAAGTGCTACGACAACTACGAAGTCGAAGCACCGACCATGGGCGCCAGCGAGGGTGCCAAGGTCATCGGCCTGGCCATGCAGCTTACCTACGAGGAAGCCAGCAGCGGGCAACTGGCCCAACTGGCCGGCTTCCACTTCGCCAATGACACCAGCCAGCGCCTGGACGGCATGCCCATCGGCGTGCTGACCGGCACGGGCTGGGGGCTGCTGCGGAACTTCGACGGCACCGTCACCAGCGGCAAGCAGATGGCCGTGGGCCCCTCGGGCAAGCTGGTGGACGTGGACTACGCCGGGGTCGCGGAAGGCGACTACGTGCCCGTGTGGGCCGAGACCGGCGGCAGCGGCACCGAGATCCGCGTGCGGTTCGACTTCCCGTTCAACAGCACCAACGGCCTGTAAACCGGCCGTCCGCCTGACGCCCTGACTTACCCCGGAACCAGCGTGTTTCGGTGAGCCGCGAGAGGAGATTGAGCAATGCCCGAGATGACGATCCAACAGAAGCGTGAGTGGTTCCGGCGCACCGCCACCGACCCCCGCGCCCGGGCCGAGTTCGCTGCCAGCCGCGCCGACGTGATCCTGCCGCTGCTGGATGAGCAATCCACCGTGCGGGCCATCTTCCAGGTCGAGAACCTGGGGCCCGGCGCCCAGGCTCGCTACGACATCCCCTTCGAGGACATCGACTGTGTCTTCCTGATGCCCCAGATCGGCGGCGTGCCGTTCGTGCAACTGGAAGGCGCCGAGATGTTCGTGGACACCCACGGCCTCGACGGCGGTGTCGAGTACCAGGAAGACGTGGCCGAGGATGGCCGCTTCCAGGTCGCCCAGCGGGCCACCGAACTGCTCAAGAACAAGTTCATCGCCCAGGAGGAGGCCGCCGGCTGGGCCCTGATCAAGGCCCACGCGGCCACCCTGGACACCACCCAGCAGATCAACGGCTACGCCGCCGACGGCACCGAGAAGGGCGACGGCACCGGCCTGCTGAACATCTACACCCTCAACGAGGCGATCACCACCGCCGACGAGATCGGTGTGGGCGGACGCCGGGTGACCGACATCTTCGTCTCGCCGCGCCGCTACGGCGACCTGCGCAACCAGGTCACCATGACGGCCCTGCCCGAGGCGATGCGGCAGGCCATCTGGAACGGCGGCCAGGGCCGCTCGTCGGAGGCCGAGATCCGCGTGCACAAGGTGTACAACAGCGACCTGGTCGGCGACACCCGGGGCTACGCCTTCACGCAGAAGCAGGGCTTCACGTACGGCGTCATGCCCATCCGCACCCCGCTGCGCACCCGCGACAACCCGATCGCTCAGCTTGAGCACAAGATCGGCATCCACGGCCGCGAGCGGCTGGGCTTCGCGGTGCTCGACTCCCTGGGTCTGATCGAGATCATCTTCTGACCCCCTGGAAGAAGATGACCCGGGCAACCCAAGCGGCACAATCGGACACGCCAAGGCGTGGACTTCACAGTCCACGCCTTTTTTTCGTGTAAGGGTATGGTAAGCCCAGACGGTTGTCGGTACAATGACAACTCGCCTTGTGTGCAACCCAGGCAACAGGACCAAGGGAAATGGAACCCCAAAGCTACACGCCCACCGCCGATGCCAACGACTACTACAGCGGCCGGGTGCTGGCCAACATCAACGACAGCGACTTCACCACCGGGACCCAGTGGCAGAACCTGGCCGGGCCCGTGAAACTCACGCTCACCTTCGCCAGTGCCGTGGTCCTGACCCAGATCCAGACCGCCGGCGGCTATGCCCAGACCGGCCACCAGTACAAGCCCGGCCGCATCGACGTGTACCGGGGCGACCCGGACACCGACGGGGTGCTCCTGACCAGCTTCGCTCCCGATTACGTGCCCACCGCTTACAACTTCGTCAATACCGTCGGGGACACGGTCTACACCCTGGTGCTGACACCCCAGATCGGCATGAGCACCCTGGCTGTCAAGGAAGTGGTCGCGGTGGGGGACCTGGGGGCCGGCGGCGGACCGGGTAACATCAGCGTCGGGGCCATGAGCAGCCACCTGGCCACCAGCCTCATGGACCACGTGTTCGGCAAGGGGACCTGGCCGGCAAGCTGGCCGGGCTCGAATTACCTGTGCCTGCTGACCGCCGCCGCCGACGACGCCGACGACGGCTCCACCCTCGTCGAGCCCGTGGGCAACGCCTACGCCCGGGTCCAGATCCTGCCGGCCAACATGGCGGTCGCCGCCAACGGCCAGAGCGTCAATGCCGCCGACCTCACGTTCCCCACCGCCTCCGGTGGCGATTGGGGCGACATCATCGGCCTGGCCGTGTGTGATGCCAGTTCCGGGGGCAACCTGCTGTGGTACGGTCTGCTGGACACGCCCCAGAATGTGGCCAACGGGGTCACGGCAGTCTTTGCCGCCGGCGATCTGGCCTTCGCCTTCACCGAAGCGGCGGGCCTGAGCGACCACTTCCGAGGACGGCTGCTGAACCACTGCTTCGGCAAGACCCAGATTACCACGCCGCCCAGCCTCTACCTGGCCCTGTGCAGCACGGCCCCCACACGCACCAGTACCGGCTCCACCATCGTCGAGCCGACGGAAGGGGGGTACGCCCGCCTGAACATCCAGGCGGCGGACTGGTCGGCCGCCGTCGCCGGTGAGACCCAGCTTGCCAACGATAAGACCTTCGCCGACGCCACGGAGAATTGGGCCGCCGGCTCGGATCTGACCCACCTGGCCCTGTGCGACGCCGTGTCGGGTGGCAATCTGGTTCTGTGGGCACCCATGTTCAATCCCAAGTCGGTGGACGCCGGCGACGCACCCACCGTCAGCGACTTGCGATTCACCACCACCTGACCCTCGAACCCCGGGCCCCCGGGCCCCCCGGACCAGGAACCTGGCATGTCCTGCTGCAACGTGACGCTGATCGAGCCCCGGTCCCTGGTGGTGGACTACCCATACCCCAGTCGCTACCGCGTGCACTGGTGGAGCATGACCGCCCAGCAGTGGCGCGATACCATCCTGGAATACACCCCTTACAACGGCGGGGCGTGGGGGGGCTATTACCCTGATTCAAGCCCACCACAGACCGGGCCAGGGTGCTCCGAGGGCTGGACCGTCAATGGCGAGCCCAGCAACGGCTACTACCCGGAAATCTTCCGGTACAACCCTGTCGGAGTCGCCTACCACGACTGGGTCATGCTGGTGCCCGACCAGGGCTATGACTTCGCCTACGGCGGCAACGACGGCTGGCAGAACGGGGTGGCGTTGAGCAACGGGGTGGACGGTTGCGACGGGATCTACTGGGGCTCGAACTTCGGTACCCCAGCACCCGGCTCGAACCCCTGGCGCACTTACAATGCCTGTCCGACCGTGGGTACCGCCGGCGACCTGGCCGCCACAGCCACCGCCCAGGCCCAAAGCTACGGCCAGGCGGCGGTGAGCAAGAGCTTCGCGGCCCGGGGCCTGGCGATGGCCAGCCTCTATGGCCACCTGGTCGGCGTCGAATCAAGCGGCGACCACCTGTACCTGTGCGAGAAACTTCTCAAGCACGTGTTCGGCCTGACCGACTTCACCCCTCTTAGCGCCCTCTATGTGGCCCTGGCCTACGACAAACCCCTGGACAACCTGGACGGCTCGACGCTTTCCGAGCCTGCAGACCCGGCCTACGAACGGGTCATGGTCACCGCCGACACCTGGACGCTCAACACCCTGGGCGAGGCGGTCAATGTCCAGGACCTGGTCTGGCCAGCCTCCACCGAGTCGTGGGGCACCTTGCCCTACCTGGTGCTCTGCGATTCACCTTCCGGGGGCAATGTCTACAAGTACGCCTTGCAGGACCTGCCGATCACCGTCGGGGCGGGGCAGGTCCTGACCTTGCCGGCCAATGGCACCTGGCGATTCCGCTACCCCGAGACCCTGGCCCTGTCCAATAGCTGGCGGCGGATGCTGGGCCAGTTCATCCTGCGCATGCTCGAAACCGGCCACATGGGTAACCTGTCCCTGGCCGTGACCAACAGTGCCCCCGGGCGCACGGCGGAGGCCAACGAACTGGCCGAACGGTACCAGGCGGACTACCGCCGCATCCCGATCGGCACCGGCAGCCACTGGTGGAGCTACAACCAGACCACCGGTGCCATCGAGAATGCCCAGAGCCTCAGTTTTCCGACCGCCACCTCCGACTGGGGCGAGCTTCGCTACTACGTGCTGACCACCGCCGTCTTCGGCGGGCTGATCAGT
>JGI10211J34971_10000239_pt1 | contig 43590 bp, 27 predicted proteins | sample Etolagsediment_FD_34971 | JGI IMG/M metagenome (IMG submission 34971) | reverse complement strand
ATCAACTCACCAAACAACAACTGGTTAGTCATTTCACTGCGGTGCGAAGGTTGCTGGCGCACGGCCAAAAGGCTTTGCATACAAATTCCGAAGGCTTTCATATAATAAATATTAGGTGCATTTTTCTTTTCATTAACTTTGTTTCCTCAAATCGAAAACCGATGAACTCAATTTTGTCAAAATTACAACATAATTATTACGAAATTTTCAAAGTAGTATTGTTTGTTTTAGCTGCCGCCATCATAGCCTGGGTAAGCCCGAAAGAAAGCATATTCAAATATGAATTTCAAGTAGGTAAACCATGGAATCACAACGATTTAATAGCTCCGTTCGATTTTTCGATCATTAAAACCGAGAAACAAATTGAGGAAGAAAAGGCCACACTGCTAAGCACTTTTCAGCCCTATTTCAGTCTGAACAAGGAGATAACCGAGTCGGGCCTTCAACAGTTGAAAGTGAATTTCGACTTAGCTTGGGAGCTGATGAAACAGGACCAAACCAATGAAGATTCTGCTAAAACCATCAAATTTCTTACCGGACTTTACAACAAAATTCAGGACAAAGGGGTCATTAGGTATGATCCGGTTATTGAGAACAAAGAACCCTCCTATCGCATCAAAATCATCAATGACAACGAAGTTAAAGAAGCCAGCCTTGGAGACTTTTTCGACATCCGGTCAGCTATTGATTATGCTTTGATGAGAATTAAAGATACAAAATCGCCCGACAGCTCTATGATGCAAATGGTTATTAGTCAATCGCTTTTGCAGAATATTTTCTATGCGGAATCGAAAAGTAACCTGGAGCAAAAGGAACTCCTCAAAGGCATTCTCCCCAATCAGGGTTTGGTGCAAAAGGGAGAACTCATCATCTCGACAGGCGAACTGGTAACTCCCGAAAAATACCAGGAACTTATTTCACTAAAAAACGATTACGAAAAGGATCTAGCCTCTTCCGACGCCTGGATGTATGTCATTTCGGGAGTTATAGTTTTGATCTCCATGCTATTTCTCGTTCAACTGCTGTTTATGCGTTTCGTGAAAACAACATTTTATGATGAGCTTAAATATGTGGTGCTCGTATTGTTCACCCAGCTTCTCTTCGTTCTTTTTTCCGACTTTATCTTCGAGTATTACTCCGACTGGTCGTATATGATACCCTTTGCCCTGCTGCCCATACTCATTTCTGCTTTTCTGGATGCGGGAGCAGCCATCGTTATCTACCTTATTACCCTGATTTTGATTAGCTTTTATGCCCCCAACAGCTTTGAGTTTTTCTTAACCCAAACTGTAGCCGGACTGATTGCAATTTTTTCTGTCCGGAACCTGAGTAAACGGGCCGACCTGTTCAGGGGCGTTGTTTTTGTTTTTCTGGCTTACATGGTGATTTATGTAGGGATGTTGTTGGCTCAAGAAGGTTCATTTGAGCATTTTTCTATTCGCATGACAGGAAATCTGGCCGTAAGCGCCACCCTGATCATGCTGGCTTTCCCGCTGATTTTTCTTTATGAGAAACTCTTCGGCATTATAACCCAGCTAACCCTACTCGAATTATCGAACACCAACAATACCCTATTGCGCGATCTGAGTATAAAAGCGCCGGGAACATTTCAACATTCACTGCAGGTTGCAAATCTGGCTGCTGAGGCCTTGTACGAAATTGGAGGTGATGCCCAACTCGCGCGCACCGGAGCCCTGTACCACGATATCGGGAAAATGAATAATCCTTTGTATTTCGTTGAAAACCAAACATCAGGATACAATCCACATGACGAGTTAGGATTCGAGGAAAGTGCCCGGATTATCATCAGTCACGTGCTCGATGGCATAGAAATGGCACGAAAACACCACTTACCTGAAAAAATAATTGACTTCATCCGCACGCATCACGGTACCAGAAGGGTGGAATATTTCTATCGTTTAGAGAAAAAACTAAACCCGGGCATGGACATCGATCAATCGGAATTTACTTATCATGGCCCAGCTCCTTTCTCGCGCGAAACAGCTGTAGTTATGATGGCCGATTCGGTGGAAGCCGCATCGCGTAGCCTGGCACAACCCGATGAACAGAAAATCAGCGACCTCGTCGACAACATCATTAAATCGCTGATGGATGACGGTCAGTTTATGAATGCCAATATCACCATGAAAGAAATCAGCTCGGTGCGTAAGGTGCTAAAGAGGAAACTGATGAACATCCATCATGCCCGCATTGCTTATCCTGATTAGTGAGCCGCTATTTTAGTGATAGCAGATAAGACTTAGTCTCAGGACCAAGATTAAACAAGATATCCAATAAACTCAGGTCGGGATGGAAAGGTTGCGTGTCACCAAAAACCTGATTGTATTCCGGGAAATGGCTAAAATAAGTAGTCTTTTTTGGCGAAAGCCGATACCTTAAATCAGAGGTCGAATCTGGTGGCAAAAACTCCTGGGTAAGCCGCAGCTTCACATTGATTTTCAATGTCTTTAAAAGCATCTGCGTTAGCTGCAAATTTAGTTCCAGCAGATTGGTATAGATTCCCTGAAAAAAAGGTTCAATCTCGTCGCGGTAATACAAAAAATAAGGAGACGCGTTGTAAGCCGAAGTAATGGCCCGCCAGTGATTTAAAAACCACAGACTCGAATTATCGATTGATACGAGATGAATTGGTGTATGGTTGCCCATCGGTTTCTTAACAGGAATGATCAAGTCGAGTTTTCCCTGGGGTGTAAGAATGGTGCATCTATTTCTCCAACTTTGCTTGGGATAGGTTTCCATCTGCTCAATCCACACAGTATCCGCGGTTGATTTGGCGAGTAAAGCAAAATAAGAGGCCGGCCCACAATAGGACGAAGCCAAAAGCATTTCTTTGTTGGTATCCATCTGACTCAAGCAATATAATTGGCGCAAAATTAACAAAATGCACGGGTCGAATACATTGATCGCAGGGGCTTGTTGTTTGGGCAATGGGTTAAAAAAAACGGGTGCAGATATATTGTCATCTGCACCCGTTGGTTTGTTGCTATTTATTTTTTAGCAATACATCGTTTATGGCTTGGATAAGCGTTTCTTTGGGCAAAGCACCTTGGGCCATTTGTGGTTGACCTTCAACAGGACAGAACAACAATGAGGGGATACTGCGTATGCCAAAAGCTGCCGAAAGTTCGGTTTCTTCTTCGGTATTAATCTTATAGATATTGATTTTACCGTCGTACTCTTTCGCAAGCTCTTCAAGGATAGGAGCTACAATTTTACAAGGTTGACACCAGTCGGCGTAGAAATCGATTAAACAGGGCAGTTTTCCTTCAAAAACCCAATCTTTATTTTTTTCGTAATTAAAAACCTTTTCGTGAAAAGTCTGTTTGGTTAAATGTTCCATGATAATGAGAATAATTTTTATTGTTTTGATTCAGGAGTATTCTTAAGTAATTGTGATTCTATAATCTGGATGTATTGATCTTTTGGAAGAGCTCCGGCCTGCATCATGGGCTGTCCCACTTTGGGAGCAAATAACACAGAGGGGATGCTGCGGATACCAAAAACACCGGCCAGCTTTTTTTCCTTATCTACATCTATTTTATAAATCTTTACTTTGCCATCGTAGGTTTTGGCCATCTCGTCCATGATGGGGGCAACCATTTTGCAAGGCTTGCACCAGTCGGCGTAAAAGTCAATAACACAGGGCAACTCGCCTTCATACACCCATTCCTGTGGATTTTTTTCAAAATTCCACACTTTTTCAAGAAACGTTTCATAAGTAAGATACTCAGGTGCCATTTCAGAGTCGCTCGCTTTGTTATCGCTGACAAGCTCGGAAGATTTGTTGTCTTCACTGCCGGTGATGCTGTTACAGCTCATCAGAGGCAACGAAAGGGCTAAAGCCAGAATAAGAATGATTTTGTTCATATTATTTATTAATGGTTATTATTTCATTAAAACGGGGGCAAAGATAATATTATTTGTATCACATTAGTATCACTTTCGTATCTTTGCATCAATTCCCGTTCCAAAGTTTAAACGGGTACAAAGTTGGTTAATTTTATGGGACTAAACGCTGAAAACATAAGGAAGTCGACAATTTTATTAAAAAAATTTGATGTATTATTCCCGGATGACTCATCCTGCATGGCTTTGCTGGCAGAGCTAAAATGGAAAGAGGGCTTTATTTGCAAGCACTGTGGACACCACAACTGGTGTCACGGAAAGGGTGATGCTTCAAGGCGATGCACCAAATGTAAGCACGAGGAATCGGCCACAGCGCATACTGTTTTCCACCATTGCCGCTTTTCGCTGAAAAAAGCGATCGAGTTGTCGCTGCTTACCTGTCATGTACCTGACATCTCGTCATACGAGCTCAGCCGACAGTTAACTATGCGCCATATGACCTGCTACAATTTTCAAAAGAAACTACTAAGCTGTCAGCAGGGAAAACCTGAGAACGCCCTTTTTTCGGAGTTACTAACTGAAATCAATCGCCAAATTCAGGAGCTTGACTAGAGCCTCGGAATAAAAAAAAGCGACCCTAAGAAAGAGTCGCTTTTTTTTATTTATAGGATTTGTCCTTATTGGAGAACAATTTTGCGATCGGTTTTACCTTTCTCGCTGATGATGCTTAACAGGTAAACACCCTTAGCCTGATCGCTCAGGTTGAAAGAGTTGGTGTAATTTCCATTAAAAGCACCCAGTTCCTCATCAACCACTACCTGACCATTCAGGTTGGTTAGTCTGATCTGCAATTTTCCGGCTTTCTCCACATCAAAACTGATGTTAAGCTCTCCAGTGGTTGGATTGGGGAACATCGATAAGTTTTCATAGACCGAGGATTCTTCTATCCCGACTCCATCGATGGTGTAGGTAAGCGACCACCCGGATTCGGTGATAAAGGCGTTGGTACCCCAGGTAATAAAAACTCCGTCACCAGGAATCTCAAGAGGATCGGGTAAAAGACTACCGGAATATTCGCCAATCAACTGACTGCTGGCGTTGTAAATGGTAAGTTTATCGTTCACAGCTTCCGTATTAAAGGAATTAAATTCGATATGGTAATTTACCCCTTCAGGATGTTGAATAAAGAAGGTACATGTTGACAGGTTGTTGTAGTTGAACGAATTGCTTCCATCAGTAATGGTACCCGAAGGAGCATCAAACACCTGTGTTCCGGAGCAATAGGTGGGCAACATGGCCGTGTATTCAATTTTAAAACCTTCACCTGTTCCTGTTGACGAAAAAGTTACCAGCACCTCGTTTGAGGTAGAGGTGATGGCTCCCGGCAAGGTTGAACCCGAGTATTCGCCCAACAAAGGAGCACTGGTGGTGGGACCATCGTACAAACGAACCACATCCGAAGTCGCTGTGTTAAATTGAATAAAGCTGATGCTGATTTTCGAAACAGAATCCTGTTCGGTTTGAGGAGAGATTAACCACTGTGCGTTCATTCCTGCGGGATAATCTTCAATAGGCCCGCTACCATCAGTTAAACTTCCGGCTAAAAATCCCAGCTCGGTAGTACCCGTAGCAATGTACGGATAATTGGGGTCGGCAGGGTAAAAGTTACGGATCATGCCTTGCTGTTGGTTATAACCACCCACATCTGTAAGGGTGTACCAGCCATTACCTGAGCCACTCCATCCAAAATTAAAATGATAGAAAGAGTTATCCTGATACCCGTCGCAAGCGAAAGCATGGCCACCCTCATTGGAACGACCCGAGTAATAGATAGGACGACCCTGGTTAAGTTCGCCCTGCACCAGGCTTTCCCATCCGGCTGTGGTATAGCCAGTTTTTGACAGGAATTGAACTGAAGGACTGTAACCAAAATAAGTAGCCAAAGCGTAAGGCACATCGGCACTATAAGCTCCGGAACCATCAGGTGAAAAGCCCATATCGACACTTACGGCAGCATGATAACCTATTTCGGCAATTTCCCAGATAAATTTATTGTTGATGTTGTCTTGCATGCCATCCCAATAGTAGGTAGAAGCCCCGTAGTTAACTGTCTGTGTACCGTATGGGTAGATATAATAGCTATGCTGCCCGCTTCCCTGGAGAGGGTAACGCCAGTAATGCATAATCATCGACATGGCTGTGGCAACACAACCAACATACACGTGACCTCCTGGACCGGCTGCATCTTCAGGGCACATCATGTTATAAGGATTATCCTGATTCCATGTTGAGGTAAGCAATGGAGCAAGGTCACGGTCGCCTCTTGAAACGGGTGCAGAAACATCCATGTTTTCGATTTCCTGCCACATGGCCGTAATATCGGCCTCCGGCGACACATTGTTTTCACGGATATAGGCCACCTGCTCTACGAAGCTGTGCATAAAGCTACCGAAGTTGTCAGAATATTCATACTCAGGCACAAAACTACCTGTGTAGTTATATCCAAGAATTGGCGTCATCACGTCATCGGCAGCCACGACAACCCAGCCGTCTACAAAATTAATGACATAATAAGCCCCATCAACCTGATACGACTCCCTGATCGACAGGTCGTAGTAATCAACAGGAGAAGCATATTGATTTGATTGTTCGAAAAAGAAGTTTACAGCTACTTTTTCGGCTTTCGACAAGGAAATCTCTTTTGCAAAAAGACTGGCCGTTAGGGCGATAAGGACTAAAAAACTAAGTAAAACTTTTGATTTCATAAGTAAATAATTATGGTGTTAAGCAATTTCAAGGGGCAAATATAGTTTTTTAAAATAAAATGAACTTACTATTTCGAATTACTGACAAATATTATTGCAAAAAGGTTGTATACCGAGACGGAACAGGATGACAAATATTAATGTTTGTTACTATCGAGCATAACTACTTCTAAACAGTTATCGCTTGCTTTCCTGTAAAGAATTAGTGTATGTAAAAACGTTAGAGGTGACATGAATCATTGAACATGTAACGAATAATGAGGATACATACCGGATAAATATCAAGGTTATATTTTCAGATTTAGACAGTTAAAAGATTCAGGCCACCTAATTGGACATATTTTTCACACGGCATGTATAGGTTTTAAAAAAATTGTTATTTTTGCCACCTCAATTTTTAGCCCAGATGGCGGAAATGGTAGACGCGCATGGTTGAGGGCCATGTCCTCGCAAGGGGGTGCAAGTTCGATTCTTGTTCTGGGCACATATTAAAATTGAAGTTCTTAAACGCAGATTGCCCAAGTGGCGGAATTGGTAGACGCGCTACATTCAGGGTGTAGTGACCGCACGGTCGTGAAAGTTCGAGTCTTTTCTTGGGCACGACAAACCCCTTACAGCTTATAACTGTAAGGGGTTTTTTCGTTTGTAGGATTTCCCCTCTCTCCGGCGAAACTCTCCATCAACTCCCATTAAACTCCCCCTAATCGTTCCCTCTGAGGCCAGAAACAGGAAAGCTTTAAAGGATTTACAATAGGGATAACAGAAGGGCAAACCAGTTTTTATTGCAGGTGAGCAGAATTTGGCTAACTATAATATTCCGGTATTTGGTCACTTACAAGCAAAAAAAAAGCCCTCATTACTGAGAGCTTTTTGCGGTCTGGACGGGACTCGAACCCGCGACCCCCTGCGTGACAGGCAGGTATTCTAACCAACTGAACTACCAAACCGTTTCTTTAATTTTTGTCAACTAAAGAGGATGCAAAAATACATGAATTTTTAATACGTGCAAGTCATTTCGCTATTTTTTAACTAAATTTTTTTTCGATGGTTTTGTGCACTGAAATGGCTCTTCACAGCACTTCATTTCTGGTATTGAAATACTCGTATCAAATTGCCTGTCAGCGGGATACAACCAACGCGCCTTGTTCAGAGGTATCGTGGTAGCTTACCTTGCGATCACCTGCTAATTTTCTGATCTTGTCTTTCACGCCGTCTTTCACGCTGCCATCAACCACAATCAGTGAGGGACTCACGAGGCTAAACAAGCAGTCAGTATTGATCTTCGGACTTCGCGTCACCACCAACACATCCACTTCGATGGGGTTTGTCACCGGTTGAAGGTGGCTTTTTTCTGAAATCACCATCCACTTTTTTCCGGACTGGTAGTAGAAACTATACGCCGTATCGCTGTTAACACGTCCATATCCGCTGTCGCTATGCAGGGGGATGATTTGGGTTTCGCTTAACCCAAGCCGCGCCTGAGCGGCCTCTACAACGAATTTTGCTTTTTCAGGATGCCTCACCAAATAATCATCGAGCATCATACAGCTATGGCGTCCATTGTAAAAACGAAGGGCCGTTTGATTCCTCAGCTGGTAAACCACAGCCCCATCCTGATGCAAATGCCGCCACCTGTCGAAGGTTTCGTACGAAATTAAAATCACCAGAACGGCCATAAATGGAAGCAGAAGCCGCCAATTGCGCTGCACAAAAAACCCAAATCCGACAAACAGCAACAGATAAATTAAAATCACCTCACCTACAGGCAGATGCAAATCAACCAAGCCAGGATAGGGTAAAAACCTGATGAGACCGACTAGCCAATTCAGCAGAAAAACCATGCCCCCCAGCGCCCATCCCAAAACAAAGGCAACCCACGGTATCCAACTCAGAAGCATAAATGCCATTCCTACCGTAAGAATGAGAAAGGAGAGCGGATAAGTGAAAAGGTTGCTGAGCCAAAACCAAGGCGGGAAAACATGAAAATAGTGGACTGCCAGAGGAAAAGTGGCCAACTGAGCGGCAAACGACAAAGCGGTAATCGCCCATACTTTATCAAGAATGGGGTCTTTGACATAAAACAAGGAGTAAATGGGCTGATACAATATCAGAATGCCGGCCACGGCCGCATACGACAATTGAAATCCGGTATGGAAAAGCAACATGGGATTGATGAGCAGCAACATCATGGCACTGAATGCCAAGGTGTTCAGGTTATCTTTACGGCGTGGGGTAAGTTGACTAAGCACAAAAACCGTCACCATGAGCCCGGCACGTTGAACAGAAGGTGAAAGTCCGGTTACGGAGGCATACATCCAGATAATCAGGATAAGCAAGGCTGATTTCACCAACCGCGTTTTGGGGCTTTTATTCAGAAATTTAAGCAGGAAATCGAATATTAAAAAAATGATCCCTACATGCAGTCCGGAAACACACAAGATATGCATCGCTCCGGCGAACACATAATTCTGACGCAGTCCGGTCTCCATATAATCATCATTACCAAGCAAAATAGCCGCAGCAACCGCAAATTCCTCATGATACAGCCCGGCAGCGAGTAATTTGTTAGTCAGTTGTCGCCTTACTTCATAAGCATAGGCCATCCAAATATTGGATGCTTCATGGCTAACATAGTGCCAGCTGCCCTCGCCCAAATACATATTGTGGGTAATGTTTTTTCTCAACAAATAGGCTTGGTAATCAAACTCATCCGGATTAAGTGGTCCGGCAACCCGTTCGACAGCTCCCCTGAAAGCAATCACATCACCATAACGGAGGCTATCCGATTCAGGTAGTCGTTGAAAATAGATTAATATTAAAGGAGCGGCCTGATCATTTCCATCCAGTGAGTCGTGCAGCAGCAGTTGCGCTTCGGCTTTCACGAAATTTGGCCGCAATTCAGGGTCGTTTACAATTTTTGCGGCATAAAAGCCCGGGGCAATGTCTGTCGTGCTAGAGGACTGGCCAGTCGTGGAAGAAATGAGTATGCCCAGAAAAAAGAAGGTGAATCCAAAAAGCAGCCCTTTCAGCCAATCAAGTGCCTTTCGTTTGACTTTGAACACAACAAAAGCGTAACCAGCCAGAGCCAGAATAAAACCCGACAAAATATAGTTTATCGACACCCCGGCCAAACCAGGCGTATAGGATAACGCCAGAATGCCAGCTATGTAGAACAGGACAATTCGAACAAAAGGGCGCTGCGACCAAAACATATTTCTGTAGTAGGGTTCAGCAGCCAAATTACAACTATTATTAATATGATGAATCGAATGTTGGAAAAAAGAACAATTTTGCGGAAAACGGGAAAGATTGAGCATTACACAATCGAAGTGGAGTTCTCGTTCTTACATCATCATTGGGTTCTTCGCGCTGAAGGCGGACAGGCTGGAGTACATTCTTCTCATTTACAACACTTCAAAGTGCCAGCAGCACGACCGACATTGTAACCCTGGATTTCAATCCAGGTTCCAAAAAGGAATAGAATCGTTACTGAGGTAACATGTCCTGTTTTACCCAAAAGCTCTCTTAAACACCGAATATCGGCCTGTCCGCGAGACACCGAACGCTAAAGGTCGAAGTGGAATCTTTGTTCTTAAATCATCATTGGTTACTCGGACTGCATTATTCCATTGGCATAAAAAACAAAGAGGCTGCCCTTGTGAGACAGCCTCTTTTGTGGGCGATGAGAGATTCGAACTCCCGACCCTCTCGGTGTAAACGAGATGCTCTGAACCAGCTGAGCTAATCGCCCGATAATTGAAGAACGTAGTTGCTTTAAAAGCGAGTGCAAATATACACCGATATTTGAATCGTGCAACATTTTGAAATAAATTTTCGACGAAAGTCACATTTTTTTTATTTCTCAATCCTAACTTCCTTTTACTAAATTTGCAGGCATAAATCTCACAGGTCATTGAACAGGTTAAAAACATTTTTCGTAATTTCTGCTGTGGCTTTGCTGATGCTCCTGTCGGGGTGTTCAGCAAAAAAATACGTGGGTGACAGTGACCACCTGATAAAGAAATATACAGTAAGCGTCGATGGCAAACACCCTGAAATCAGCTCGTCTGAGCTAAGAACTTTGTGCCGGCCCAAACCCAACAGCAAAACCGTTTTCTTCAGAGCCAAACTGTACTACTATTTCCGTCACGAAAAAAAACCAACCCGGTTAAATACTTGGTTAAACAAACATTTTGGAGAACCTCCTGCTTATTACACCGTTGAAGAAGCCGATGCCGTGACCAAAAACATGATCAGATACCTTAACAACACCGGATTTTTTTACTCTGAGGTGAGTCATACCGTGTCCTACAGGAAAAAAACAGCAAAGGTTCATTTTCACATCAAACCGGCTAAGCCTTACCGGATTAAATCGATAAAATATGATATCCCCGACACCACCATTAGAAGGCTGGTGTTCAAAAATATAGACAAAAGCCTGATCAAGTCAGGCGACATCTATAACGCTTATACTTTTGACGACGAGCGCGATAGGTTAGCCGAACAGCTTCGCAACCAGGGATACTATTTCTTTAACAGAAACTATATCCAGTTTGTGATCGACAGCAATTTCAATGATAAAAAAATGCAGGTGACTGTCCTGCTGAACAACATAAAAAAACCTGACCCGCTGTCTCCCGGCGACTTTAATCAGGAAAACCACAAACGCTACACCGTAAATAAAATATTTGTAAACCCTGAATACATACCGGGTGCACTTACCTCCTTCGACACCATCATCCATCAAATTGACTTCTGGCAAGACACCAATACCTACAACTACTATTTTCTTTACGGCGACAAACTCAACATTCAGCCCAATGCCTTCAATGCGGCCTTAAAAATAAAACCAGGAAAATTTTATTCCGCCAACAGCGTACAACAGACTTACCGCAAACTTTTTAACTACCAAATCATTCGCTCCGCCAACATCAATTTCGACACGCTGGGAACAGGCGAGGCGGGTACTTCCGATAAACATTATCTCAATGCCCACGTCATGCTTCAAGACAACAAGTTAAATTTGTTTTCGGCAGAGCTTGAAGGAACTAATGCCAGCGGTGATTTGGGCATCAGGGGGAATTTGGTTTTTATGAACCGGAACATTTTCAGGCGCGCCGAAGTGCTGCGCATCAGGCTAAAAGGTGGAACAGAAGCCCAAACTGTTAGCAGCTCTGAATCCGGCAACTCCTTGTTTAACACCTACGAGGCTGGTATTGACGGGACTTTCTTCTTCCCCCGGTTTTTGTTCCCTTTTCGTCTCGACAAATTTAACCAACGCTACATTCCAAACACAAACATTAACTTCGGATACAACTATCAGCTGCGCAGCAATTACTCGCGCAACATCACTAACATTGATCTGGGCTATTCATGGAATTCGAGCAAGGTGGTAAGTCATATCCTTACTCCTATCAACCTCAATTACGTGCGGGTGATGCCCTCGCCTGAATTCGATTCCATCCTGAACAATGAAACCAACCGCCGCCTGCGTGAACAGTATTCTGATCACATGATCGCGGGCTTGAATTACAGCTTCATTTTCAACAACCAAAGCATGGTTTCGTTGAAACATTTTAATTATCTGAGAATCAACATCGAAACGTCGGGAAATTTGGCTACGTGGCTGTACGAGCTTTCGGGCACGCCCCGCAACGACAGTGGCTTTTACAGCCTGATTGGCGTGAGGTATTCACAATATATCCGCACCAGCATCGACTTCAGGCACTATTATTATTTTTTCGAGAAGTCGAATGCTCTGGTCTTCAGGTTTCTGGCCGGAGCGGGTATTCCTTACGGCAACTCCGATGAACTGCCCTACGAAAAGGGATTTTATGCCGGTGGAGCCAACGACATGAGGGGATGGCAATTCCGGTCGCTGGGACCAGGCAGCTACAGTGGGACGTCAACCTACGAGCGCATCGGCGACATCCAACTCGAAGGGAATATCGAATACCGCTTCCCCGTTTACAGCTTCTTTAAAGGTGCTTTATTTGCCGATGTAGGCAACATTTGGACCTACAACACTTCGACCACTTTTCCGGGAGGTCAGTTTAAAATCAATGAGTTCTACAAACAACTGGCGCTGGATGCTGGTGTTGGCTTTCGGTTCGACTTTCAGTTTTTTATCTTCAGAATTGATGCTGCCGCACCGCTGCGTAACCCGGCTTATCCAACGGGAGAAACCTGGCGCTTCAGGTATCTGCAAGTAAAAGATTTCGTTTTTAGTTTTGGCATCGGTTATCCTTTCTGATGCAATCTTAATCCTGATAACGAGACCTGATGAATAAACTAAGTCTGAAATCACGTATCACCGAATATTTTGGCCACCTCCCGACCTACGATCAAAACCAGGCCATTCAGCATTTAAGTGCGTTCAGCTTAAGCGAGAAGTCAAATCCGCTCTACATGCTCCGAGGATATGCAGGAACGGGAAAAACAAGCCTGATCAGTGCCTATGTAAAAACCCTAAGCGAGCGGAAAACACCGTTTGTTTTGTTAGCTCCTACCGGCAGGGCAGCAAAGGTTTTTTCGCAATACGCCGGATTTCAGGCACATACCATACACAGGTACATTTACTTGTTTTTTACCGATGCCGATGGAACAACACGCGTAATCCACGCCCCGAACAAATTGACTAACGCCGTGTTTATTGTTGATGAGGCGTCTATGATAAGCGACAACGCCAGTGATTCAGGAAGCCTTTTCTCGAAATCGCTGTTAGACGATTTATTTAGTTATGTATACAAAAATGCCGGAAACAAACTTATCCTGGTCGGCGACACGGCTCAGCTTCCTCCTGTGGGGATGGACATCAGTCCGGCGCTTGATTTAGCTTACCTGAAACGTGCTTTTTCAGTTACCGGCTTTGAATACCAGATGCGCGAGGTGATGAGGCAGTCGAACGAATCGGGAATATTGGAAAATGCCACAGCCCTGCGCAACAAGGTGGAACAAGAAGAAATTCAATTGCCCCTGCTGTCGATAAAACCGCAAACCACTGATCTGTACCGGATAAAGTCAGGTTACGAAATGGAAGACTTTTTAAATGATGCCTTTGGCAACCCCGGACAACAGGAAAGCGTCATCATTTGCCGAACCAACAAAAGGGCTAACCTGTTTAACCAGCAGATCAGGACAAGAATTCTCCAGCGCGAGTTTGAACTCGAAGGAGGCGACATTATGATGGTAGTTAAAAACAACTATTTTTGGCTCGACACTGACACCGAAGCTGGTTTTGTTGCCAATGGCGACCTGATAGAAGTGCTGCGCGTGATTAAATCAGAGGAAAAATTTGGTTTTAAATTTGCCGATGTGCAGCTAAAACTGCTGGACTATCCCGAGATGCCAGCCATCGATGTAAAACTCCTGCTCGACTCCATTCATGCCGACGGGCCGGATATCGCCAGAGCTGATTCCGACAGGTTGTTTCATGCCGTGGAAGATTCGTACGGCGACATTCCCCAACGCAAAGGCAGGCTGGCAAAAATAAGAGTCGATCCCTGGTACAATGCCCTGCATGTTAAGTTTGGTTATGCACTTACCTGCCACAAAACGCAGGGCGGACAATGGAAAAACGTCTTTATCGATCAGGGATATCTAACCGAAGACCACATCAACAAAGAGTTTCTGCGGTGGTTATACACTGCCGTGACCAGGGCTACCGAAAAACTTTACCTCATGGGATTCAACTCCGAATTTGTTAGTGAAGAAGATAACGAGGATACCAAAGATTAGTTACTCAAGTTTCGCATGTTACTTTTTGACCTCTTATATCTGACAGTCAATAAAATATGTTTTATTTTTAACCCTCGTGGCACAGCTAGAAGGCTATTACACGGAGCTGCACAAAGAAGTCGCAGAGGGACGCAAAGAAAATTTCTGAGTAGGAATGGGATCTGTAATTAACAGTATATCAATGCCTTTTTTATTTGGTAAATAATTTAATTATCTGATTTTCACTAAATAGGTTTAACTGCGAAACTTGAGTTAATTAGCACCTCAAAAAAAACCGGATTGTATTCTTTGCTTTCCCATCCAATTAAAAAAAATAGTAGTTTTACCTTAGTTTTACTTCAAAACATGACTACCATGAAACACCTCTTCATTTTCATCATGCTCGCATCCGCGCTGGTGCTCGAGGCCCAGGAACCTCGTTATCAAACCTATTCAACGGCGCTAACCGTGGCCGGAACGAAAAACGACTCCAACGTGGAGTGGACAAACAAAAATATCAATGTGGTTTTAAACTATAAAACAGGAGATTTCAAAGCCACTATAAACGAGGCAGATTTTAGAAATTCCAGCCAAAAACAACCAGAACAAGGAGAAAATATTTTCGATGATGGAGAAACATTTCTCCTCAGCGGCGAGTTTCCCATCAGTGACCTGATAAATCAGCAGTCGGTAACGGCCTCCTATACCACTGAATTACAACTAACAACACAAGATGAAAGTCTTTTTGAGTCGATCATGTTCAACATGACCGTAACAAAACCGGGTGAAGGGCAGGCGAATTACAGAATATTTGTGCTTACAGGCCAACTATACAAGGATGAATTCGATTTGCCGGCCTTTGAGGGCATGGACAATGACATTGAAATCCGGTTGTTTTTCAATGCTTTTTGGCAAGACTAAGCTTTTTTAATCACCAATACCGAGGCATAGGCTGCGACGCCTTCACTTCTTCCAACAAATCCCAAATGTTCGGTGGTTGTAGCCTTTACGGAAATCTGATCGGGGTTAACTTGCATAACCTGAGCCAGGCGTTCCCGCATTTTATCTATATAAGGCGCTATTTTAGGCTTTTGTAATACCACTACGGCATCCAGATTTCCTAATGTATAACCCTTTTGCAAGATGAGGTTATATACTGAAGCCAAAATAATTGTACTGTCCAGGTCTTTAAACTTTTCGTTGTCGGGCGGAAAATGATGCCCTATATCACCCAATGCCAATGATCCTAGCAACGCATCGGCAATGGCATGAATCAGCACATCGGCATCGGAATGCCCGTCAGCACCAAAAGCAGAGGGAATTAAAACACCACCAACGATCAGCTTGCGTCCTTCCACCAAGGGGTGGACATCGTAGCCAATCCCGATCCTGAAAGGCATTTATTTAGATTTTGCTTTACCTACTCCGTCCAGATTGAAAAGCAACGAGAAACGCAAAGTGTTTTGCAAAGGGTTTTGGTCGGAGGTAACCGGGATGAGATAAGAGAAATCCAGCCCGAATACGTTATACCTCAAACCAACTCCGAGTGTGGCGTATTTACGGTTTCCTTTCGTAAGGTCTTCGTAATAGAAGCCGCCGCGCAAGGCAAGCACATCGGTGTACCAGTATTCTGTACCAATGGCAAAGCTAAACTCGCGGAGTTCTTCTGAAAATCCACCCGGAGCATCGTACCATGATTGAATCATTCCCTGAACAACGCTTACATTGGGATCCATTCCCTTTTCGATCACGCGACTGCCATCAGGATTTACCAAACTGTCGGAGTAGATAGGTGGTGTGGGAACAAGCAGTTTGTTTACATCAAACTGAAAAGAGAGAGAGTTATAATCGTCGAGTTCGAGTGTGATACGAGGCCCAATCCTAAAGTTGGTAGGGATAAAGTCTCTTTCGGTATTCGATTTGGAATAGGATATCTTCTGCCCGATATTCGAGATATTAAGCCCCCAGGAAAAAGTAGCCGGAGTAGAGGCAAACCAGCTTACCTCATCTTCCCAGTACAAACTCAAATCGGCAGCTACTGAAGTTCCGGCAGTGGTTTCAACACCTTGAACATATTGCCCCTGGGTCAGGTTAGAGTAAATAAACCGACCGGTAACTGCCAACGAAAGTTTATCGGTAAGAATACGAGAGTAAGCCGCATCGATGGCAAATTCATTGGGTTTATACGTACCCAGATTTTCACCTACTTCGTTGGTAAAAGTAATTTCACCCAACGAAAAATACCTTAAGGTAGCGGCCACTGTCGACACGTTATCTATTCTTTTGTAGAAAGATACGTAAGCCAGGTTGATGTCGTTTACCAAATTACGCAACCAGGGAGTGTAGTTAAAGGAAAATCCCATGTCGTCTTTAATCCTCGAATACTTGGCAGCATTCCAATGCATGGAGTTAACATCGGCTGACGAGGCTACGCCGCCATCACCCATACCACCGGCACGGGCATCAGGGCCAATCATTAACAGAGGTACAGCAGTGGTGATGGTATTGATGCGCTGTCCATTTTTCTCAATAATCTGAGCTGTCGATTCCAGTGCAAAAGCTGCCAGCAGGGCAACGAGTAAGATCTTATGTTTCATCTATCTGACTAGTATTTAAAAAGGTTTGCAAAACTAACGAATTAATTTAATTTATATTATTCAATTTAAAAATGAAGGGTGTTTTTAATTGTGGTTTATTTCAAAATCACCATATCGGATGGTTTGATTTTCGGGAAACCCGTTATCATTTATCAAGGTAATAGGTTGATTTTAAGAGTTTTTGTTGCCTCACAGTGATGTTGCCATTCGCATCGGTAATGATTACGTTATACAAGTACAGGCCGTCACGCAGCGGAGCGCCGTTGTCGTTTGTCCCGTCCCAGTATATGGGCTCTGCCATGGAGGTTCCTGTATTGCTTTTTTGATTGAGCGTAGCCACCCTGTTTCCAAGCAGATCAAAAATTTCAATTGCTATATCTAAAGAAACTCCGGGTTTGTTGTGCCGTAACTCAAAACGGGTAGCATCACTAAAAGGGTTGGGATAATTCAGCACCTGACTTGCCTGTATGGGAGCACCATCGTTTACATAGAAATCGAGTGTAATTTCTGAAGAGTTGTTCTGTAAATCCCAGGCTTTCAGGGTAAGGCTGTGCAACCCCTGACTTAAACCGGATAAAGGGTATTGCACAATTCCTTGCTGATAGGAATCGAGGTCGATGGCGAAGTGATCATTCAACACCATCGCGTTAGCGTAATCCTCATCGAGGGTCAGGGTAATATCGCGACCAATGCCATTGCCTGTATAGTTCAGTCCCGAAGGATCGAAAATCCGGACATACAACATGGCTTCACTGGTTATTTCGTCGCCACTTTTAAAATCAGGGTCGTTCAAAAAAGCTTCAAAGACAGGTCCTTCCACATCAACGACAGCCTGCTGATTTTGTCCTCCGATAACTACTTCCTGATATCCACCCCACGCATCGTTATAAGTAATGGTATCGAGCGCGTAGTAGCTTATCCTTCCCTGTCCATAGGCATATGAAATGTCCTTGGGAACCATAAAGTTAAAGGTGAATTCACCATTTACAACCGACACCTTACCTTTATACAGGACGCGGTCGAAAAGCTGAAAGTCATAGGGAGAGCTCGATCCCAGGTTGCCAAGGGTAGTATAATTTGTTTTTTTATCGTACACAACGGGATACAGAAACCCGTTGAAACCCTCGTCCTTCAGTCCGTTTTCATCGGCAACATAACCTGAAACCGAAACCGCGCTTAACGCCCTGATCGTATCGTTTCTGTCGTCGGGGCTTTGGCTATTTACCGAGGTAGTAACCACTTCAGCTTGCGGAAAAGCCAATTGCAAGGCAGGATCGCCGAGGAGTACGAAATTAAGGTAATTGGCATTAGAGGGGTTTTTCGACTTACGTATCAGGTCACCCAACCGGGGATTTTCACCGTTCACCTTCACGAAAAGGTTGTCGTAAATCCTGGTGTTAACAATGATATTGGCATGAGCATAGGCTAATCGGGTGGTGGTAAGCAAGGCAATAGCGCCACCGTGTGGGTTGAGGTAAACATATTCGCCGGCAGAGGTAAATTCAGGGTCATCGAAACGGCTAAACTCGCAGGTAGCTGTGATAAACAACGGCAAATTATTCACGTTGGTGAAGGCATTAATGGTTGGCACATCCAAAATCATTTCTTCCGACCAGCCAATAAGTCCGCCATGTCCGGTATAATTAAGGATAACTGTACCTTTCTCCACCTGTTCTATAATATTTTTGTTCACATCAGGGTAGCGGTAACCTGCCGAGTTGGATTGCACGGCAAAAGCATCAGAATAGATTTTGTTTACATTAATTCCGGCATTCAGGGTGTCGGCAATGGCAGCCATACCTTCGGCCTGTTTCAGGTGCAGGTTAGAATCCTGGTCGTCGGCAACAAAGCAGATAGACGTACGCCAATCACTTGAAATGGCCGGCTTATTCAGCAAATAATCCTCCACTTTACCAACGGCCATCCATGCTTGCTCTTCTGTCGACACGGGGAATCGGCCAATTCCGATATCCAACACTCCGGAGGCGCTCCCTCCTTCATACTCGTCCAGCAGTCCGAAATAATCATCTGTAACATAAGAGGCTGTTTCGCTAAGCGATTCCAGAGACTCATAAGTAGGTACAATGTTGGTGTTTTCGGCTATCCGGTGTTTATAATCAAAAGACGCATCGCCAAAGAGTAACAAATAGCCATGTTTATCGCCGAAAGCTTCACGTTCGTATAACATGCGCATAAAATCGCGAATGGCCGTCACGTCCTGCGATCCCGAGGAAAACTCGTTATAGATTTGCTCCGGTGTAACCACAACGGAGTTCAGCCGATCCACTGTCAGGTGTAAATCGGCCAGATGCTGAGCTTGTTCCAAGAACATCTCAGGAGCAACGATAACCATATCGGCAGAAAAAATGGCGTGCAGGTTTTGGTTTTCAACCGGAACCACCTCAACCGGCACGAGGTAGCTATTTTCATTAAAAACAATAAAATCCTGTTCCTGAGCCTCTTCAAGTGAAAAACTCAGCGTTTGACCAGTGGTAACAGTAGAAATTTCGCGGGGAATAAATGCATTGGTGATAGCCCAAACCTGAACAGGCTCGTTAACACCCTCGACAGTAAACTGTGCAATTTGGCCTGGTTGGGCGGCATCCGGCTCACGGAACACCATCTGACCACCGGTATAATTCAAATCGCGCATGGTATTTAGTTCGATATAGTCGAGCCATGCCGTAGCATTGGGATCGTCGGAGATATAACGTATTCTTACCTCCAACTGATCCTGATCGGCAAAAAACGAAGTCGATTTCATGGCTTTAAACGCATGAGAATGTGAAGTTGGGGTAACTTTGAGAATTAGCGCCGAATCGATAACTCTTTGATCGTTCACAAAAACTTCAAAATAAGTGTATACGTAAGCCCTTGCGGCCATCTGAACTTTAATATGAACGGGGAAAGTTTTTACCAGATTTGGCTGGTTGAAAACAAATGTCCTCTCGTTGGTATCGCCCGAAAAACGTTCTCCAAACCATTCTTTGCCACTTGAGAGAATATTAATCCAATCGTTTTCATGACTTTGGGCATCAAGAAATTTCGACACCTCGAGGGTTGGAGGCAGATCAGAGTAGAGCCATTTTTCGGGAGAAAGCCCTGTGGATTTATCTGTTGTCAGAAAATAATAGATGGTGTCAGCGTATAGATTTGTTTCGTGGTTGTAACGGCGCTCAAACACATTATATTTAAATACAGTAGGTCCTTGAGCATAAAAGAGAATATAGTCATTTTGATCGAAAGTACCGTCTTCCATTCCTACGCGCTTAACCGCATTTTCCTGAAGGTCATCAGCGCGAGGCGAATAGTTCACTTCCGGTAACATCCCTGAATAATTGCCAAACACACCGATTTTCTGAGGATCTAGGGCTGCGGGGTCGATGCCGGCATTCTGAAAAAAAGTGTAGCCAAGCCGATAAACTCCCGTTTCAACGATACCCATCTTGTACCAGCTCCCGTCTTTTAATACAGATTCATCTGCAAAAGCATTACTATTCATCCCGGTATTGACGGTGGTTTTAGTCTGAATTTCGCTGCCTGACTCAGCCCTTTGCTCCTGAGCAAAAGCACCAGTGGCAAGCGCGGCTATCAAGGTAAGGAAGAATATTTTTTTCATTTTCTTTAGTATACGTTAGCTGTGGGTAAATGACCCCATTCAAGACATAATAATGTTGCAGTTATTAAAAGACAAAATTAAACTGTTTATCGTTGTCAGATAAAAAAACGAGATTATTTGATATATAACAATTTGGACTGATCGAAGCCGGTTTGTCCATCGCTGTTGCGAACTACCAGATGACATACATAGAAACCACTACCAATTTTCCCTCCATTGTCAGCGGTTCCGTCCCATTCCAGCGGATCAATCTGATATCCTTCAGCGTCAATTTTGGTATTCAGTGTGGTAACGAGCATGCCATTCATTCCATAGATATGTAAGGCGACATCCAATTCTTTTCCTGATTGGTTGTGTGAAAAAGTAAATTTTGTAACCCCAACAAAAGGATTCGGGAAATTACGCAGGTTTTCGACAATTACATTTGCAGAAGATACCACAACAAATGGCAGATAAGCCATGGATGAGTTGTTGTACACGTCCCAGACTTTCAGGCTGAGCACATGTTCGCCTTCGTCAAGGTCGGCGAATGGATAGCGGATAGATCCGCTGTTAAAGCTGTTTTCATCCGCTTCGTAGTAGTCGTTCAACACGAAGGACTGATTTGGATTTTCGTCGAGTATAGACACAATATCATGCCCAATGCCGGCTCCGGTAGTATTTATTCCGCTTTCATCGCTCACCAGAGCAAGTAAAAGCGGATTTTGGTTTACGATATTGCCAGGGACAAAAGTCGTGTCGAACATAAATAGGCTGATATCAGGACCAATGGTGTCTTCGATGGCCTCCGCATTAAAACCACCTACGATAAAGTCTTCGTAATACCCATGACCATCGGTAGATTCATTTTTAAAATAATAGCTTATTCTCCCAGGCCCATATTGATAGGCAATATCCTTTGGCATCATAAACTCAAAGGTAAAATCGCCATTGATTACGGAACACTTACCATTGAACAGCACATTCTTACGCAGATAAAAAGTACGTGGAGAGCTCTCATCGCCATAGGTAACAATTTCGGTCATCTTGTCGTAAACTAATGGATACATTTCACCCTGATAGTCCGACATCGGTGAGCCTGTCTGGTCCACAATCCGGCCTTTGACTTGTACCATATCTAAAGCCCTGATGGTATCTGTAGGAACAGGATTATCATTAACGGTTATTTCTGTGGTTTCGGCCCTGTATTCGGGATACGCCATTCGGCAGGCCGGATCACCCACCAGAATAAATTTGCGGTCGTTGCTTGAACCACGTCGCTTTGATTTTCGGATAATGTCGCCAAATGTAGGATAAGCGCCATTCACCTTTTCAAACATATTGTCTTCATAGATGTCCATATTTAGCGCCAGGTTTGCGGAGGCAAAAGTAGCCCGCGAGGTAGTAAGCAGGGCAATAGCGCCTCCTTTTTGGTTGAGGAAGACCTGTTCTCCGGCCGACACCCGCGAAGGATCATCGTAGCGTGTAAACTCACAGGTAGCCGTGATAAAAACAGCCAGTTTATCAAAATTACTCCAGGAGTTGATGTCAGGGATTTGGACTATTTGTTCATGTCCTAAACCAATTTCGCCTCCATGCCCTGAATAGTTAAAGATAAGTGTTCCTTTATCAATCTGCAGGTTGATGGCCCGATTCACATCTGGAGCCTTCTGTCCTCCCGGCGTACTTACTTGGTTATATGCATCAGTGTATATTTTATTGATGTTATAAACAGGGTAATTTTCTCCCAGAAAATTGGAAAGTTTTTCGGCATCACCCATGTGAATGTTGCTATCTCCGTCGTCGGCCACAAAAGTAATGACGTTGCGCCATGCGCCCATTACCTGATTGGTATTTACAGAATAGTTTATGGTCTTGTCAACAGCCGAGACAGCTTCTTCGGGTGTAGCCACTACAAAACGTCCGATTCCAATATCGACACGATCGGCTGTAGCTCCTTCAATGCCTTCACCATCATCGAGATAACCAAAATAATCGTCTGTAGCTATGCAGTTCACAATATTTAGGGAGTTGGTTGAAGATTCCCAACAAGGCACAAAGTTTGAGAAATTTCCAAGTCTGTTTTTATAGTCATAGGAGGCATCGCCAAAAAGTAGCATATATTTAAGTTCACTTCCCGGATCACTGGCATCATAAAGCATTTTGGCCAGGTTACGCAACGCTGTGATATCATGCGATCCGGAGGCAAACTCGTTGTACACCTGATTTACATCCACTACTTCAACAGTCCATTGGGCATACTCACGGTGAAATGCAGCCAACCGTTCGGCTTCTACCATAAAGTCAGGGTGAGCTACAATGAGGTAATCTATGTTGCGAAGACCATGAATATTTTGGTTGGCCACAGGTTCTACAAATTCAACCGATTTAAACTCGGTGTTGTTGAAGGCGATGTATTCATTTACCTGACCTGTTACGGCTTTAAACTGAAGTTGATTTCCGACAGATGAGGCCACTATCCTTTTAGGAGCCACTGGGTCAGTGACATCCCAAATCTGCACTCCTGATCCGGCCTCTGACAAAGCATACTGCGCTACCAGACCAGGTTGCGAAAAGGCATTTCGGAAGGGCATCTGATTTCCTACCATTGTGAGTGAACGCCGTGCATTCAATTCGATGTAATTGAGGTATCCCACGGCAGTGGTTTCTGTGCGCAAAAAACTGGTCGAGATGATGATGTTGTCATCTTTAGGTAAAAAGCGGAAGTCGGTAAATCCCTCCTTGCCATAGTCGTAATAACTGGTAGTTAAAGGCATGCTCAGTGTGGCCATCTCTGTGCCGTTAACAGCGATTTTAAATGAGTTGGAAGTACCGGCCTTCGAGGCAAAAGCTCCTTTTAAATAACCGGCATTGGAGGTTTTGATTATGTTGGGAAATGAAAAAACAAAGTCGTGTGAAAGGGAAGACAGATCGTAAAGTTCGCCAAACCAGGTGCGCCCCATCCCTGCCAGATTACGTGTATCGACTTCATGACAGGCATAATCGATAAAATCAGCTACCTCCACTTCAGGGCTACCTTCCGGAACGTTCATATTCTCGATACGTTTCCCCGGACGCGACAAAGACGTAACAAAATAGTAAGCATAATCATCATAATAGTTATTTTGATGATTAAACACCTGATCGAAGGTATTCCAATGCCAGGTTACCGGCCCTTGTGCATAAAAAATAATTTTGTCGCCTTGATCCATTTTCCCATCACCACCATCATCAACCAGAATCGGATTTTCAACCAAATCATCATAGAATGGAGCATCATTTTTTTCAGGCAACAACCCTCCCCCATTGCCAAAAACAGCAAGTTGGTTGGTGGAGGTACTGAGATCGAAGCCCATGGCAGATAAATCACTGTAAGTAATTTGATGCATCCCGGACTCACTCACGCGTACTTTGAACCAGTTACCAGTCGAAAGCACGCTTTGGTTGGTATACGACAAGCTGCTGGATTCACGATCAAGGACATCGGTAATTTCGATATGCAAATCAAAAGAGATCAACTTCTCGAAAGATTGGATGCTGTCATTCCAGCGAACCGGTATTAACCTTACCGAAACCCACGGCTCCTTGCTCATTGTAACAAGAGCCACTTCGGGTTGGATTTCATTCAATCTATTTTTATAGGGAAACAGTATCTCATTTTCTGCTCCTGTCATGCGCTCGAAACGTAGCGATGAAACCGCAGCGTGAACCAATGCATCGCTAGTATGGACTGGATAAACCGCACTAAAAACAGGAATCTCCTGATTATTTTCAAACACAGCCTTTTCAAACACAGGACGGAACATTTGTGTACCATCAGGCAAGTCAAGGGGTTGAACCGGCAACCATTTTAGATTCTCATGAAACTGATAATCAATCGAAAAAAGGTTAACAGCATGCAACAAAAACGCAGCAAAAGAAACAAATCGGAGGTATTTCATGTTCATTTTTTAGTTAGCCAAATAACAAAAATTCGATATTTGAGTTATAATTATGATTAATAACGATGTTTCATTTGTTTTATTTTGTTTAAGTTTGCGGCAAAATTTTATTAATCTGGGTCATCAGGATTTTTAAAAAGGATAAAAGGTCGAATAACTGTGGTAGGAAAACCAAATTTATTAATTGCATGAGATAATGGTCAGAGTATTCCGATTAGTTATAATCACATTTTTTATTGCATCTTACGCTTCTTTGCAAGCTCAAGATCCTGAGTTTTCTCAGTTTTATGCCAATCCACTCTATTTAAATCCGGCAATGGCTGGGAGCACAGAGTGTGGAAGGTTAGGGCTGAACTACAGAAATCAGTACCCGAGTCTGTCGAATGCCTATGTTACCTATAATTTGAGTTACGATCAAAGTCTGCCTGGCATCAACAGTGGGTTTGGCCTTCTGGTAATGAGCGATGCTCAAGGCGATGGGGCTTTGGTTAGAAATTCGGTCTCCGCTTTTTACTCCTACAAACTACAAGTTTCTGAACCCGTATTACTTAGCTTTGGTATCAAAGCCGGTTACTATCAGGAAAACCTCAACTGGAACAAGTTTATTTTTGCAGATCAAATTAATCCCACCACAGGAAACGTTAGTCCAACCTCTTCGGAAACACCGCCAAATAGCACAAGTATTGCCGTTGTTGACTTCTCAGCCGGGTTAATCATGAGCTATCACGATCAGTTTTTTATAGGTGTGGCTGCCGACCATCTCAACCAGCCAAATTTATCCTTTTATGATGATAGCGACAGCAAATGGCCGATGAAAATTTCAGCTCATGGAGGAGTTATGATTAATGCCACTCAGGGAGGTTTAGGAAATGCCGGAGGCGATGACATCCTTATTCAGCCAAATGTATTATACATGCAACAGGAAGAATTTCACCAACTAAATGTTGGTTTGTATGTTAACAAATACCCCTTTGTTGTAGGGGGGTGGTTCAGGCATAATTTTGAAAATCCTGACGCTGCCGTGGCCCTTATAGGGCTAACATTCAACAATATAAGAATTGGATACAGCTACGACTTCACCGTTTCCGAAATGAGAGGCAAAGCCGGAGGCGCTCATGAGATATCCTTTGCCTGGGATTTTTGTGTGTATAAAGAGAGTGCCCGACGTCATATCAGGGCAATAAATTCACCTACTTTTTAGTTATTATCGAAACAGTTTTAAAAAATCAAACTAAAATGTTTAAAATTAATAAGTTGTTTTTAATCTTCATTGGATTGGCCGGACTGGCCGTTGTGTCGACTTCTTGTGGCCCGAAAGAGCGATCACGCACCACAGGTTGGGAGTTTAACAATCCGAAAAACGGAGGTTTTGAGGTGGCCGCAGCCACGCAACAAATTACGGGTCCAGGGCTCGTGCTTATCGAAGGTGGTACTTTTACCATGGGAGCAACATCTGAAACTCCTTACTACGAATGGGACAATACACCCCGAAAAGTTACCGTGAGTAGTTTTTACATCGACCAAACAGAAGTCAGCAACCTGGCTTACAGAGAGTATATTTTCTGGTTGAACCGAGTTTACGGCGAAAGCTTCCCGTTGGTAGTACAACAAGCCCTACCTGACACCTTAGTATGGCGTGACAGGTTGGCCTACAACGAGCCTCTCGTTCAGACTTATTTCAGGCATCCGGCTTACCAGGATTACCCCGTGGTTGGTGTAAACTGGCTACAAGCCAACGACTATGCCTCATGGAGAAGCGACCGTGTAAATGAAGGCTTACTCATAGATGCCGGCATTCTCGACTTCGACCCTGATCAAAAAGATGAAAATAATTTTAACACCGATGCATACCTTGCCGGGCAGTATGAAGGTCTGGTAAAAGAAGGAAAAGAAGACCTTGATCCGACAGGTACCGGAGTGCGCGGCGTTCGTTTTGAAGACGGACTGATGCTGCCTAACTATCGTCTGCCCACCGAAGCCGAATGGGAATTTGCCGCACTGGGTTTGATAGGTAACACGCTGTATAACCGCGTAGTGGAAAGAAGAGAATACCCCTGGAATGGATCAACAGTCCGTACCGATGAAACAAAATACTACGGAAGTTTCGTGGCCAACTTCAAAATTGGAAGTGGCGACTACATGGGTGTGGCAGGTAACCTGAACGATGGGGCAAGCATCCCGAATGCCGTTGGTTCCTATTGGCCAAACGACTACGGAATTTACAACATGGCAGGAAACGTAAGCGAATGGGTTCTCGACGTTTATCGTCCTATGACACCTGAATTTGTATCCGACTTTAACCCCTATCGTGGTAACATTTTCAAAAATGTTAAAAAAGACATCGATGGCAGCATTGCCCCCAAAGATTCATTGGGACGTATTGTTTACGAAGACATTACCGCCGAAGAAGCTGCCAGCAGAAAGAATTACCGCAAAGCCAATAACGTGAACTACCGCGATGGCGATTACCAATCAACCATACAAGCCGACTGGCTGGATGGTGAAGCAACTGTTGCTAACTCGGAATCGATGTACGACTATGGTGAAACAACTTTAATCAGCGACAAAGCCCGCGTGGTAAAAGGTGGTTCATGGAATGATGGTGTATATTACCTGAGTCCCGGAACACGCCGCTTCCTTAATGAGGATGAATCGGCTTCAACCATTGGATTCCGATGTGCAATGATTCGTGTAGGAAGTCCATTACCTGGTGGAAACTAGTTGACATAAAACGTATCTTTACCCCCACTTTCGCTGAAAGTGGGGTTTTTTTATTACCATGAAGACTATACAGGATTTATATCAACGCTACCTGGCCTCACCGAAAATATCGACCGATACCAGAGGCGATGTGCAGGACAGCTTGTTTTTCGCCCTTTCAGGGGAAAATTTTAACGGAAACACTTTCGCCAAACAAGCACTCATAAAAGGTGCACGACTGGCTGTTATCGACGACCCGACATTGGACGAACAAAACGGTCAGTATTTCGTTGTACCGAACGTACTCGAAGCGCTTCAAAATCTGGCACTTTTTCACCGCGAGTCAACCAAGGTTACTGTGATAGGCATCACCGGATCGAACGGAAAGACTACTACGAAAGAGCTTATAGCCAAAGTGCTTGAAACAGAAAAGGAGATCATTGCCACACAGGGAAATTTTAATAACCACATCGGAGTGCCTCTTACCTTGCTTCGCATTACCTCAAAAACGCAAATTGCAGTAGTGGAAATGGGTGCTAATCACCAGGGAGAAATTGCCGTGCTTTGTGAGCTTGCACGACCTAATCTGGGGATTATAACCAACATCGGGAAAGCACACCTGGAAGGAATGGGTGGTTTTGAAGGCGTGATTAAAGCAAAAAACGAACTCTACCAATACCTAAAAACTAACAATGGAACTGTTTTGGTCAATGCTGAAGACGCTCTGCTCATGGATTTGAGCGAAGGAATGCATCGCATAAGTTATGGTATGGGAAGTGGTGAAACCAACGGTTTGGTAACGAAGGAGCTCCCAGCTATAAAAATGACAATCACCGACCAGCACCAAACCAAATTTGAAGTCAATACAACACTTTATGGCCATTACAATATTCCCAATATTCTGGCAGCAGTGGCTATAGGTCAGTATTTCAGGATAAAAAATAAAAATATCTCAAAAGCCATCGCAAGCTATATTCCTTCCAACAGCCGATCGCAGAAGATGGAAACGGAGACTAACTTGCTGTTTCTGGATGCTTACAATGCCAACCCGGTAAGTATGCGTGAAGCCATCTTAAGCTTTCACAAAATGAATAGCACTAACCCCTGGTTTGTTTTGGGCGACATGTTTGAACTAGGTGAAGCCGCCCACGATGAGCACAAGCAAATTGTCGATTTATTGCTGCAGTTGAAAGCAAAACATGTTATTCTGACCGGAAAAAACTTTACCTCCTGTCTGGCCGAAACACAATTCAGGGGTTTTGAGACCACCGACGATGCACTCATTTTCTTACAGAACAATCCCATAAACAACGCACAAGTTCTGGTAAAGGGTTCGCGAGGCATGCAACTGGAGAAATTGATACCTGCCCTGTGAAAACACACAGTCTATCAGTATTGGGCGTAATGTCGGGTAGCTCCCTCGATGGAGTCGATCTGGCTTTGTGCCGGTTCTCCTATGAAGGCACTCAATGGAATTTTATTGTGGAGGCTACCTCAACCTACAGTTATTCTGCGGAATGGACACAAATGCTTAAAAAGGCCCCCCAGCTACCAACCAAAGACTTATTTGCGCTAAACTCCAAATACAGTCAATACCTTGGCGAACGAATAGTTGACTTCATCAGCAACTTTAGGCTACAACCGGATTATATTGCCTCGCATGGCCACACGGTGTTTCACGAACCCGCCCAAGGCTTTAGCTATCAGATGGGCGATGGAGCACTTTTAGCCCAAATCACGAAAGTGGCCACAATAAGTGATTTCAGAAATAAAGACATAATTCATGGTGGTCAGGGAGCCCCGTTGGTACCAATCGGTGATGAGTTGCTTTTTGGAGATTACAAAGCTTGCATTAATGTGGGGGGTATAGCCAACATCTCGTACCGGGAAGGTCACGATCGGATCGGCTATGACATCTGTGGTGCAAATCAATTGCTTAACGCGTTGAGTGAAAAAATTTACCTTCCCTTTGATAACGAAGGCTATATTGCTTCAACAGGCCGTGTGATTCCTGAACTATTGGGGTTTCTCAATCAAAATGAATTTTTCGAAAAAACTCACCCCAAGTCGCTAAGCAACCAGTTTGTTCAACAGTACCTGGTTAGCCCTTTGCTGGATTACAATGCTGAAATACCTGATAAAATGGCGACTGCTGTTGAGCATATCGCCATGCAGGTTGCGGCTACACTCGACAAGTTAAGCCCAGGTAATGTGTTGGTGACGGGAGGCGGAGCAAAAAACCGCTTTCTGATTAAAGCCTTAGCACGACTTACCCCACACAAGCTGGTAATTCCTATCGAAGAGTTAATCGACTTTAAGGAGGCCATTGTATTCGCTTTTATGGGAGCACTTCGTGTAAATGAAAGCATCAATTGTCTGGCTTCCGTAACCGGAGCCAGACAGGATAGCGTTTGTGGAAGAATCGACTTGCCATAAAAAAAGCCGCCCCTCAGAGCAGCTTTTTTCATTTCATCCATTTCGTGTGACCTAAAGATGTCCGGTGAGAAGCATCTGTACATAGTAGGTAGCAATCCCGGCAAAATAGCCTAACATCGCCAGCAAGCTGATCTTTTTCATGTACCAGATAAAGTCAATTTTTTCAAGAGCCATCGCGGCAACACCGGCAGCAGAACCAATGATTAGTATGCTACCCCCTGTTCCTGCTGTGAAGGCAAGTAATTCCCAGAAAATACCGTCAACAGCAAAATGTCCAACCTCAGCAATGGGATACATACCCATAGCACCTGCCACTAATGGCACGTTGTCAACAATAGAGCTGAGAAGTCCGATGGCCGTGTTAATAACATAAATATTCTCGTTGGTTACTTCATTGAGCCACACAGACAACAGTCCAAGCTGACCGGCTGTTTGCAAAGAAGCAACGGCAGAAAGAATTCCCAGGAAGAAAAGCACAGTTGGTATGTCAACTTTTTTAATCACACCTACCACGGTCAGTCTGCGTTTGTCTTCATAAACCTTGGTACGGTGGAGGATATCGGTAAGGACCCACATCACACCCAAACCTAGTAACATGCCCATGTATGGAGGAAGGTGGGTAATGGTTTTAAATATTGGCACAAATAACAACGATCCTACACCTACAAAAAGCATCAGCTTACGCTCGAATGAGGTGGTGAACTCGCGTTCCTGACTTTCTGATAAATGTGGGCGGGTAATATTCCCTTTCATGGTAAATGATAACAAAATAACCGGAATGAGCATGGTGACCAAGCTGGGTATGATAACCATGATGATGATGTTCACAGCCGTTACCTGACCTCCAATCCAAAGCATGATGGTAGTCACATCACCTATGGGCGACCAGGCACCTCCCGCGTTTGCCGCCAGAACAACCATTGAGGCAAAAAACCAGCGTGTTTGTTTATCGCCAATAAGCTTTTTGAGCAACGTTACCATTACAATAGTGGTGGTAAGGTTGTCGAGAGCTGCCGACATGAAAAAAGTAAGAATGCTAACAATCCAAAGCAGTTTTACCTTGTTGGTAGTGGTGATTTTGTCGGTGATCAGCTTGAAGCCCTGATGTTGGTCAATGATTTCAACAATGGTCATAGCACCGAGCAGGAAGAACAAAATTTCAGATATTTCGCCCAGATGCTCGATTATTTGATGATGAACAATAAAATCCAGATAAGTGTGATGAGAAATCTCAAAAGTTGATCCGGAAGCAGCAGCAAGTATTCTGCTTTCTTCAATAAAATGGTTCCACGAAGCGCTTACACCGGAAGTGAGAATGTCCTCCGCTCCCAGTATAAAAGCTACCCAGGTTAATGAACCAATAAGCAAAGCCGAGGCTGCTTTATCAATTTTCAAAGGATGTTCGAGGGCAATCATCAAATAACCCACAACAAAAATAATGACCATTAAAATAAACATACGTCGATAGATTTTAGTTTTTAATGGTGGCAAATGTAGCTAAAGATCAGATGTCTGCATCCTCAAAATATGCAAACATTTGCATATATTAAAAATTTATAGAGGTTCTAAATTATGATGATCATGGTCACCAAAACACGGTAGGAAAGCACCAAGGCAACAGGTCAGTCGCGGTTTTTGGCCTCTTCAATAATCTGTTTCAGTGTTTCTTCCGAAAACCGGAAGCTTTTTTTGAGTTTATACAGCGGAAGGTTTGCTCCAGCCCGATCAGGCATACCAAGCATTGTTCGAAGATAAGGCTCACCAATTTGGTTAGCTTTTGCGATTTCGGAGATGGTCATGGTGCTGTCCAGCACAGCAACATATTTTCCGGTTTCGACTTTGGATTGTGTTTCTGGTTCCTGACCACAGGAAGCAGCTAAAGTCCAGAGAATAACAACAGAGAGAAACAATTTTAAAAAGCGCATAGTATTTAAATTTAGAGGCCGGTTGACAACAACCGGCCTGCAAATTTACTAAATTACCAATTTGATTCCTTGAGCGAGTTGAAGTTCTGTCCCATAATTAACGGTATTCGTCTGCCGGCGCATGTACACCTTCCAGGCATCCGATCCTGATTCACGTCCTCCACCTGTATCTTTTTCACCACCAAAAGCGCCACCAATCTCAGCTCCGGAGGTTCCGAGATTCACGTTAGCTATCCCACAGTCGCTGCCTGCACAACTCATAAAAATTTCAGCTTCACGCAGATCCTTGGTAAAACAGGCCGAAGATAGTCCTTGTGGCACATCATTCTGAATGGCGATGGCTTCTTCAATTCCGCCACGGTATTTGATAAAATAAACAATTGGAGCAAAAGTTTCTTCTTGCACGATAGAATAATGGTTTTCGGCTTCTGCGATACATGGCACCACATAGTTACCCGATTCAAAACCTTCTCCTTCGCACACCTGACCTCCAAAGAGCACCTTACCTCCTTCTTCTTCTACCTTTCTAACGGCCTCTTTGAATAAATCAACGGCCATACTGTCGATCAGCGGGCCAACGAGGGTATTCTCCTCAAGTGGGTTTCCGATTTTTGGAACCACACTTTCGTAAGCGGTTAAAAACTTATCGCGCACGGTCTCATAAATGTCTTCATGAATTATGACCCGGCGTGTGCTGGTACAGCGCTGTCCGGCAGTACCCACTGTTCCAAAAACTGTTGAAGAAACAGCCATGTTGATATCAGCTTTGGGAGTAATGATCACTGCATTGTTGCCCCCCAGCTCAAGAATGGTTTTCCCCAGACGTTTTCCAACGATACCACCTACCCTTTTTCCAACGGCAGTCGAGCCAGTTACTGATAGCAGGTTGATGCGTTTGTCGGCAAGGAAATTATCGCCCATGACCGACGATTTGGCAATAATTAAATTGAAAACCCCTTCCGGTATTTCATTCTCTATCAATACTTCCTTGATAATTTTCTGGGTAGCAATAGCGGTCAATGGCGTCTTTGAGGAAGGTTTCCAGATAACCACATCACCGGCGATAGCCGCCAGAGCGGTATTCCATGCCCAAACTGCAACCGGGAAATTGTAAGAGGTAACAATTCCTACAATACCAAGCGAGTGGTATTGCTCCATCATGCGGTGGTTAGCCCGCTCCGACTGTAGATTTATCCCATTAATAAGACGCGACTGTCCGACGGCGAAATCACAAATATCAATCATTTCCTGCACTTCTCCCAAACCTTCCTGGTAAATTTTACCCATCTCCAGGGTAACCAACTGTCCTAATTCGTCTTTCTTTTCACGTAAGGCACACCCTATCTGGCGCACAATTTCACCTCTTACAGGAGCCGGCACTTTTCGCCAATATAAAAAAGCCTCTTGTGCCTTTTTCACTACCATTTCATAGTCATCGAGGGTAGCGTTCCTTACATCTGCCAATTTCGCACCATCGATAGGTGAATAAGAGGCAGTGATATCGCCCTGTGTGTCAATCCAATCTTTTCCGGTCGATAAGCCCGGATTCACTTCTTTTATCCCCAGTTTCTCAAGGATAATCTTCATTTTTTGTACTCTGGTCATATTACTTTTTTTCAATTGTTTTTAAATCAATTCGTTGCGAGATGCGAGGGGTCGTAACCCTTTACGTTAAATTCACTTAAAAAAACAGACATCTAATTACCTGTTTAAAGAATAGTGATACTTTTGCATTTCGTTATGCAAAACTAAACATAACGATTGAAGTCACAACTTAATTCGTTTTAAAAAATGCAAAAGAGTCTATTTTTTGTTCCCCCGGCTAAGAACGAGCCTGTTTTGAGCTACAAAGTTGGCTCACCGGAACGCGCCAATTTAATACAGGCATTAAACAGTGCCAAAGCACAGGAAGTTGATATCCCAATGATTATCAATGGTCAAAAGGTATTCACTGACAAAAAGATCAGGATCAGTCCACCTCATGATCACCAAAAGACCTTGGGATATTACAGTCGCGGCAACGAAGGTCATGTTAAAGACGCCATTGATGCAGCCCTGGCAGCTCGTGAAAAGTGGGCTTCGCTTTCGTGGAAACAGCGAGCCTCCATTTTCCTTAAAGCGGCAGGAATGATTTCAGGTCCTTACAGGGCACGAATCAATGCCGCCACCATGTTGGGACAGTCTAAATCTGTTCACCAGGCAGAAATTGATTCGGCTTGTGAGTTGGCTGATTTTCTCCGTTTCAACGTGCAGTACATGACTGAAATTTACAACGAGCAGCCTGAGTCGGATGAAACCATCTGGAACAGGATTGAGCAAAGAGGACTGGAGGGATTTGTGTTTGCTTTAACGCCCTTCAACTTTACCGCCATTGCAGGAAACCTGCCATCAGCGCCGGCATTAATGGGAAATACAGTAGTGTGGAAACCTTCGAATGCGCAGATATATTCCGCAACCATCATCATGGAAATCTTCATGGAAGCGGGACTTCCCGACGGTGTAATCAACCTGGTTTTTGTTTCAGGCCCTGCCGCCGGAAACGTTATTTTCAGCCATCCCGACTTCGCAGGCATTCATTTTACCGGATCGACAGCTGTTTTTCAGAACATCTGGAAAGAAATCGGTAACAACATCCAGAAATACAAGTCATACCCACGCATTGTGGGCGAAACCGGGGGCAAGAACTTCGTGTTGGTACACGAGTCGGCCAACGCCAGCCAGGTAGCTACCGCTCTTACACGTGGCGCTTTTGAATACCAAGGACAGAAATGCTCGGCGGCTTCGAGAGCCTATATTCCGGATAACCTTTGGGAATCCGTTTTAGCAGAAATAAAATGTGATATGGACACCATGAAAATGGGACCGGTAGAGAATTTCTCTAACTTTGTGAATGCCGTAATCGACGAAGCCTCCTTCGACAAACTTGTTACTTATATAGAAGGTGCAAGAATAGATCCCGATGCCGAAATAATTTACGGAGGTAAGTACGACAAATCGGCAGGATACTTCATCGAGCCAACCATCATTCTTACCAAAGACCCTCACTATGTAACCATGGAGGAAGAGCTTTTTGGACCGGTATTGACCATCTACATTTACGACCACACCAAATTTGAGGAAGCCATTGAGCTGGTAGACAACACCTCCATATACGGGCTAACAGGTTCCGTTTTCTCGAAAGACAGGTTTGTAATCGAGCATGTGATGAAAAAACTCACCCATGCGGCGGGCAATTTCTACATCAACGACAAACCTACCGGGGCTGTGGTAAACATGCAACCTTTCGGAGGAGCAAGAGGTTCTGGCACAAACGACAAAGCCGGATCGAAACTAAACCTGTTGCGTTGGGTAAGTCCCCGCACCATTAAAGAATGCTTCCTGCCACCCGAAAGCTATAAATATCCATTCATGGAAGAAGACAACTAATCGTTGGTTTTCAGCTAATTTAATCAGAAGGCCGGAATCACTCACTAACCTGAGTGTTCCGGCCTTTTTTAGTTATCTCGCCCAAACCTGTTGCTTGTTCCAAAATCCCCACATCAAAAGACTCCGTGCCAGCATAAACATGTTGAGCGCAAACCACAAAGCGTGTTCCGGAAAATATGCACGACTTGAGTAAAAAACGGGAAAAAAAACCACCAATGAGGCAATGAGCATGGCGTTCCGCATCGGCTTTGTCTTGGTTGTCCCCACGTAAACGCCATCCCATATAAAAGCGGCCACACTCGTAATTGGCAGCAAGACAATCCAATAATGGAACTTCTTTGCCGATTCGATCAACGGCTCATTATCGGTCATGATTCGCAAAAGCACTTCAGTGCCGAAATAATAAATCGCAGAAGCCAACACCATTACAGCAAAACTCCACTGAAAAATTCGCTTTATGGTTCGTCTTAGAAGCAGTTTGTCAACTGATCCATACGCTTTACCAACCAATGATTCGGCAGCATAGGCTAATCCATCGGCAAAATAGCTGAACAAAAAGAAAAACTGGAACAGCAGGGTATTAACAGCCAGAACAGTTTCTCCCAATTGAGCCGACATGGCTGTGAAAAAGGATAGCGTAAGCAACAGAACCACCGAACGAATAAAGATATCGATGTTGATACCCATAAACCTACGGATTTCTCTGCTGTTAAGAATATCCCTCCAGGGCTGGCTATACACAAACCGACGATAGCGTGTCCATAAGAAAAGTAAACCCGTAAAAAGTCCAGCATACTGAGCGATTAAGGTTGCCCAGGCCACACCATCGGATGACAGATGAAACCCAAATACAAACAAGAAGTTTAACCCGATATTCAACACATTCACCATCAAGGCAATAAACATCGGAATTTTGGCATTCTGCATACCCAAAAACCAGCCATACAGGGCATAAAGTCCCAGTGTGGCGGGAGCGGCAAAAATCCGGATATGAAAATAAGACGCTGCCAAATCTTCTACCTGAGGAGTGCTCTCAAGCAGATAAAACGAAAATAAACGGATAGGATATTGCAGCACAATCAAGCCCAGCGCGAGAGCAAGTGAAACCAGCAGCGACCGCTTCAACACTAAAGCTATAGCCTCCTGATTATCTGCGCCATAAGCCTGCGCCGACAATCCGGTGGTTCCCATGCGCAAAAATCCGAAAACGGAGTATAACACACTAAAGATAGTAGACCCTAAGGCGATAGCACCAAGATAGGCTACATCCTCCAGATGTCCCATCATGGCCAGATCGGCCATTCCCAAAAGGGGCACGGTAATGTTGGTGATTAAGTTGGGTAAGGCCAGTCTTAGGATTTCCCGGTTAAGTGAACCAATCCGTTTCATTTTTATCGCTGCTAAGACAGGTCGGGAGCCATCTGGTTTATCGCAAACACATTGAACTATTTGGCGTGCAAACCGCATTCCTTGGTGTCGGGGTTTTCCCACCACCAACGTCCGGCTCTGATGTCCTCACCCGGCTCAATGGCACGCGTACACGGTTGACAACCAATGCTGGCAAAACCTTTCTTGTGTAAGGGATTTACAGGAATGCGATGTTCTTTTACATAATCCCAGGCTTGCTGCTCGCTCCAGTCGATGAGCGGATTTATTTTGAGCTTTTGGTTGTTTTCGTCCCATTCCACCACCTGCATGTCTTCACGTGTTACCGATTGCTCACGGCGAAGGCCTGTAATCCAGGCGTCTAATCCTTGCATGGCGCGCGCCAAGGGCACAAGCTTACGCAAACGACAGCATTGTTTTCTGTTTTCGATGCTGTCGTAAAACAAGTTGATCCCCTTTTGGTTCACCATTTTCTCTACCTCAGCGGCATCCGGAAAAAACACCTCCAGCCTGATATTGTATTTTTTGGAGGTCGTATCCATCAAATCATAAGTTTCAGGAAAAAGCCGCCCGGTGTCGAGGGTAAAAACCTGCATCGACGGATCAATTTCGGCCACCATGTGAGTAAGCACCTGATCTTCAAGACCAAGACTCGTCGACAGGGCAATTTTTCCTTTGAATTTGTCGGCAAAGAACTGCAACACCTCTTGTGCCGGTTTGCCACTCAGTTGCTTATTCCAGTCAGCAATATTTCCTTTATCGATCATAGACGGATATTTTAACGCAAAAGTAAGCGATTTTCTAAAACCAAAAATCCGAATGGAGTTTGGGTAAAAGCAGGACATTGTTTATCTAATAATCCAGCTAAACGAAAAAACTTAGCATTGAGCCAATCACCTAGTCATCACCAAACATCGACTCAATGTTATGAAATTTGATGTTGTAATCTTTTATGGCTTCACGTATTACCCTGTGTGATTCTTCCACCCCATATGTGTGGGTAATTTCGGAGTTTCGTTTGTCGCCGCCGGGCATGTCTTTATAGGTAAGAAAATAATGTCGCAGGCGCTCCACCACCATCTCAGGCAAATCGTCGATGCCCTTATACTGAGCATAAACCGCATCGTTGTACAACACGGCAATAATTTTGTCGTCAGCTTCATTACCATCGATCATTCTAAACCCACCCAGCGGTCTGGCCCTGACAATGATGTTGCCATGTGAGATGGTTTTTTCTGTCAGGATACAAATATCCAGCGGATCGCAATCGCCCACGATGTCGTTTCGTCCTGTAGCTTCGCGGCTCAGTTCTGCCACATTTTTAGCACAATAGGTCTGCGGAATAAACCCGTAAAGCGCGGGAATAACGTTTGAAAATTTCTGGGGACGGTCGATACGCAAGTATCCACTAGCCTTATCTACTTCGTATTTCACCGTGTCGGTAGGCACCATTTCGATAAACGACATGATAATTTCAGGGGCTTCCTCACCAACATCAATTCCGTGCCACGGATGCGATTTATACCGAAGTCCCATCAAACGACCGATCTGGTCCATAATATTACTTTTCATCAATTTTGTATTTTCAGTTAAACTTTGCCAGCTAAAGTAAGTGGTTATAGTAAAAAATTTGACTGCAAAATTATTGATTTTCACTTCATCCTGAACGCATTCCGGCCAAATATAATTGAAAGTTAATATTTTTACCTGAAACCGATTCGAACCTACACCAATTTACCTGTGTTTGTTCTCCAAAACGGCAGCCTTGGAAACAGTTCAATAGCACAATATCATCAAGACTACTGACATGCCGAAGGGGCAATTCATTAACTTTGCCCGAAAAAATGAAACTGCTTTTTCTTACCACGGCAGAGATGCCCGAGCTGTTACCTTATGACCAAACGGTGATACAGCAACTACACACTTTTAAGGTACAAGTCGACATCATGATTTGGGAAAAGTTGAGTACCACGCCTTTGGAACAGTTAACGCCCTACAAAGCCATCATCATACGCACCTGTTGGAATTACTATAAGAAACCTGAAGTCTTTGGGAGGCTGCTCGACTTCTGCAGCAGTCATAACCTTCCCTTGTTAAATCCTGCAGACATTGTCAGGTGGAACATGGACAAAAGGTATCTGCTGGATCTGGAAAAAGAGGGCATTGAACTCATCCCCACAGCGTTTGTGTTTGAACACGATCCTTCCGTTTTTACCACTTCGGTAAACAGGGGATGGCAGAAGCTGGTTATCAAACCGATGATCTCAGGAGGATCGTATCATACCTTTGTAATTGACAAAGAAGATGAATCGGGGTTCGATAAAATTCTTGGCACATACTACAAAAATCGCCCCTACATGCTACAGGAATTTATACCTGAAATCAGTTCAGGCGAGGTTAGCACTTTGCGATTCGCCGATGGTTTCACTTACAGCATAGCCAAAGTTCCCAAAAAAGGAGATTATCGCGTACAATTTACCTATGGAGGCACATACAATATTGAAAAAGTACATCCGCAAATTGTGGCCCTTTGCGATCAAATAGCAGAACGATTTCAGGGAAGGTTACTTTACCAGCGGGTAGACGGTGTTTGGCGCAACAACAGGTTTTTACTCATGGAGGTGGAGCTGATAGAGCCTGATCTTTACCTGGGCCATCATGCCGAAGCTTTATCGCGGTGGGTAAAAAATCTGGCCGAACTTGATCGTTAGCCCAGGCTGATAATAACATGCTTTCAAAGTAGGTTATTATATAGGCAAGTCAGCCGAAAATTGTATCTTTGAAAGCCTAAAACACCGGTGTTATGAGCGAGCATTTAGAAAATCTGGTTGCCTTTAACCGCAGCTCTTTTCTCAATTCTGAGAANAAATTCACAACCATTGGCAATGGCGCTATCGGAGGAAAGGCGCATGGACTGTCGCGTGNAAACCAATGGTTAAGCAGCCCTGATATCAAGGAAAAGTTTCCGGGCATCGACATTGGCATTCCAGCCATGACGGTGATTCGTACCGATGTTTTTGATGCCTTTATGAAACGTAACAAGCTCTACGACATCGCCTTATCGGGACTTCCTGACGACCGCATAGCCCATGCTTTCCAGAAAGCCGCTCTCCCTATGGAGATTCTTGGCGACTTAAGAGCGCTCATTGCCCAGGTACATACGCCATTGGCCATACGCTCCAGCTCAATGCTTGAAGATGCGATGGATGAACCTTTTGCAGGCATCTATGGCACAAAGATGACACCAAATAACCAGCCGGATGTGACCACGCGTTTCAACAAGCTGGCCGAGGCCATCAAATATGTTTATGCTACAACCTTCTTCAAGGCTGCCCGCGATTACATGAAAGCCACCAGACATAAAACCGAGGACGAAAAAATGGCGATCATCATTCAGGAAGTGGTTGGAAGCAGGCATGGCGAAAGGTATTATCCGGAGTGTTCCGGCGTAGCCCGATCGCGCAATTTTTATGCTTTCGGCAATGCCTCTCCCGACGACGGCATCGTGAGTCTGGCATTGGGACTGGGAAAAACCGTTGTGGATGGAGGGATGGTTTGGTCTTACTCACCGGCTTATCCCAAAGCTGATCCTCCGGCGGGCTCAGTTTACGACCTGATGAAAACAACCCAAACTGATTTTTGGGCAGTCAACATGGGATCGAATTTAAACTACGATCCGGTGAAAGAAACGGAATACATGATTCATCAGCACATTGAGTCTGCCGAAAAGGATAAAACCCTACGATGGGTAGCTTCCACACTGGACGCACAATCGGGTCGGCTGATTATGGGCACAGGAAAAAGTGGTGCTCGCCTGCTCAACTTCGCGCCACTACTTCGCCTCGACGACATACCATTAAATGATTTAATAAAAGAATTACTGCAGACCTGTAATAACATTTACCAAACCGCCATAGAAATTGAATTCGCCGCCACCTTTACTCCCGGCGAAAAACCACGGTTTGGATTTCTTCAGGTCAGGCCGATGGTAGTTTCAAATGAAGAGGTCGACGTAAACCCCGGTGAGCTTCACGGAGAAAAAGTTATCTGCTCATCAGCCAGTGTATTGGGCAATGGCCTCAACGAGGAAATACGCGATATCGTTTTCATGCAACCCGGCAGTTTTAATCCGGCTACAACGCAAAAAATAGCCTCCGACCTCGATAAAATCAACCAGCCTTTTATCGCCGAGGGAAGCCACTACCTGCTCATCGGCTTTGGTCGCTGGGGCACAAGTGATGCCTGGGCAGGCATTCCCGTTACCTGGGGACAGATTTCAGCAGCCAAAGTAATTGTTGAAGCACCCCTCGAGGGAATGAACTCAGAGCTTAGTCAGGGTTCACACTTTTTTCACAACGTGACCAGCTTCAGGGTATTTTATTTTTCAGTGCCGTATTCAGGCGAATTTCCAATTAATTGGGAATGGCTTAACAGTCAGGAAGAAATATCATCTACAGAGCATGTTAAACACGTCCGCCTCAGTCGTCCCCTTACCATTAAAGTAGATGGCCGCTCTGGCAAAGGTGCTATTATACACAACGAAATTCCCTAACCATGACCAGCAACATTCCGCTCGATCAGCTGATGGCAGAATTAAAAGAAAGAGCCAAAGAACTCAACTGCCTCTACGAAGTACAAGAAGTGCTGAACAACAACAACCTTTCGAACGATGAAATATGTCAGGAGTTAATCAAGGTAATCCCGCCGGGGTGGCAGTATCCTGAAATATGTGAAGTTAAACTCACTTGTTTTAATAAAAGTTACGCTTCCGGAAATCTTACAGAAACTGAGTGGGTGATAAAGGCTCCCATCGTAGTGCAGGAGGTGCAAGCCGGCGAAATTGCTGTTTATTATACAGCCGAGCGACCCCTCTCGGACGAAGGTCCATTTTTAAAAGAAGAGCGAAAACTTATCAATACCATCGCGGAAAGGTGTTCACTGCTCATTCTTCATCAGAAGCTGAAATCGGTTTTCGATGCCAAAGCACCTGACAACCTGGACCAGCGTAGCGAGTGGTGGGCCATTCTCGACATGCTCAAGCATACGGATCCAAAATTACTGATCCGGCTGTCGCGACGCATGATCAACTACCTGTGCTGGACAGGTGTGGAAGAAGCCAACCATATGTTAGAGTATTTCTCCCCAGCTTTTAAGATCAATGTCACCATTCCAACAGAGGTAAATAGCCCTTACCTCAAACATCCCGATGGAGACTTGCTGTCGGTAAGCTACAACATCTTCGATCTAGCTGCACAACACCTGAGTGAACGCGAAATCCTTCACCTCATCCAGAAATGGACCAAGGAAGACAGGTCGGGGTTTTTGGCTGAAATACTGGAGAATATGGGGTCGTCACTCTCCGACATCAGCGCTGCCGTTGAACGCTATCACCACCTGAGCACCCACATGTTGGAGCTCTCAGAACCCCGGAAAAAAAACATCAGAATTTCCCTTATCCGGCGTATTCTTACCGAGCAAAGCGATTTTATCGATATAGCAAAACATTTCTTAAAAATCGATGACTTCTACACACTGCTGCAATCGGTAGTGTATCCTGCCGGCAGTCATGGTCAGCTGGGAGGTAAAAGCTCCGGACTTTTTTTAGCTGAACACATACTTAAAAGACAGGAGAACAGCGAAACACTTTTTGGAAAGATAAAAACACCCAAAACCTGGTTTCTCACTTCCGATGGCCTGCTAAGTTTTATAAGCTACAACAACCTCGAAGAGGTTATGGAACAGAAATACAAGGACATAGCTCAAGTACGCCAGGAGTATCCGTATGTAATTCATGTATTTAAAAACGCGCTCTTTCCTCCTGAAATCCTCAAAGGCATCACCATGGCCCTCGACGATTTTGGCGAAGTTCCACTCATCGTCCGTAGTTCCAGTTTGCTCGAAGACAGGGTAGGTAGCGTGTTTGCCGGGAAATACAAAAGTCTTTTCATTGCCAATCAAGGCGACAAAGAAACCAGATTGCTGGCACTGCTTGATGCCATTGCAGAAGTGTACGCCTCCACTTTTGGCCCTGACCCGATTGAATACCGGGCTGAATACGGTTTGCTGGATTACAGGGAAGAAATGGGCATCATGATTCAGGAGGTTGTTGGAAAAAAAACCGGAAACTACTTCTTTCCCGCTTTCGGTGGTGTGGCCTTTAGTCACAATGATTTTAAATGGTCGGGCAGGATAAAAAGCGAGGATGGCCTGCTACGTATGGTTCCCGGATTAGGCACACGGGCTGTCGACAGGCTGTCAGACGACTATCCCATACTTATTTCTCCGGGGCAACCCGACCTCAGAGTAAACGTAACTATTGATGAAATTGTTAGGTATTCACCTAAATACATGGATGTTATCAATTTGGCAACAGGGCAGTTTGAAACGATCGAGATTGAACTTTTGCTCAAGCGTTTTGGCCGCGATTATCCCTCTATAAGCAGGGTTGTTTCCGTACTAAAACAGGATTTTATTCAGCCGGCACGTCCACTTGGGATGGATTTCACCAACGATTGTTTTGTTGTCAACTTCGAAGGCTTGATAAAACGGACAGGCTTTGTGAAAGAAATAAAAAACATGCTCGACACCCTGCGTGAGCAATACAAACGGCCTGTAGACATTGAGTTTGCACACGATGGGCAGGATTTTTACCTGCTTCAGTGCCGATCGCAAAGTGCAGGACCAAACAGCAGCCCGGCGGATATTCCAGCCAACATACCTGTTGAGAAAGTTATTTTTACCGCCCACAAACATGTGCCTAACGGACTGGTTTCCAACATTACTCACCTGGTTTACGTAGATCCAGTGCAATATGGCCTAATCACCAACCACGACGACCTGATTGCAGTGGGACATGCCATCGGGAGGTTGAATAACCTGCTCCCCAAACGACAATTTATCTTGCTGGGGCCAGGACGCTGGGGCAGCCGTGGCGACATTAAACTCGGCGTCAGTGTAACTTACTCCGAGATAAAAAACACCGCTGTCCTGATTGAAATTGCCCGCAAGAAAAACGACTATGTACCTGATTTATCCTTTGGTACACATTTTTTTCAGGATCTGGTAGAAGCTAACATCAAATATTTGCCCTTGTACCCCGATGAAGAAGGTGCGTTCTTTAACGAAGGAATCTTTAACAACAGCCCCAACGTGCTGTCTCTGTTGCTGCCCGACCTAAAACATCTGGAGCATGTGATCAAGGTAATCGACATTAAACTCACTTTCGACAACCAG
>JGI10211J34971_10000238_pt1 | contig 43666 bp, 44 predicted proteins | sample Etolagsediment_FD_34971 | JGI IMG/M metagenome (IMG submission 34971) | reverse complement strand
TCAATATCTGTAATATCTATGTCAAATCCATTTGGCCCAAGAACACCATGCTCTGATTCAAAAAAAGTAAGTGGTGCACGGTAACCTTGCCCAGCACTTGCGCGTGATGCAAAACCATTTCCATGATCATATTTGATATGTAAACGAGGAACAACTATAGTCTTGTCAATCTCTGTTCCTGCTTGGTCTGTCCAGTCAACTTTAATATGGTCTAAACGAATTGCTGCTGCTATCTCAAGGTTATCAGTAGGTGTCCATGTATCTTGAATGTAAGTACCAAAAGATTGCATTTTAAAGTCATCTTCGTTTAGTGACACATTTTGTGTAGAGTCCATCTCTTCATTTTTCATATCTGCACCAACAGTTAAAAAGTGCTCATCTGTTAGCATATTGTTATAACGGAAATCTGCATAGTAAGTATCATCATCACTATAGTAAGTATCACCCTCATAAATAGAATCTTGGATCTGTTTTGCATAACTAGCTGTTGCTACAAAGTTACTATCGGAGTTTATTTCGTGTGTCCAACGAAGGATAAGCTCTTCGCGGTCTGTGTCAATTGCCTCAAGAGTATCTAGTTTATTACCAGTGTAATTATTTCGTACATCATCTCCAACAAAAGAAACACCTCTTGGGCTATCATCCATAATAGCACCATTATGGTCGTCTGTTACAGGTCCACCAAATACATTGGAGCTTTGTGTTGTATAACGAAAATCTACATTATCATTATCTGTAAGGTCATGTGACAAACGAACACTGATGGATTTGTTTTCCATCTCAGGAGATTCATTGACGCCATTGTCATCAGCATCCCACTGTCCTTGAGTAGTCTTTTGCATAGAAACAGTTGCTCTTGTTTTTTTATCTTCACTTACTGCAGTTCCTACAGCAGATAATGCTCTATAGTCATCATTTCCACCAGCCATATCTATAAAAAGAGTGTCCTTTGTAGCTTTGAGTGATTTAACATTGATAACACCACCAATTGCACCTGGAGCAATGAGTGATGCACCTGCACCACGTGCTATGTCGATACTACTAACACCAGCTGTTGCAAGAGCATCTAGTCCATAGTAACTTGAAACTGTTGAGTGCATTGGAACATCATCAATAAGTACAGTAGTATGCTCACCTTTCATGCCATTGATACGTACACGTTTCATACCACACATAGAACAACCCGTTGCAACTTGGATTCCAGCTTCATTTTTGATAGCTTCGGCAAGATTTGTAGCTTGTTTTTTTTGAATCTCTTTAGCTGTAATAACTTCTGTTTTAACTATGACATCTCTTAGTGTCCCTGTGCGTTCAAGACGTTCTGTAACGTCTTCAACTGTTACTGTACCTATATTGTCTGCTGCCATCAACGCGACTGATGCCACGATACTTAATACTAATGCTTTTTTCATTTGTTATTTTCCTTCCAATTTATGAATAATAGACTCGATTTGGTCTGCTGTTTGATAACCAACAATTTTTGTTCGAAAATTACCTTTTGTGTCACTCACTAGCGTATAAGGAGTCATGTTTATTTTTCCTACACTTGCTAGTAAATGCTTTGAAGCACAAAGCACAGGAAATTCTGCTTCATTTGTTTTAGCTTTTAACAGCTCCGTATCCTCACCCAATGCTACGGCAACAACTTGTATATCGCTAGAATGTTCACTTTTGAGGAGAGTGTTAAAAGCTTTTAACTGCTTTTCACACCACTCACAATCTCCCTTAATGAATGTCATAAAGAGATACTTACCTTTATATGTATTTAGGTCCAATACTTGCTCTTTTTTTGATAAAGTACGCATTTGAAAATCAAGCATATAGACTTCTGATGCAAAGCTTATAGTACTTGTTAATAAAAGTATTGTAAAAAATTTCATATTTAATAGGTCCTCATAAAAACTTAATTAAGATAAGTATAATAATCATTATCAATTAAGTGTTAAGCGAATAATATTCAAATTGAACTAAATAATTAATAATAACTATTATCATTATTAATTTCTATTTAAAAATTGACTATCTACTATCGCACTAACAATAGTTATAAAGGTTTTTTACGCAGATTATGATTAAAAATTAGGATTTTGTTGGTGAGTATTACGTTCGCTCTAAAGTAAGTAAAAAATCTCTCATATTTAACAAGGACACGAGCCAATCTACAAAGTATGTAATGAGACTCAATAGTATGGTCGCTCAATAATAAAACAGAATGAGAATTAAGGTAAAAGTTATCCTAAAATAGCTTTTACACACTCATTTATGCGTTTACCTTCAGCTTTACTTCCTAACTCTTTAGAAGCGATTCCCATCACTTTGCCCATATCTTTGAGAGTTGTAGCGCCGACTTTTGTGATTATGTCTCTCAGAGTTGATGTGAGCTCTTCATCACTCATTTGCTCTGGCAAATAAACTTCATAAAAAGCAATCTCATCAAGTTCTATTTGTAGTAAATCATCACGTCCTGCATTTTTGTATTGAGTAGCTGCATCATTTCTGCGTTTTACTTGTTGCATGATAATTTTGATGACATCATCATCGTTTAGCTCTTTTCTCTCATCTACTTCTATCTGTTTAAATGCGCTTGTTAAAAGACGTAAGGCATCACGTTTTTTTGCATTTTTGGCTTTCATAGCCTCTTTTATATTTTGATTAATTGTTTCTCTTAGTATTGACAAATTATATCCTTATTTGTGGAATGAAAATTCTCTGAATTATAACAAAAGAGACTTCAAAAAGATACTCATAAGCTCTTTTTAGTAGTTAAACGCAACCTTGTATGTTGGATCATCTTCTTCGTAAGTACAATGCGGTCCAGCTTGTTTTAAAATCGCTTTACAATCAGCACTTAAGTGACGAAGTAGTAAATTTTTACCTGCATCTTCGTACTTTTTAGTAATAGCATCGACGGCTTCAACTCCACTAGAATCCATGACTCTTGCATTTTTAAAATCTATAACAACTTTTGGCGGGTCATTTGGAACATCGAAGTTATCTGCGAATGTTGTAGCGCTTCCAAAGAAAAGAGGACCCTCAAGCTTATAAACCTTTGTTCCATCTTCTTCAACATGAGTGCTAGCCCAGATACGAGCATGTTTCCAAGCAAACGCAAGAGCAGAGATAATTACACCTGCAATAACTGCGATAGCCAAATCTTCAACAACTGTAATGATTGTAACTGTAACCATTACAAAAGCATCTGTACGGGGCATTTTGTTAAGTCTTGAGAAGCTTGACCACTCAAATGTGCCGATACTTACCATAAACATAATTCCCACAAGCACAGCTACAGGTATCGCGTTTAAAACGCCACTTAATGAAACAACTAAAATTATAAGACCAACAGCGGCAATAAAAGATGAAAGGCGACCAATACCACCAGAGGTATAATTTATGATACTTTGACCAATCATCGCGCATCCAGCCATGCCACCGAAAAAACCACACGTCACATTTCCTGCACCTTGAGCGATACACTCTTTGTTTGCAGAACCACGAGTGTTGCTAAGTTCATCAAGAACTGAAAGTGTAAGTAGGGATTCAATAATACCAACAAGAGCAACTATCACAGCATACGGAAGAACTACAACAATTGCATCTAAACTAAAGAGGTAATCACTCACAACAAAGCTAGGAAGTTGTCCTGCGAACTGACTCATATCTGCTAAACCACTGAGTAAAAGAGTGTCTGCGTTTGTGAAGTAAACACCAAGAGTGATAAATATTATGGCAATCAGACCAGCTGGAACTGCTTTTGTGTATTTTGGAAGTATGTACATAATAGCCATTGTAACAGCTACTAAAATATACATCATACTGTTTTGACCCTCAAAGAACTTAAACTGTGCAGTAGCGATAACAATAGCAAGACCATTTACAAAACCATGAATGGCAGGAGTTGGAACAAGACGGATAAACTTGCCAAGTTTTAAAGCACCGATACTTATTTGAATAAGTCCAGCAATAATTGTAGCTAGTAAAATGTAATGAAGCACACCTATAGCAAGGGCTTCACCTGCTATACCTTGTGCTAAAAGAATAGCATTTGCTTCAAGGGAAAGACCAACAAGAACGATAGCAACAGCGCCAGTAGCACCAGAAATCATACCTGGTTTACCACCTATTAGAGCAGTGATTAAACCAAGTATAAACGCAGTGTAAAGACCAACTATAGGACTAACTCCTGCGATAAAACTAAATGCTATGGCTTCTGGAACAAGCGCAACCGCAACAACAAAGCCAGATAAGATATCATTTTTGATGTTCTGGGATGAATATTTTTTTAAATCAAACAAATCTGAACCCTTAAAAGAAGTTTTTTTTATAATTTTGGAATTATAGCTAAATGGGAATGAAGCTTTGCTTGAATTTTAGATATATTTGTTGTCTATGTGTGATAGTTACAATAAATTATTAACAAAAAGTAATAGTGTTATAATTTATTTTATATTTATAAAGTTTTATGTACAATAGTAATAATAAATATTAAAAAAGGAAATAATATGGAACATATTTATTTATCACAAGAAGCTATTGCTGCAGCTTTAGCAAAGCATGTAATTACAGAAAAAGAAGCTCAAAAATTACTAAAAAAAATGAATTCTCAGGCATCTATTTACAAATCACTTCATAAGGACTCTTAGAATTCACAAGGAGGTGCTTTTATTCCCTCCTATAAAAAGGGGAGATTAGGCTTGTAGAGAATTAAGTTGTTCTAAAACTTTGGCTACTTTGGATTCTGCATCTGCAAGCGCTTTACGATTTTTAGCAAGTACATCTTCAGGTGCGTTTGCAACAAATCTTTCATTGTTTAGCATACTTTTTAGTTTCCCTATCTCTTTTTGTAGTTTTTCATCTTGCTTAGTAAGTTTAGAGATAATTGAACTTAAATCAATACTGTCTGTAGGGATAAAAGTCTCACACTTATCTGCTATATCACTTACTGCATTTTGAATTTTTACCTCAGTAAACGCAAGCTCTGTTACTTTTGCAAGCCTTGAGATAAATGGAAGCATCATCTCTTTGTCTTTCTCAGAAATATCATCTATTTTCACAAAGGCTTTTTCTATTTTTTGGTTCGCTAAATCAACAAGAACTTTTGCACGTCTAATAGAAATAATTGCATCCATAATGATTTCAAATTTTTTCTCTTCTTTGCGTTTTTTCGTTTTATATGGATAGTTCATAATCATAATAGAATCAGTATTTTCTAAAGATGTTCCTGAGAGTTCATGGTAAAGATACTCTGTAACAAATGGCATAAAGGGGTGTAAAAGTTTCATGGCTTCTTTAAAAATTGCTCCAAGCTCAACTATTGAATCTTTGTCTGCTTTACTAAGTTCGATTCCCCAGTCACAAAATTCATTCCAAATAAATCTGTAGATTACAGTTGCTGCGTCATTAAATTTATACTCATCAAGTGCTTCACGCACTTCTTTTGTTGCTTGGTTAAGACGTGAGGCCATGTACTTACCAAGGTTAGTATGCAGACAAAAACCATTTAAATCAGGGAAAGTTTTTACATTCATCTGTAGGTATTTTGAAGCGTTGTAAAGCTTGTTTGTAAAGTTACGGTTTAACTCTAACTTTTCTGTGCTCATACGGATATCACGCCCTTGAGCAGCTGAAATAGCAAGAGTAAAACGCAGTATGTCTGCAGAATATTTGTTTACCATATCTAAAGGATCAATAACATTTCCCTTAGATTTACTCATTTTGTCACCTTTTTCATCGCGAACAAGAGCGTGAAGGTAAATGTGGTTAAAGGGAAGTTGTCCGTTAAAATTTTCACCCATCATCATCATTCTAGCTACCCAGAAAAATAGAATATCAAAACCAGTTATAAGAAGTGTATTTGGATAAAAATCTTTCATATCATCTGATTGGAAAAGTTTGTCCATTGCAACATCACCATTGCCCCAACCTAAAGTTGAAAAAGGCCATAAAGCAGAAGAGAACCAAGTATCTAAAACATCAGGGTCTTGCGTTAAATTTTTAGATGCACATTTTGGACAAGCTGCAGGGTGCTCATCTTGTGAAGCAAATTCATGCCCACAATCATCACAGTAAAATACAGGTATTTGATGTCCCCACCAAAGTTGACGAGAGATACACCAGTCACGAAGTTCGCCCATCCAAGAGTTGTAAGAGTTTATCCAGTGAGGAGGAAAAAACTGAGCTTCACCTGCGTTTGTTTTAAGAATAGATTTATCAGCTACTTCTTTACGAACAAACCACTGTCTTGAGATATACGGCTCAACTATGTTTTTACATCTGTAACAGTGTCCAACTTGGTGTTTATGATCTTCAACTTTAACCATAAAACCTTCTTCTTCAAGACGTTTTACAATAATTTCACGAGCTTCAATTCGCTCTAAGCCTTTAAACTCACCAGCATAGTCGTTCAAAATACCTTTTTCATCAAAAACTGTAATGAACTCTAGATTATGGCGTTTACCAACTTCGTAGTCATTTTGGTCATGAGCAGGAGTTACTTTAACAACACCAGTTCCAAAATCCATATCAACGTGAGTATCTGCAATAATTGCAACTTCACGCTCAATTAAAGGAAGGCGGATTCTTTTACCGATAAGGTGTGTGTATCTTTTATCATCAGGGTGAACCATTACCGCTGTATCACCAAAGTATGTCTCAGGGCGAGTAGTTGCAACTTCTACAAAGCCACTTCCATCAGCAAATGGGTATTTGATATGATAAAATTTGCCATTATGCTCTTCGTGTTCAACTTCTATGTCAGAGAGTGCGCCATCATGTGTACACCAGTTAACCATATAGTTTCCACGAACTATAAGACCCTCATTATAGAGTTTAACAAAAGCCTCTTTTACAGATTTTTGAAGACCCGTGTCCATAGTAAAACGCTCTCTCTCCCAAGCAGGAGATACTCCCATCTTACGAAGTTGCTCAGTCATAATTCCAGCAGATTCTTCTTTCCAAGCCCAAGCACGTTCTAAAAACTTCTCACGACCTAACTCTTCTTTAGTAGTTCCCTCTGCAAGAAGTTGCTTTTCTACAACATTTTGCGTAGCAATTCCTGCGTGATCTGTTCCTGGTTGCCAAAGTGTTTTGTATCCATCCATACGCTTGTAGCGAGTGATGATGTCTTGGAGTGTAAATGTAAGTGCATGGCCAATATGCAAACGACCTGTAACATTTGGAGGAGGCATCATGATAGAGAAGTTTTTTCCCTCTTTTTGAATGGCTCTATTACCATCTATTTCGAAATACTTTCTCTCTTCCCATATTTTGTAATATTTGTTTTCTATGTCTTGTGGTTCGTACGCTTCTGATGCCATATATTTGCCTTAAAGTATCTGTATAAAATTTTGCGATTGTACCTAAAATGTGGTGAGGATTTGCTTATATTGAAGTTTTGGGAGTCTAACCTCGGTTATTTTAAACCTATAGAGGTATAATCACACTCTTAAATTTTAAAGGAGTGTTTTTGCCATTATCACGTTTAAATAAAGAACAGTATGCTGCAGCCACTTCTAATGAGAAAGAAAATTTAATTATTGCTTCTGCTGGGACAGGGAAGACTTCTACAATTGTTGGTAGAATAGGGCACCTTTTAAGCGTAGGTATAAAACCCCAAGAGATTTTGCTCCTTACTTTTACAAATAAAGCAGCCGCAGAGATGGTAGCACGAGTTGCAGAGTATTTTGGAAAAGAGGTAGCTACAAAAATAGATGCAGGAACCTTTCATGCAGTTTCCTATAGATGGCTCAAAAAGCAAGATCACAGAGTTGTTTTAAAACAGCAACGTGAACTCAAAACACTCTTTAGGTCTGTATTTGAAAAACGATCTTTTATGCAGATAAACGCAGAAATAACTCCTTATGGCGGAAATTATCTTTATGATTTGTACTCTTTTTACCAAAACACTGAACTTGAAAATAATTTTGAAGATTGGATAAAAGAGAAGTATGAAGAGCATGAGCAGTTTGCTCTTATTTATGCTGATGTTGTTGATGAGTTTGAGAGTTTAAAAAAAGAGTATGGTTTTGTAAACTTCAATGATTTGCTTCTAAATTTTCGTGAGATGTGTAAAACAAGAGACCTAGGGTATAAAGAAGTTCTTGTTGATGAGTATCAAGATACTAATGCACTTCAAGGTACTTTAATCGATGCTATGAATCCTCCTTCTCTATTTTGTGTTGGAGATTATGATCAGAGTATTTATGCATTTAATGGCGCAGATATTTCTATCATTGGTTCATTTTCTACTAAATTTGCAAATGCAAAGGTGCATACACTTACAAAAAATTATCGCTCCTCAGGTCCAATACTCTCTCTCGCCACACAAGTTATAGAACATAACGAAAGAATCTATCCTAAAAAATTAGAAGTGACTAGAACGTATAATGCGTCATTACCAAAACTTTTGGTTTATGATGAGCTCTTTGATCAGTATCATGCAATGGCGGCACAGATTAGAGACAGCCAAACGCCACGTGAAGAGATTGCCGTTATTTTTAGAAATAACTCTTCTGCAGATGGAATAGAAGTAGGGTTAAGAGAGTTAGATATTCCTTGTAAACGCAAAGGAGGAACAAGTTTTTTTGACTCACGTGAAGTAAAAGCTATTTTAGATCTTTATACTCTGCTTGTCAATGAATCAGATATGATGGCGTTTATACATCTTTTTGAATTTGCACGCGGGATTGGTTCGGCAATGGCAAAAGAGCTCTATATAGCACTGAAAACTTTAGGACATGGAAGTATTTTTTATGGTCTTTATGCACCAGATGAATCTATGAAAAATCCTTTTGAAAAGCGTAAGTTAAATCATCAACTAGGTCTTTTTGACGATTTTTTAGAACTTGGAGCAGTTGGTAAATATGCAAAGCTTGGTTTTGAAGCAAAGTTTATGAAAAACCCTATTTTGAAACATCCAAAATTGACAAAAGATTCAGCTGCGTTTTTACATAACTTTTATCTTCTTTTTCGTGATTTAAAAGGTATAAAACAACCTAGAACTATTGTGAAAAAAACAGCTGCATCTGAACTTTTTAAATATATATCTGAGGTCTTATCAACTAAACGAGCTATGCTTAAAGATGGAAGCATAGATGAAAAACAAAAAACAGAATCACTGAGTAGAATTACAAGAAAAATGTTACTTTTAGAGGAACTCTCAAAACCATATTCTGAGCATGATAGATTTCTAAACGCAATGATTTTAGGTTCGTCCGATTTAACACAAGGAGAGGGCGTAAATCTTTTGAGTGTTCATGCAAGTAAAGGTCTGGAATATAAAGAAGTTTATGTAGTTGATTTGATGGATGGACGTTTTCCCAACCGTAAACTTATGCAAAGAGGTGGTTCTTTAGATGAAGAGAGGCGACTTTTTTATGTGGCAGTAACACGAGCAAAAGATATACTTTATCTCAGTTATGCAAAGTATGACAAGATAAAAAAACAAAATTTTATGGCATCTCAATTTTTGTATGAGGCAGGACTTGTCCCAAAAGATGAGGCTTACAGAGCCTTAGTTTTAAAAGATATGGATAAAGACGAAGACTAAACCTCTGCTCTCATTTTTCTCACTTCTAAAAAGTAAGCGTGACCTAAATAAATCACATAAAATACAGATGTAAAAAAGATTACAAAAGGTATGAGTGAAATCAGGTAGAGTCCTAATGTTTTGAGTCTTAGCGTAGTTGCATTAAAGTACTTGATTTCTTTAGCTTCTTCTTTTGTTGCTATATTTGAAGATACATCATAGGTCATTATTTTATGAAAAAAGTAATACAGAGGAAAGTTAAACGCAACTATATTTACAAGAGGTATGAAGTATAGAGGCACAAAAAGTATGAAGAGAGCTATCATTATAAATGTCCATTTTACAACTAAAAATATTCCTTGCGCTGCGTTTGAATGACCTGTCATAACTACATCACTGTAGTGTCTTTTTTGTAACTCTTTTAATATCATAGGTGTTAAAAATCCTATGACAATTAATGCTACAAAGATAGAAAAATATAGAGTTAAAAAAGTTCCTATAGTATAGACTAAAAATGTAGCGACCCAAGATGTAAGCGCAGAACTCATTAAAAACTCAATAAGTGCAGTGCCTTCAAGCGTTGCCTCAAAACTCTCAGTATGAGGAATACCGTTTTGCAGAGTTGTTTGTGAGCTTTGTACATCCATAGAAGAAAGTTGTTCCAAGCCAATCCCGGCAATTACAAAAAAAAGTACATATAAAATAATAATAGAAAAAATAAACGGAAGTATCGAGTATTTTAACATTTTAGATGTGAAAAAATCTTTTATACTAAGAGAAAGAACACTGTTTTCACTATTCATTTATATACTCTCTTCTATGATTTTTATTGCGTTTGTTATATCTTCTTGGCTCATTTTTCCCGACTTATAAAAAAGCAGTTCACCACGTTTAGAAAATATTAAAATATTAGAAGCATCATCTTCTACTTTCCACTCATTTACAAGAATACTGCTTTTATCTTTTACATAAATAGTGTAAGGAAACTCCTCTTGCTTGCCCTTTAAGATACTCTCAATAACAAAGTTAGGTTTCCATGTAGCAGCGAGATTTATAACTGCTAGAGAGCCGTAGTTAGCTCTGCTATACTTTTTTTCTTTGAGTCTTTTAGAGAACTCACTATTTGTGTCTTTTTCATCTGGGTCGACATAAAACATCACATATACTTTGTCTTTTATAGTTGAAGAGTTCCAAGCACTAGCATCTAAAACCATTCCTCCTTTGTCACCTTCAATAGTTACTTCTTTTGGAACTTCACCAAGCGTGATTGCCCAGAGATTAAATGAGATAAGTGTAGATAAAAAAATTGTTTTTATTTTCATAGTTTACTCCATAGTTTTTGATTAAGTTTTAAATCTTGGATTATACCGATTGCTAAGTGAAGTGTTCGAACATACTCCATCGCTATTTTATACTTTAATAGTGAATGAAAAACCGATGGTTCAAACAGGTCTTTGTTGTATTCTACAGCTAAATGAATATGATTTCTTACAAAAGAGACAGATACTGGATGGTTTGATTTTTTCTTAAACTGAAGAAGCTTTTCCATAAGGGAGTGTGACAAAATATATCTCGCTTGAACTTGATCAGTGCCATAAACAACAAACTCTTTTTCAAACGCAGGGTCATCCATCTTGATAAGTTCTGGACGTGTCATGTTTTTTGATTGAAGCCAGTTACCAATAAGGTCGCCAAAATGGCTCTGCGCACTATCAGGAAGAACAATAGTTTTGCCATGAAAGTTTTTGTTAAACTCAGCAACTATGAAAAGACCTTGAAAAACTGTAGTCCAGTTGTCTTTTCCTTTAGGATTTTTGTGTCTTTTTTCAACATGCAAGTCAGAGAATTTTATTTTCATTCCATCGATATGGCCATGAACATAATCATTCCCATTTATTCTATCAACTGATGAAGTATAAATTTCAGAGCGTTCAAAAAGAGCTTGTGTTATATGCATCTCACTTGAGTAGTTAAGGTTTGAATCTATTGCGTTTATAAGAGGGGAAATAATATTTCTTTTGAATTCTTTGACGTAATCTTTTGTGAGTAATTTATAGATAATACCACCAAGAGCTATATAGATAAAGCCAGCAAAGTAGATTAAATCACTAGAGTGCCAATAAGCAGAGGGTATAGCCATAAAAATCATAAAAAAGACAAATGTTAAAGCAAAACCTACTAAAAAAATCCTGTATCTTAGTTGTCTTCTGTTTTTATCCAACTCTTTGAGAGTTGGATAAAGATTTTCATAGTAAAAGTCTGTTAACTCACTTATAGATTTCACATTTCTCCTTCTTTTATGAACGAGTCCCTAGAAAAATTCCTAGCACTAAAGATTTGCCTTTGGTAAGAAAATTTATTTATATTTTAGTTGAATAACTCTTTAACATTAACATTTTGTCTTTCACCTTCACTAATCTCAAAAACCTCTTTGCGTTTGTAGTTCATGGCACTTGCCATAAAGTTTGTCGGTACCATTTCGATTGCATTGTTGTAATCAGTTACAGCTTGATTGTACGCTCGACGAGAAGCTGATATCTGCTCTTCTACTTCATTTAAAGAGCGTTGCAGATGCATAACATTTTCATTTGCTTTTAAATCAGGGTAATTTTCAACTGCAACTATTATGGAGCCAAGAGCTGAAGTCACTTTTGCATCTAGAGCAATTTTGTGCTCATCAGAAATATTTGGCTTATTTGCTTCTGCGCGAAGTTTTGTAAGCTCAGTTAAAAGTGATTTTTCATGCTCCATATATTTACTAACAGATGCAACAAGGTTTGGAATGAGATCGTAGCGTTTTTTTAGTTGCGTATCTACACTCGCAAAAATATTTTCTACTTGGTTCTTCTTTGAAACCAGAGAGTTGTACATAAGAATTAAAATAATTCCCACAACAAGTAGTACAATTATACTTACTGACATTTGCATATCCTTTGTTTTTATAAGTTTAGTTTATCTTTTTATGTCTTTATTATATCTTTTGCCGCGAGGTATCCGCTAGCCCATGCAAAGGCAAAATTATATCCACCTCTGCGACCTACAACATCTAAAACTTCACCACAAAAATAGAGATTTTTTTGCTTAAGTGACTCCATAGTTTTTGGGTTTATCTCTGTCGTGTCAACTCCGCCACCACTTACTTCTGCATGTCGAAAACCGTGAGTTTCACTTATCTCAAAACGCCAGTTTAGCATTGCGTTTGCAATTTTTTTAGCCATTTTTGTATCTATGTTTTTTGTTGCGTTTGAGATGTTGATATCTTCTAAAAGCCCATTTGCAATTTTTATGGGAATGAGCCCGACTAAGATATCAAGTATGCTAAACGCAGGCATGCTTTGAGATACTTTGAGTATATGAGCAGCGAGTTTTTGTGCTGTAAAATTTGGTAAAAGATTCAGAGATAAATCTAGTGCTTCATAGTTTAGTAAGCCAACACTTACACGTTGGGAAAGGTCTAAGATAGCAAAGCCAGAAATACCATATGTTGTAAAAAGAATATCACCGTTTGTGCTTAGCTCTTTTTTTGAGTTTACTAAAAGTGTAACTTCTGCGTTTAGCTTTGCTCCGGACATCTTTTTTGCAATTTGTGAGTTAAGATGGAGTTGTACTAAAGAGGGATAGGTGGCAATAATATTATGCCCATACTCTTTTGCAAAACTATGTCCATCTGCGTTTCCACCCAGATGTGAAGCGGCTTCACTTCCTGTCGCAACCACAACTGAGTCGTATTTTTGAACTAACTCTTTTATATCTTCTATTTTAGTATCTGTGTGAAAAACAACGCCAAGATTTCGAGCATAATCTTCAAAAATTTTAGCGACTGATTTAGCTTCATTGCTCAGTGGGTAAACTCTTCCATCATTTTTAATATCGAGCATAAGACCTAAAGAAGTTACAAATTTTTCAAATTCTTTAAAACCAAATTCTCTTAAGGCATCATCAACAAACATAGGGTTCTCAGAGAAAAAATCATCTCTACTTAGCCTAGTATTTGTGATATTGCAACGGCCATTTCCTGAGACTAAAATCTTTTTAGCACATTTTGTATTTTGCTCATAAATAGTTACTTTTACTCCAGCCCTAGCACAAAATATTGCACATAGAAGGCCTGAGGCACCGCCACCAATGATTGCTATTTTATTGTTTTGCATATTGCTCTTTTAAAAAACTCAAAGTGTGACTATCTTAGCACCAAATCCACCTAAGTGCTGAGGAGCGTCTTCAAATTTTTTCACTCTTGGATGCGCAATTAAAAAGTTTTTAACGGCATAGGAGAGTTTTCCTGTACCAATTCCATGATAGATAATAACTTCATCCCAACCATTTAAAAGAGCATCACTTAAAAATTTATCGAGAACTTCACAAGCTTCATCTGCTCTCATTCCATGAAGGTCACATTTTAATCCAGATTTTTTTTCTACGCTTACTTTAATTCGCGTTTGTGGTTTATGTTTTAATATCTGAGTATGACGAAGATGTTGTGTCTTGACTCGAACTCTCATGCCATCAACTTCAATAGTTGCTTCTTCTTTACCTCGCATAGAAGTAATTACACCTTTTTGAGAATGGTATTTTACCTTGTCACCGACATGAAAGACAAGGTCACGTTTTACCTCTTTATTTTGTTTTGGGGGTAGCTTTTTATTTGCTTTATCCATAGCTCTATGAATAGCTTTGGAATCACCTGCTTTAGCGGCTATTTTTGCTTCTTCTATAGCTACTTGATAGCTGCGTTTAAGGGCATATCGCTGTTCTTCTAGCTCTTTTAAAAGTTTCTCTTTTTGCTCTTTAATTCCCAACTCTTTTAAACGCAGTTCGTCTAGTTTTTCATCGACTATTTTATGTTTTTGTTTGAGTTCACGTTCGAGTTGTGAACCTCGTTCTATAAGAAGGCTTAGTTTTTCAGAATTATCTCCATAAACAATTTTTGCTTGATTTACAATAGTGTTTGAGATTCCATAACGACTTGCAGTTTCAAAGGCATAACTTTTACCAATGATTCCTTGCATAAATTCATAAGTAGGCTTTCTCTGTTCTTCATCATAAATCGCAGCCATAAGCTCAACATCATCTCTATCAGCCATCAAAGCAGCAAGACGTTTATGGTGAGTTGTCACAACTACTTTTTGTCCGCGTTTTATCAGGTCATCGAGTATGACTTTAAACAGAGCTGCCGCTTCATCGGAGTCAGTACCTAGTTCTATTTCATCAACTCCTACAAGTGCAGATCTATACTCAAATATACGAGAGAACTCTTGCATACGTCCGGCAAAAGTTGAGATGTCATTTTTAACATTTTGAGGATCGTCTATGATTGAAAGAATAGCTTTGAATGCACCTATATGAGATTTCTCTTCATTGAGTTTCATTGGAATTATGTATTTTGCCATAAACGCAGATGCTAAAATTGATTTTAAAAGCATTGTTTTTCCACCTGCGTTTACGCCAGTAACCATTAAAATATTTTTTGTAAAATCAACATTTATCGATTTTGCATGATGTAAAGCTGGGTGAATGAAACCGTCTAAGATTATTTTAGAGTCATTTTTAGATTTTACAATTTGATAATTTTTACTTCGTGCAAATAAAACGCGGGCTTGGTAATTGTCAAACTTTGTAAATTCTTTATCGATGAAATTTATAAAAGGTAAGAGTTCCGCTAATTTTTCGGAAAACTCTTTCGCATAGGTATAAAATATGGCTTCTCTTTCTTGTTCTATATAACGAATCTGCTCTTTAGATTTTAAAATGATATCAGGAGAGACATAAAAAAAACCACCAGTTGAGCGTCCAATTACGGCTCCTTTGAGCACATGGTTAAATCCACCACGTACTAAAAGACACTCTTCATTATTGATGAAGTGAACCTGCGTATCTACCAAATAAGCTGCAAGTTTTGAGCTTGACATCATGCGTTTGAGTGAGCCACTCATATTGTTTTTATGCTCTTGTATTCTTGCACTCAGACCAAATAGTGTTTCATCAAGATTTTCTTCAAATTTGCCATCGTGAGTGAAGTATTTTTCAATCTGTGTAAATTTTTCTTCTATAGTAAATTTACTCATCCATTCACCGATTATGCCCTTGAATTCGCGGTTTTTAAAATAACGAAAATATCTCACAACTTTTACAAGTTCAAAAATCTGTTCAAAGTTTAAAACGCCATGTTTTTTGAGATGGAGTTTGATATTTGTAAAATCAGAAATTTTTGGAGGGGATTTAAATTCGATCTTATCTAATTCTTTGATGTATCGAAAGTGAAGCTCTTGGTCACCTTGAATATATAAAGAGTGTTCTCGTGAAAAGAAGCTTTGAAACTGCTCGATGTGCTCACGTAAATCGAGTTGCTCAATGAGTAAGTCGATTTTGTTTTTTTTAGAATCTATTCGCAACTTGAAGCACTAATCATTTGGCCATAATTTGGAGTGTTCTCTTTTCCAATAAAAGTGTAGGTTCCGGTACTGAGGGTATAGTTGGAATTATTAACGTCTACTCCGTTGCAGTTGACTGTTTTACTCTGTTTAAACTTTAGTACTACGTTGAGCATTTTATCTCTTTGTGTTGAGCTGTAAGCATTAAACGCAATTGCACCTAATATGATTGCTAAAACTATAGCCGATATTGTGATTTTTTGAGATTTGTTGAGTTCTGTAAAGTAGTGAAGACTTAAAAAGAATAATCCTACTATTATTAAACCTGCGATATACGCCATTATAAAGCTCCTCTTATTTGATAGGTTATATCTCCAGCACCAAAACCGATAATAAGTCCATTGTCTAAAACTTCTAAATCTTTTTCATTTTTAATAACTGTGATGGTGTTGTTTGCTCTTTTAATACTATCTGCCATTGTTAAGTTGTAGCCTTTAAATTTTTCTTGAAAATCGATAGGACGAGGTGCTTCTCCTGCTGCCCAGACAGGAAGAATAATCAGCTGAGCTGCTCCATCAAAGCACCTAACAAAAGCGTCAAGATTATCGATAGTACGGGAGTATTTATGTGGTTGCCAGATAGCTGTAATTTTGTTAAAACCTTTTAATGTAGCATACTCTTTTACTGATTCGAGTGTTGCTTTTATTTCTGTAGGATGATGTCCATAATCATCTATAATGACGCTATTTTCGGCAAAACCAACAATGTCAAATCGTTTTTTAATCCCTTTAAATGCTAAGATATTTTCTCGAATCTCTTCAATATCCATAGACCCACTAGCGGCTAAAATTGCAAGTGCTGCATCAAGTGCAATATGTTTACCAAAGCCCCAAATATCAAAACTACCTAAATCTTTGAGTGTAAATCTTGTGTGTGGTTCATCGTTGATAAGTACATATTTAATATCAGTGATATCTCTACTTGGGTAGAGCCATTGTGCATCTATGGTATCAACTAAAGTGGAGAGAAAGCTATCTTCTGCGTTTAAAACACGGCACTGAGCACTCTGTATAAATTTTTTATAAGAGTCATAAAAGAGTTCATAATTGTAGTCATAATACTCCATATGCTCAGGCTCTGCGTTTATAACAAGCGCGCAGTAAGGATTTGAGTTTAAAAAACTTCCATCACTCTCATCTGCTTCAAAAAGCATAATATTTGTGCTAGCATCATATCTTACATTTGAGCCAAATTCTTTTGACTCTGCACCAATTATTGCTGAGCCATGCATAATAGCTGCAAGAATAGCTGTTGTTGTACTTTTACCATGTGCTCCAGCAACAGAGTAAACTTTTCTATCCGCTAGTATTTGGATTAAAGCTTCGCGACGAGCAAGCACTGTTATATTTTTAACTTTTGCAGCTATTATTTCGGGATTGTCAGGACGAATAATTGCAGAATGAATAACTAAATCTTGGTCGATGATAGAATTTTCATGATGAGGAACACTTACTCTAATACCTAAATTACGAAGTTTTTTTGTAATAACAGTATCTGAAATATCTGAACCAGTTACCTCATGACCATTAGAGTGCATATATTGTGCAAGTCCTGAGATACCTATGCCACCAATGCCAATAAAATGAATTTTCATATACTATTCTCCCTTGGTTTGGGCATTATCCAGCAATTTTTGTGCCTCTTTTGTAAAACCTGATATATAAAAAGTTTGATTAGCCTGAGTAACTTCAATATCCGCAAGAGTGTCCATAAAATCATCAATTGTGATATTTTCTGCAGAAGCTAACCAATGAAGTTTGAGCGACCATGAAAATTTATCATCATTAGTCATACCACTAAGAACTTCAAAGAGTGCAGAGGCATCTTTTATCTCTCCGGCACTGTAGTGTTCCATAGCATATTCATAAAGAGCTCTTGTTGTAGCAAAATCTTGAACCTCGTTCATATTCATTTTTCTATGAGATTCAAGTGTATCTGTAAGTTTTTCAAGTGCTAAGTCGAGTATGTTTGCGTAAAATCCTTGAAGAGTCTCTTCATCAAAAGTCTCATGTGCTTCTTGTTCTAAAATATAGAGTGATGCTATATCTGACTTTTCTTGCGCCTCTAATACTTTTGTTTTTAACTTCTCAACTTTATCGCTCACTTAAACACTCCTTGATTCTTTGTAATGCATCTTTTGTTTTTTCTTCACTTTCAACTAAGGCTATACGAACAAAACCTTTTCCAGGGTTCTCACCATTTGCGTTGTCACGTCCTAAAAACTCTCCTGGAAGTACTTTTACATTGTAGTTTTTATATAGTTTTTTAGTAAATTCAATTGCGTCTGGAACTTTCAACCAGATGTAGAATGAGGCTTTTGGAATTTCTATTGCTAGTATCTCACGAGCGAGTAAAAAATTCTTTTTGTAAATTTCTCTTGAAGCTGCAACATGCTCTTCATCCAACCAGGCTACAGCTGCTGCACTTTGAAGAGGAAGTGGTACTGCACAACCTATATATGTTCTGTACTTCATGTACTCTTTTAAAATCTCTGCATCACCTGCAATAAATCCTGAGCGAAGCCCTGGAGCTGATGAGCGTTTAGAGATAGAATTAATTACCAATACATTTTTAAATGTAGTGTTCCCGGCATGAACAGAAGCTTCTAGTAGGGAAGGAGTAGGCTGGTCTGTATAAATTTCACTATAGCACTCATCATTGAGTAAAATAAAATTATGCTTTATACTGAGTCTAACCCATTGAGATAACTCTTCGAGCGTTAAAACGGATGCAGTAGGATTGTTGGGAAAGTTTAAAATCACTAAATCACATTGCGCTAGCTGTGTTTCATTTATTTCGGGCTTAAAGTTATTACTCTGGTTTAAATTCAGAAGGATTACTTTTGATTTACTCGCTATGGCAGCACCTTCATAGATCTGGTAAAAAGGGTTTGTGTAGGCCATTACAGGATTTGTTTTGTTAAAAAGTAAAAATTGAGGCAAGTTAAAAAGAACTTCGCGAGTTCCAAAAGTAGGAATTATTTGTGCATCATGCAACTCTATGTTAAATCTTTTGAAAAAAAACTCTCTTTGTGCTTCTCTGAGATTTAATTCACCTGCTGTTTTAGGGTATTTTTTTAATAAATTTGAATTTTTAGCAAGTGCATCTTGTATAAAAAAAGGTGTTTCAAATTGAGGTTCACCAATAGTTAAAACGGATTCTTTGTAATTTTTATTAGGTGTTATATTTTTAAGTAAAATATTAAGTTTTTCAAATGGATATGGTTCAAAATTCATAAGTTTAATAGCCTGCGTTTATTTGATGGAATTATACCTAAAAAGTGTATATATATGGCAACAAAAAAAGGATTTTTTTATGAGTCTATCTTAGATTTTATCTCCTCATTTTATGCTTTAGGAAGTCCAAATTTTTGAGTTATAAGTTCTCCATCTTCATTAAAAAAAAGATAATAAAGCATATCTTTTTTGACACTAAGGCCCGCTAAAAAACGCAGTGCCAAGTTTGCTTGAAGTGAGGCTACATGCATTACAATAGGAGCTGTAATTCCCTCTGGTGTTTTTTGAATGATTTTAAATGCGTCATTAAATGAAGATTTTTCTATAAAACTTACTTGACCATGAAAAGCCTCAACACTTCCATAAATCCAAGGTAGATTCATACTTTTTGCATATGTATTTATCTCTCCACGAGTTGGAAGATTATCGGTTGCATCTATGATTAAATCTACTTCTATATTTTTTTCACACCAGGTTTTAAAATCACATTGATGAGCGATAGCTTTGACATAAGGACATCTCTGCTCAATGAGTTGTGCATTTATGAAAGCTTTATTTTTCCCCTCATCACCAACTTTAAAAGCTATTTGGCGGTGTATATTATGAAGAGATACTTCATCAAAGTCAATCATATGAATTGTACCAATACCGCTTGCACCCAAAGCAAAGGCTAAAGAACTACCAAGCCCACCTGATCCTACAATAGCTATTTTTTTAGATTGAAGTTGTAACTGCGTTTCTTCACCCCAAAGTTGTACCTGTCTGTGGAAATATTGCATCATAAGAAACTCCTTTTATATTCTTTTATTTATTTGCTCTTTGAAGCCCCAAGAACGTCTTGCATTTAAAACCTCTGTATGACTCATATCAACGATCATCAGCTCTTCTTTGTTGCCTAAGTGCTCCAAAATTTCACCATCTGGAGAGGATAAAACAGAATCTCCATAAAACTTCCATGTAAATTCTTTATCTTGATACTCCCCAATGCGGTTTGCTCTTAAAATATAACAATTATGGGTAAAAGCACGAGTGCTAATGAGTGCTTTCCATCTCTGGAAAGATTCAAAAGTAGAAACACTTGGCACTAAAACGCAGTCTATATTTTTAAGAGAGAGTTTGTGCCACATTGTATCAAAATGAAGTTCAAATCCACTCATCAAAGCAAATTTAAAAGAATCGATTTTAAATATTAAGGGTGTTTGTAAGGCTTTAATTTCATTAGCAAAGAACTTCTCTTCATTCCAGTGTGAATAATTAATTAAAAGTTGTTGCTGATAATACGAACTAGAAGAGGGTGAAAATTTGGCTATAGTTTTATAGAGTTCTTTTTTTTTTACAATAACAAGCGGTGCAATTATTGTCATCTCATATGTAGCCGACAACTCTTTTAAAATTTTTATTTGTGAGAGAGCTTGTTCTTTGATCATTGAAAGACTCATAGACTCAAGTTCTTTAAAAAAAGGATTTAAAACATACTCACCAAGAAGTAAAACTTTAACACCTTGTTTGTGTGCAACTCTTATATAATTGTAAAGTTTTGTGGAACTAAGCCCTTGCGCACTAAGTTGTAAAACTGCAGCCCTCATGAGCTAGTACTAGACTTGATCTCTTGAATTTTTATTTGTGCTTCTTCGAGCATTTTTTGAGCATTGCTTAACTCTTTCATGCCTTTTTCATATGCTTTGACACTCTCTTGAAGTGTAATTTCTGGATTCATTAAAATTTCTAGAGTCTGCTTGGCACTCTCAAGTTTTGTTTCAAAATCTTCTTTTTTATGACTCGGCATTTAATGCCTCCTTTATACAATCTTTAAACTTATCAAGTTCTACGAGAAAAGCATCGTGGCCATAGTTACTATCAATATCTATGTAGGTATGATTTAGGTTTCCAAGTTCTTTTAAAATATCAGACATCTCTTTCATTTCAAAATTTTTAAATAAGAGGTCGTTTTTAATGCTTATAAGGTAAAGTTCTGATTTAACTCTTTGCATGGCTTCTTCAAGAGAATCAAAACCTCGTCCTAAATCAAAAATATTGATTGCTTTTGTGATGTATAAATATGCTAAAGGGTCGAACCATTTAGTAAAGTTATAGCCATTATATTCTAAGTATGCCTCCACTTGAAATTTTCCAAAAAGTTCATAAAGACCATCTGTTCTTTTGTATTCTCGACCAAATTTTTGTCTCATAGATTCATGTGATAAAAAACTTATATGCCCAGCCATACGACCAACAGCCATGCCAGATAAACCTTGTTCAGCAATAATTTCAGGATCATAATAGCCTTGTTTAAAATTAGGATCGTTGAGTATTGACTCTTGAGCAACTTTGTTAAACGCAATAGCCCAGGGCTGTGTCGCATGAGTGGCTGCTATAGATATGATTTTATCTGCAAAATTTGGGTAGTGAATAGCAAACTGAAGCGCTTGCATTCCGCCCATAGAAGCTCCAACTATAGCGTGAACTCGATGTATATCAAGGCGATCAAAAAGTATGCGTTGCGCTTTTACCATGTCTTTGACAGTGACAACAGGAAATTTGTAACGATAATGTTCGTGATGTGGATGTTGCAGGCTCATAGGACCAGTTGAGCCAAAACAGCTCCCTATAACGTTTGAGCAGATGACAAAATATTTATCTGTATCTATTGCTTTTTTTGGACCAATAAGTCCATCCCACCAACCAGGCTTATTTTCACCTTCATAAATGCCAGCTGCATGATGAGAGCCAGTGAGCGCGTGGCAAATCACCACAACATTGCTTTTATCATCGTTGAGTTCACCATATGTCTCATAAGCAATGTCATAGGGTTCCAATATACGACCACTCTCCAAATATAGTGGATTTGTAAAGTGTTCAGTATACGTTTGCAGATTTAGTGACAAGTTTTAGGCTCTCCCGGAATTAATGGTAGCATTTTAGCAAAAGTGACTTAATTAAGCCTCTAATGCTTGTTTGAGATCTGCTATTAAATCTCTTGATGACTCTAAACCACAGGATATTCTAATAAGACCAGAAGGCACTCCACAGGCTTTTAATTCTGCTTCATTTAACTGTTGATGCGTTGTTGAAGCAGGATGAGTGATAATAGATTTTGAGTCACCTATATTGACAACAAGCGAGTAGAGCTGTGTTGCGTTTACAATCTTTGTTGCCTCTTCTAAAGAAGCCACCTCAAAACTAAGAAGTCCAGAACAAGCTCCCTCATCAAAATATTTTTGAGCATTTTCATAATTTGAGTTACTTTTTAAACCTGGGTAGTTCACCTTAGATACTTTTGGGTGAGATTCTAAAAATTCGGCTAAAAGAAGAGCATTTTTAGAGTGTTCTCTCATACGAAGAGCAAAAGTTTCTATTCCTTGGATAAATAACCAAGAATTAAAAGGAGAACTCACCGCACCAATATCACGAAGAAGAGATAGACGTGTTCTTAGAGTAAATGGAGGTAATGGAACATCTACATAAACTAAACCGTGATATGATTGGTCAGGCTCATTAAAGTGAGCATAACGCGGATTTCCTTTTAGCTTATCGAGTAAATTTTTTCTCTCTACTAAAATGCCACCAATCGCAAGACCTTGACCTGTAGTATATTTTGAAGCACTATGCACTATGACATCTGCTCCAAACTCAAAAGGACGACATAAAACAGGAGTTGCAACTGTGTTGTCAACAACTGTTAGGACTCCATATTTGTTTGCTATTGTTGTAATAGCTTGAATATCTGCTACATCGATACTTGGATTTGTTAAAGACTCAAAAAAGATAACTTTTGTTTTATCATCGATGAGAGCTTCCATCTCTTCATGATTATGCACATCAAAAAAACGCGACTCTATACCAAATCTTTTGAGAGTATGTGAGTTGAGAGTTAAACTTCCACCATACAGCTGTTTAGCACAAACTATATTGTCTCCGGCTTCGGCTGCGTTTGCTATTGCATAAAAAATTGCACTCATCCCGCTTGATGTGGCGATTGCTGCTGCTCCACCTTCAAGCTCGGCAAAACGCTTTTCAAATACATCCGTTGTTGGATTGTTAAGACGTGTGTAAATATTGCCAAGTTCTTTTAAAGCAAATAAATTCGCAGCGTGTTCTACATCACGAAATTCATAGGCAGTTGTCATATATATAGGTACCGCCATAGTGCCTTGTGAATCTTTTTCGTAACCTGAGTGAAGTGCCATCGTTTGTAAGTCCATGTCTGAATCCCTTTTATGAAAAATTGTTGTGTAATTTTACCTTAAATGACTTAAGGACTATTTATTCTTGCCCTCTTGAAGGAGTTTTTTTTCATCTTGAACAATCTGCTCTTTTTTACTACTAAGTGTTTCATCTTTTAAATTTTGCAAAAATTCTAGAATATTTTTTTGATAGGCTATTGTGTCTAAATCCTTGGATAAATCAATTATTGGTTGTAAAGCTTCAATATCAATTTTTTTAGCATATCTTGGAACAATTTTCAATTCTTTTTGAATATGTGAAACTAAAGTATCTAAATTGAGACCATTGTTATCTTTAACTTTTTTTACTAACTCTTTTGTTGACAAGAGAAGAAGGTTTGCTCTTTCTTCATTGCCTTCATAGATTTTAAGTCCTAAATCTTTCACAATGACGTAGCCTTCATCTTTTGGTTTATCATCAGCTGCAATAATAAGTGCTAGAATTTTTGCTCGAAACTCCAGCGAACCATGGTGATGCACAAATATTTCACGAAAAGCACTAAAAAAATGATGTTTTATTCTAAAAGCAAGACTCATATAGATTCCTTATGTGCTATTATACATTTTTGAAAATTAAATTGGATGTAAAATATGTTAATTGAAGAAGATTATGAAATTTTAAAAAGCAGTTTTGTTGAGTCACAAAGACTTTTTGATAAATTAAATTATGTTTGTGTTCAAGCAAAAGATTTAGATTATGATGAAAGTGGACTTTATCAAGAGGAAGAAGAGAGATTAGAGAGACACTGGTTGAAGTTAAGTTCAAAAATAGTTGATGCGCTTAGTAATTCAATAGATGGTTATAAAATCGAACTTTTAAAAAACAGTAGTTTAGAAGATAGTAAATTAAAGTTTAATTTATTTAAAGATGATGAAATGAGTAAGATTTTAGTTGATTATAGTGAAGATGGTGCACTAAGTATCACACAATTAAGTTAATGGTATAATTCGAGCAATATAAAGAGAGGATATTTTTTATGGGTAGAGCGTTTGAGTATAGAAAAGCATCAAAGTTAAAGAGATGGGGGGCAATGTCAAAGTTGTTTCCAAAGCTTGGAAAAATTATTACAATGGCAGCAAAAGAGGGTGGTGGTGACCCTGATTCAAATTCTAAACTTCGTACAGCTATCTTGAATGCTAAAGCTGAAAATATGCCAAAAGACAATATTGAAGCTGCTATAAAAAGAGCTTCTGCTAAAGATACTGCAAGTATGCTAGAAGTCAATTTTGAAGGCAAAGCACCGCATGGTGTTTTGATTTTTATAGAGTGTATGACAGACAATAATACAAGAACTGTTGCTAATGTTAAAAATATATTAACAAAACATGGAGGAGAGCTTTTAACTAATGGTTCTTTGGAGTTTATGTTTGACCGAAAAGCGCTTATTGAATTTAAGCAAACGGAAGATATGGATATAGAAGAAATGGAGTTAGAGCTTATTGATGCTGGTCTTGAAGAGATTGAAGCTGAAGATGGTGAAGTTCTCATAACAGGTGATTATACTAGTTTTGGAACTATAACCAGTGCTTTGGAAGAAATGAATATAGAGATTACAAAAGCTAATCTTGAGAGAATGACTAATGCACCGGTGTCAATTACAGAAGAGCAGCAAGCTGATATTGATAAAATACTAGAAAGACTTGAAGATGATGAGGATGTTCAAAAAGTTTTTACAAACATAGCATAGTAATATATGCAATATATAGACACAATCTCTACTCTAACTCATGAGGTGAAGCAATCAAAATTTATTGCTCATCTTGTTCCTTACTCCCAATATGAAACCACACTAAAAAAATTAAAAATAGAGCATCCAAAAGCAAGACATTTTGTTACAGCGTATAGATACCTCAATGAATTCAAACAAATAGTTGAACATTCAAGTGATGATGGAGAACCAAAAGGAACTTCGGGAAAACCATCTCTTATGGTACTTCAAGGACAAGTGATAATAAACTCTGCTGTAATTATTGTTAGATACTTTGGTGGTACTAAGCTTGGAACGGGTGGACTTGTGAGAGCCTATAGCGATGCTGTTAATTTAGTTTTAAATGAAGCGATTTTAGTAGAGTATAAAGAAGAGTTGGAAAAAACAATTTTTATAGAGTATGCAAATTTGCGTTTTGTGGAGTATGAGTGTGAAGTATATGAAGTGAGTATTTTAGAAAAAACTTTTGATATAAAAACTAGCTTTAAAATAAAAGCAAGTGAAGAGAATATGAAAAATTTTTTAGAAAAAGTCAAAAGAGTCGTAAAAGTAAGTAAATAATATAAATAATTAGAATTTTAATAAATAATTTTGTCTTATTTCAAGGCAGGATTTAAGAGTTTACAAATAGTAAACGACTAAATCCTAAGACCAATAGATAGCAAAAGAATCGCTAAAACTAGCGTCCTTGGACTGCATTGCCCATATCCCACATTGGTAAGAATATGCCAAGAGCAAGTAAAATAATCATAGAAGCAATAATAAAAAGCATAACAGGCTCAATAGCTTCACTTAAACCATCAATAATTGCATCAAAACGCATTTTATAATACTCTGCAACTTTTTTAATCATTGCATCTAAGGTACCACTATCTTCCCCTGCGCGCACCATTTGAATAATCATATTTTCAAAAAGTTTAGTTTCTTTGAGTCCATTATTGAGTGTACCACCTTTTTCAACCGTGATTCTTACTGTTTGGAGCTTGTTTTTGAGCGGTAGGTTATCTATCATCTCTACAGAAGTGTCAAGTGCATCGGCAATAGGAATACCTGCTCGAACAAGTTCGGAAAATACCAAAGTGAATCTATTAAGTGTGGAAAATTTGATAATATCTTTAATCAGATAGGTTTTTAGTAAAAAACCATGCCAACTATGTCTTATTTTGGTGTTATGATTGATCAAATATCTGAAGATAATAAATAAAATAACTATAAGAGCAAGCACATAAGGGCCATAATTATTAAACAAGTACTCTAATTTTAATAGTATGAGCGTGGGTATAGGTAACTCTGCATTTAATTCTTCAAATATTGATTTGAATTCAGGTACAACGTAAGAAATCAAAATGATAAATGCAACTACCATAGCAATCATGACATTTCTTGGATATGCCATTGCTTTTTTGAATTTAATAAAGTTTGCACGTATCTCTTCTAACATATCTGCTAATGAGTAAAGGGCTTCATCAAGGTTACCGGTTTTTTCACCAAGTTGCACCATGGCAATAGTTAAATTTCCAAGCTCAAATCGAAATAGTTCCATAGATGTAGAGAGAGAGTGTCCCGCGTTAATATCATCAGCTAATTTAGAAAAAACACGATTTAATACCGTATCATCGGTTGCATCTGCTATCTCTTTAATGGAATCATGTATAGCGATACCTGCGTTTGTCATAACTGCTAATTGTCTTGTTGCTGCAATTAATGAATCTGGTTTTATTTTCTTTTTTTTAACATTAATGAGAAGCTCATCTTTAAATCGAATAAATCTTCTCTCTAGAGGTTCTTGCGCTTGAACAACTTTAATAATAATTCCAGAAAATTTTAGTTTTGCATAGTTATTAGCATCTTTTTTATTTTCTGCATAAAGACCTATTTGCTCTTTTTTACCTTTGGTTAAAACTGTCGCTATAAAGTAATTCATCCTTTAGCCACCTTTAATATTTCTTGTATGGTTGTAACTCCATTGATGGCTTTTTCTATACCATTTTCATAAAGCCCAATAAACCCCTCTTTTAAAGCTTGTTTGTGTATCGATTCTTTGGAGCTACCCTTAGCAATAAGTGATGAAATTTCTTCTGATATGCTGAGGACTTCACATATCATTTCTCTACCCATATATCCTGTATCTCCACACTCTCTACAACCCTTTCCTTTGTAAAAAACAGTACCCGGAGGCACTAAGCCATTGAGTTCAGCTAAAACTGATGAAGGTACTTCATCAATAACCTTACAGTGTGTACAAATTTTTCTAATAAGGCGTTGTGCCTGAATTGCTACAAGTGCACCGCTGATTAGATAATGTTGAATTCCCATGTCAACCATACGTGTGATTGCACTAATGGAATCATTTGTGTGGAGTGTAGATATAACTAAGTGACCTGTAAGTGCAGCTTTAATAGCAATTTCAAGTGTTTCTTGGTCACGAATTTCTCCAATCATAATTTTATCGGGGTCTTGTCTTAAAATAGAACGCAGTGCATCCGCAAAACTGAGGCCAACTTTCGCATTTACTTGAACCTGTTGAATGAGATTCATTCTGTACTCAACGGGATCTTCAACAGTAATAACTTTATCCTCAATATTTCTAATCTCATTAAGCGCACCATAAAGCGTGGTAGTTTTACCACTCCCTGTTGGACCTGTGACAAGTATAATTCCATAAGGTGCTGCAAGCCCTTTTGTCAGTTTATGATAACTCTCAGTATCCATACCTGCATCTTCAAGTTTTACCAGCGCTTTTTCTTTATCTAAAATACGCATAACAATTGACTCTCCGTATATAATAGGAAGTGTAGACATACGAAAATCGTACTCTGCAGAAGTAACTGTTGCTGAAAAGCGTCCATCCTGAGGTTTTCTTTTTTCTGCTATATCTAAGTTTGCTAAAAGTTTAAGGCGTGAAGCAAGAGGCGGATAAATATCTTTTTCAAATATAAACATCTCTGTAAGTTTGCCGTCTANACGTCCACGAATAACACAGTTTTTTTCTGTAGGCTCAACATGAATATCACTCGTTCTACTTCTAATACAGGTTTTTAATATNACNTCAATAAGTAAAAGGATTGAAGAGGCTTCTTGTTGCTCTTCCATAGAACTTATTGAGTTTAACTCCTCTCTTATTTTTGCAACTAAACCTTTGACACTGTCTTTGAGTTCGATTTTATATAAATGGGATGCAATCTGTTTCTTTGTTGAAAGAGCAATTTTGAGTATTTTTCTCGGAAAAAGTCTCTGTAATGCTTCTTGGGCTCGCATATCGAGTGGATCATTAAACGCAACTGTTACACTGATATCATCCTCATATATGGGCACGACATTATGCTTTTTAAGTTGTGCAAGTGGTGCTTTTTGCGTAAGCCTGTAGTCCATATCGTGGGAATCTAAATCTATAAAAAGTAAATCCAGCTCTTGGGAGAGTTTTTCTAAAATAACTTTCTCGCTTATATAGTCATAATTATCTATAATCGACAAATCATATACGCCATCACGAACTTGTTGCACTATAAACCTTACAAGTCTGTCCATCGTCATAAAACCAGATAAGGTTATATCTCTTAAGATGAGGTATTCACTGATTCCTTTTGCGAGTAGTCTGTCGACTTGACTCTTCATAATAGAACCGTTTGCAAGTAAATCTGTTGTTATTCTATCCATAATTGCACCTACCAGTAAATATGCTGTTTGAGCATCGTTGTCTCATAAAATTCTTCAATCACCATTTTTTTTACTCTTTTATCTTTAGACAAATAGAGCTTATAAGTCAGTTTGTGATCATTCTCATCTTCAAAAATATAAAATATTCTAGGGTCATGTTTTTGTAATTGAGCGTATAAATCAAATACTTTAGATAAAACGTAGTCTGTAGTAGGAAGTTTGAGTTCTGAAATATCATAGCCATCGAGTAATGCATGATAAAGAAGCTTTTTTTGCATTAAAATAACAGATAAGTAAGCTGCGTTTGATCGAGACTCTTGAGTAAATTTTAACATAGTTATAGGAATAGCAAGTCTGTCAATATAGTCTGATTTTAAACATGAAAATGCATACAGAGATACAAATTCTTCATCTTTGCTATGAGCGTAGAGATTGTTAAAACCAATACTACAAACATCATTATATTTATTGTTTTGATACAAACTAAACATATTTTCTTTGATTCCCGCGAATAAATGTATACTCAATAACAAAATAAAAACGATTTTCATTTGAATTTTCCTGATGTGATTTCATCAAGTAGTATCTGTGCACTACTTGAGTGAGAGTTTGCAATGTACTCTTTTAAAGTATTTACTGCCATCTCTTTTTTATTTAATTTCACTAAAGATTTTGAAAAAACTATCCAACTATCCTCAATATTTCTATTTATTTGATTTGTAATAAAAGCATAGTTATACGCTTTATGATAATCACCAATTTCATAATATTTTTTTGCTATAAAAAGACTAAGTGTAGGATTGTTGTTTTTTTTGAACCTTTTGATTATGTGTTGGATATCCTCTGTGATATTACGTCTCTTAATAGTAACTTTTTTAATTTCTTCTTCTTTGAGCTCTAAAGCGTTGTCAACTTGTAAGTTTTGGACTTCTTCAATAATCTCTTCGTTAGGGATGTTTTGTATAGTTTGTGTTTTTTTCTTAATAGATTGTTTGTGATTTTGATGGGGTAAAGTTGAATGTTGCAATTTATAAAGAAATCCGAGGGAAGGGGATAATTTCAATGAATTTTCTGCATTCATTACCTTTTGTTCAAAAGATTTTTCCATAGGAGTAGACACTAATGTAACTTTTTCTTCTACTTTTTCTTCTTTTGCCGGAATCAGCGTTTTTACCTTAGTTATATAAGTTTCAAAAATTCTTTCATACTCTTTTTTGAAATCAATAAAAGTAAAAATAACGATAAAAAATATACATAAGCTTAGAATAATTATAAGATAAGGTGAATAAGATTTTAGTTTATGTTTGAACCATCTTTTTTCAAGATCTCGTATGTTAAGCATTTATTATTCCTGTGTGTATTGCAGCCATCTCAATCAATTTAGCTGGAATTCGTGTTGTACCAATACGTGAGAGTTTTTCATTTTTATAATACGTGGCATAAATATCAAAAAGAGTATAAAGTAGTTTATTCGTCTCTCTGTAATTACCACCTGTTAGTTTATAAATCCTGTTAACTGATTTTTCTGTAAACATATTTGCACTATCAAAACAGTTTGCTTTCATAAGCTTTTTTTGTATATATATTTTGAGCTCAAAGCTTGAAGCATTTTTTAACTCTATCGTTTCCCATATTCTAGTTTGAAAGTGTTCTTTTGCGATGAGGTCTTCTTTTTGAGTTTTATGCAGAGTAATAATAAATTTAATACGTCTCGTATCTGCGATTAATCTAATTTTTTCCATGAGTACGTCAGAGTAGAGCTGTGCCTCATCTAAAAGAACTATAGGAATAGAATCCTGTGTGGTATTTTCAACTATTTTCATAAATTGCGTAAAATTTAACTCTCCATTATATTTTGTAGAAAATATATCTTGTGCAAGTGTTTTGTAAAACTCATTTTCATCTAAAATAGGTGTTTGATAGAGATGCACTATATGTGAAGATGATAAATCATAAAAAAGTTTTGTAAGAAACATACTTTTACCAGTCCCTGGCTTTCCATAAAGTAGTATCATTTTTAATGGTTTCTTTATGGAGTCTTGAAGTGAGTTATAAATTGTAGAAACGCGATCTAGCTGTACGTAGTCTTTTGAACTTACGGTGTCTAAAAAAACGTTTTTAGAATTTATATAGATACTAAAGCTCATATTATTGGTTCCTAATCTTTTTCACTATCAAATTTCAAAGAGTTTTTAAGTCCGACTTTTTTCGAATTTTTGGTACTTAAGGCATCAACTTTCTTAGACTCAGAAGCTTTTTCAGCAGTTAATATTTCATCACTTAAGCCCTCATAACCTAAATCACTAAGTGAAACGGAGTTGTTCTCTTTGTGGATAATATGCGGTTCAATAATAATGACTAATTCTTCTACTGTTTTCACTTTTTCTTCGTATTTAAAAAGGTAATTTAGTACTGGAATATCACCTAAAATAGGAATCTTGTTTGCTTCATTGGTATTTTTTGTATTGATGAGGCCTCCTAAGATAATTCTATTACCATCTTTGACAGTTACAACAGATGAAAGTTGACGGCGATTTAAATCCGGTGGCATATCTCTTCCTGAGTTGTTCTGGTTAGATATATCAGTTGTTGTTTCAGACAATGATGGGTTGATTTTGAGTGTAATTGTCTTGTCATCAGCTATTTCTGGAGTAATAGTAAGCAGAACTCCGGCAAATACTGATTGAACTAAGTCATTTTGAGTGGTAGCAGCAACACCGCCGCTTGTCCCTTGTTGGTTCGTTTCAGATTGGATTTTATAAAAATACTCCGTTCCTGCAGTGATGAGTGCTGGCTGATTATTTAAGGTCAAAACTTTAGGGTTTGAGATTGCATTAACATTCCCTTGCGTTTTAAGAAACTTAATAACCTCAGTGAGTGTGCCACCTGCTTTAAGTGTTACTAAAGATGCAATATCTCTGCCTCCATTATATAAGGCTTCAGTTATAGTATCATCTTCAAACTCTGAAACATTTTTATAGTTTAATCTATTTAAACTAAGGTCTATGTTTTGAAGAGCATAGAGTTGTTTCCAATCTATACCTGTCGTTTTTCCGTCACTCATAGTTACTGAGAGCAGTTGCACATCGATTAAAACCTGTAGTTGTACTTTTTTTTGTAGTTGTTTGAGATAGTGATCAAAGCGTTTTAATTGTTTTGATGTAGCTGTAACAGTAACGAGTCCTGCATTTTTATTTATAATAGGAGCTTCTGCTGCATATGGATCATGGGGTCTATTTAAAACTCTTTGAAACTCTTTATCTAATTCTTTCCAAAATTCAACTTCATCACTACTTTCTATTTTGATTCCGGTTTGAGATGAAGATGCTTTTTGATCAGGATCAGTAGAAACTGAAACTCCACCAGTTGCACTTGCTTTAGCATCAGTTGCAGAACTTAGAGTGACATCAGTAGTACCACTACTTTTTCTTTGAGATAGTATATAATCTATACCATACACTTTAGTAGTAAGGTATGAGATTTTAAGTATGTTGTTTTCTAGCGTATATGAAAGGTTGTTTTCAAGTAAAACAATATTGAGAACTTCATCTATAGTTAAATTTTTAAGATTTGTTTTGTTAAGTTTAGTATCTAAAAATTTTCCAGCATAAGGATCTGTAACAATTATGCTAAAAGCACATTCATCACTAAGTTGATCTATAAAGTCGATTATCTTAGTATTCTTAGTGGAGCTAATGTTAAAAAGTTCGTAAGAACAGTCAGCGAAACTGCTCGTAGATAAAAGCACTGTTAAGAGTGCTGAGTAAAGTGATGTTTTTATAAGTTTCATAATATGTTCCTACTTATTGTTAAAATTTAAATTTTTAGTTTTACTACTTGTAGTTAGTAAACGCTTTTTGTTGTGTTTACTCAGTAAAACAGATTTTGCATCTATTTTACTGAGACGATATCCATAGACTCTATCACCAACCTTGTACCATTTTCCATTGATTAGAGCAGAAGTGTTCATAAGCATAGTAAGAGACAGTGAAGCTTCCTTGTCTGCTCTTTTTAAAGGAGTAGCATTGAAAGTTTTTTTTGTCTTTTTACTAGAACTTGTAGTCTCTTTTTCATTTTTCTTTAAAAATATGAACGGATCTTTTAGAGCAGAAAGTTCACTGCGTTTCATGCCAGCTCTAGGTGGTTTGATGGCTTCTACTTGTTCATTAACCCAAGAGAGTTCATTAGCGCTTAGATTCAAAGTAAACATAAGTGTCATAAGTATAAAAAAAGTTTTCATTAGTAAGTAATCCCCCATACTGATATTGCTAAATCGGTATTTAACGTATCTTCAGCCTTGATATCTAGAGTATGTAGATCAACAACCAAATCGCTTTGTTCAAGAGAGTTAATAAACTCCAGTGTGTTTTTATAGTCTGCGTTTGACTTGATTGATATATCAAGTATGTGACCAAATGCTGTTTTGTTTACTGAATACTTATTTGTTAAATTAAGAATTTTAATATTATATTTTTGTGCATTTATGGAAATAGAGTGAAGATATTCACCCCAAGCTCTTTCATCATATATGAGTGATGTTATAGTTTCAATCTTACTTTTGATATAAGCGTTATTGTCTTTATATTCACTCATTGTATCATTGATGGAAATAATTTGCTTTTGTAGATTAGCTATTTTTGATTCAGGGTTTTGTTTGAGATATTGTTGGTCATTTATAATATTGTTTTCTAATACAACTACTTCCGCTCTTGTTGTTTCAAACTCTTCAAATGAACTGTCCCAAAAGAGTAAATATGAGAATGCAAAAACTATGATAACCACCATAGCATAACTTATATATGTGTCTCTTTGCGTTTTTTCTTTAAACAGAGAGTCTATTTTATGGAGATAGTTTTCTATATTTATTTTCATAAGATTTCCACCTTTAACTCACTAAAATATCTTTTCTTTTTTTCATCATAGGAAATTTCTTCAAGTGCAAATTTGAATTCACCATTATGAAGTTTAGTGAGATACTCTACGAGTTGTGTTGTTTTTTTATCCTGAGTCGAGACCAGAGCAAATTTAAACTCTTTAGTCTTTTTTTCTTCATTATAAGAAAGCCCTTGTATTCGAACGTCAAACTTGTTTAAATCTTTTGTCAGAAGTGCTATGTGTTTAGCTTTCATAGGATAATTAACTTTTACATCATGAATTTTGATAAGTGTATTTTTCTTTTCTATATAGTCTTGCTTCTCTTGTGCTAAGAGCGTTAATGCTTTTATTTTATCAGCTTCACGACTTTTTAGTGTAGCTTCTCTACTCATTTTTACTATATGTAGATTGTTATACTCTTTTTGTAGTAAATCTTTTTGTAAATCCTGAGCATATGTGAGTATCCAGTATGTGATTGGGTAAGCAAATGCTAAAGTGAAGGATGCCGCTAGTAAAATTAAAAGTTTTCCACTCTCTCTTTGTATGAATCTTGGAGGACGTTTGTATATTGTAAAATTACAATTATATCTTTGAGGTTTAGCAAGAGTAGCATATATTTGCATTAATGATTGGAGTTGATCAATAAATTGCTCATTGTTTTCAAAGCCATATTCAAAATTAAAATCAGCAGATTTTATATTTAGCTCCACCTCTAACATTTCATCAAGCTGTGTGAGTGTTACAACTTCTGAACCTATGTAAACTTGCTCAAACTTAGTAATATCAAATGCTCTTTTTGCATATGTGAGAATGTCATTAATATTAGAAAATAACTCTTTATACAGCTTTATAAAGTAATCTTTATATTCACTTTGTGTATCTCTTAAATTTACATTCGAGAAGAAATTCATAAACTCTTCATAGCTAATCTTCTCTCCATAAATTTCACAAAATCTTTCATGCATTTGGATAAAAGAGTAGTTGAGTGATTTGGTATAGATAAATTCTTTATAGCTATATATCGCCAAAAAAGCATCATTTTCCTGAAAGTAAATAAAACAGTGAGCACCACTGCTATCTATAATGTCTTTAGTATATAAGGATTTTATTAGCAGTGGTGCAGGGACAATGATATCAATATATTTTATTTTGTCTTCTACACTCTTAAATGTTTCTGTAATAGTCAATGGATCAACAATAAAGGTGTGAAAATATCTATTGTGTTCATCTAGATTGTTGAAGGATTCTATAAATTGCACTTTATATTCTATAGCCTGATCAAGACCTAACTCATCATAAACTTTATGATTTATAGCGTCATAAAGGTCTTCTTCTGGAATATTTTTACTGATAGAAATCTGAGAATTTATAAAACCGCTCGTATTTAGATAAGAAATTGCAAGCTGATCCTTTACAAATTCTGGCTTGATATTTTTACTTAAGAAATTAGAAACACCATTATAATAAGTTTCTTTGTATGGATTGATTGAAACCACACTAGAAAAAGAGTTTTGTTGTGTTTTACTCATTAGTTAAAATCCTGTTTAAAATGAATTATTTAAATTACATCTAATCTTTTTATTAAAAGAGAGTTTTTAATAATATTAAATATTATTTAAATATATTATTTTTTGATTTTATCTGAACAAAGCTTAAATATTTTTTTAATTTACCAATTTATAACAAAATATTGTTAAATTTACCCAAATTCGTGTTTTATTACTTTGATTTATAAAATATTTACAAGAAAATTTGAATGTTTTGTCTTAAACGCAGAGTAAAAAAGTGTTCCTTCGTGAAAAGGAACTATGGAAGATTGTGATGTAATTTAGAGAGTATGAGAGTATTTATTTTTCTGTAAGGATCTCAAATTTATTATTATTGAACTTTACTATAAGTGTTTTATTGCCAGTAAATGTAAAACTTTCTGATTGATATAACTCTACAAAAGATATTTCATAAGTATTTGTAGCGTCTGGATAAGGAACTATATTGAGATTATTAAATATGATTTCTTTTTTTTCTGATTTATTGAAAATTCTTGTTTTATAGTTAAAAAAACGTTTGTAATCCATACCATCATGTCTCACAAAATCAGGCGAGTAAAAATTAAGATAAGAGTCTATGTCGTTGTATATCCACGAATATCTCCAACTGTAAAGCTTTGCAAGTAATGAAGAGAGAGTGTTCTTGTCTATAACTTGCTGCTGTTTTTGTGAGTTAATAATTAAAAGAGTTTTATCAATATCTATATTTCTATCTAAGCACTCAATACTTTGATTGTCAATGGCAATGCATCCTTTTGTAAACTCATCTCTATCTTTTTCAGATGGTAGACCATGTATCCATATTCCTGATCCGTTTTTTCCTTTATAGGTATCATAAATATTTGGATAGGATGTTACAAAAGCGAGTGGGCCATAAAAAGAGTCTAACTTAGATATTTTTTTTGTTAAATTATAAATACCGACAGGTGTTTTGAGATCACCTTCTTTAACCTTATCGCCATTCATCTTGCCAGTATAGGCGTGATATCTTTTTTGTATTTTATAAGACTCATTCGTATCTTTAATATAAAGAGTAAGCGAAGAATCTGATTTGTCGCATGTAAGGAGATTTGAATAGGACTCTATGTACCCAAAACTTGTATCTCTCTCTTTGAGTTGTGTGCTCCAGTACTCTACTTTTGTGAGTTCGTAATCCATCTGCTTTTGTATATTTTGTATGCCGTTAATTCTGTAGTCTGTTAAAGTAGTATTAGCAAAGGCAGCAGTTGAGAGAAATATACAGAGTAGTAAAAATTTATTTAACATTGTCGTAGCCTATTTCCTGTAAAAAAACTTTATCTTTCGTCCAACCTTTTTTGACAGTTACTTGTAAATTTAAGTAGGCTTTTTGGCCGCTAAGTCGCTCTATCTTTTCTCTTGCTGATTTACCAATACGTTTAATAGACTCTCCACCTTTACCGATAATAATACCTTTTTGAGACTCTTTTTCTATGATGATTGTAGCGTAGATTCTATCAATCCCATCCTCTTCTTCTATAGAGTCTATAATTACATCAGACTCATAAGGAATCTCATCACTAACATTTTCAAAAATACCTTCTCTAATAAATCCAGCGTATATGTCACGAACCAATTCACTTGTTAAATCTTCAGGGTCAAAAAGAAAAGGAGAGTCTGGAAGGTTTTTTGAAATCACTTTAAGCAGCTCTTCGTGCCCAACTTTTTTGGGAATAGCCACTGGTATAAGTGCTTCAAAATGATCTGAAAATTGATTATAAGAGTTTATACGTTTAAATAACTTATCTTGGGAAACTTGGTCTATTTTACTGATGACAATTATATGCTTTACTTTACCATTATTTAATTTTAAAAACTTTTCATAATGCTCTACACTATCAGTGACAGGAGCTAAGTATACGATTAAGTCACAATCACCCATTGCCTTGAGTGCTTCATCTAGCATAAATTGATTAAGAACTTTCTCTCTCTCGTGTAGACCTGGAGTGTCAACGAAAATTATTTGTGTATCTTCATACATTACTATTGCGTTTGAGCGCTTTCTTGTTGCGTTTGCTTTTTGGCTAACCATAGCAATTTTTTCACCTAAAAGTGAGTTCATTAAAGTGCTTTTTCCTGCATTGGGACGCCCAATAAGAGATACAAAACCAGCTTTTGTCATAGTTGTGCCTTTTGTTATAATATATATCGTGATAGGTCATCATCTGCAACAACCAAATCAAGTTTCTCGTGAACAAGTTTTGCAGTGATAACAAAATCTTTATTTTTGTGCTCATCGGCACTAAAACTAATCTCTTCTAAAACATTTTCAAGAACTGTATGTAAGCGTCTTGCACCAATATCTTCAGTTATTTCATTCGCCTTATGTGATAATGAAGCAATAGCTCCAATAGCTGCATCTTCAAAAATGAGATTCACTCCCTCAACACTTAAAAGAGCCTGATACTGCTTTAAGAGTGAATTGTCTGTTTGTGTGAGAATTTGATAGAGTGTCTCTTCTGTTAAGGACTCTAATTCAACACGAAGAGGAAATCTACCTTGGAGCTCCGGAATTAAATCACTTGGTTTGCTAACATGAAATGCACCTGCAGCTATGAAAAGAATATGGTCCGTATTTATAACACCATATTTAGTTGTTACACTGCTTCCTTCAACAATAGGGAGCAAATCTCTTTGGACACCTTCTTTGCTTGGATCATTTCTACCTTGAGATTTTTCACTTAGAGCTATTTTATCTATCTCATCTAAAAATATAATCCCACCATTTTCAGCCCGCTTAAGCGCTTCTGCATGGATACTTGTCATATCTAAAAGCTTATTACTTGCTTCAAGTTTTAAAATCTCTTTTGCATCTTTTACACTGACTTCTTTTTTATTGTCTTCTTTGTTGATTGAAGAAAATATTTTTGAAAAATTCTCTTGTACCTTTGCCATTTCTGGTGGTAGATTTGTATCATTAAACTCAATATTTATTTTATCAAGTTCCAGTTCAATACTCTTTTCATCCATTTCACCAGAAGTGACACGTTTTTCCATAGCCTCTAAAAGTCTCTGATAATCATCTTTTTTAGATTCACTTGCAGATTCTAAAAGAGGAGGAAGCAGTTTTTCAACTATTTTATTTAAAACATAGTTTTGGATTTTATCTGCGTTTTCTTCTTCTTTTTCATTTTTTACAATACTGATAGAGTTGAGAACTAAATCTCTAATCATAGATTCTACGTCTCGCCCAACAAACCCAACTTCAGTATATTTGGATGCTTCGACTTTTATAAAAGGGACTTTCATCATCTTTGCTAAACGGCGTGAGATTTCAGTTTTACCAACACCTGTAGAGCCTATCATTAAGATGTTCTTTGGCATGATTTCGTCTTGTAACTCTTTGTCTAATTGCATTCTTCTGTATCTAGTACGAAGAGCTAAGGCTATTGTTTTTTTAGCATTTTTTTGTGAAATTACAAATTTATCAAGATATGCAACAATCTCTTTTGGTGTCATATCCATTTATTTGCTACCTTCAAGTGTTAAAGTTTTGATGGAGTGATTTGTATATATACATAAATCAGCTGCAATAGATAAACTCTCTTTTACAAGTTCTTCTTCATCAAGTGATGCATGTTTTTTAAGTGCACGTGCTGCTGAGATAGCGTAATTGCCACCACTTCCAATAGAAGCAATCTCTCCATCTTCAGGTTCAACAACATCACCATTTCCAGTAAGAATAAAAATATGTTCGTTATTTAAAACAATCATCATTGCTTCAAGTCGTCGCAAAACTTTGTCTTTTCTCCAAGCTTTTGAAAATTCAATAACAGATTTTAAGAGGTCACCTTTTTTATCTTCTAAAAAATCTTCAAACATGTCAAACAAGTTAAATGCGTCTGCTGTACTTCCAGCAAATCCAGCTAGAATCTTTCCTTTATGAAGTGTACGGATTTTAGTTGCGTTTGCTTTAAGAACAGAGTCTCCAAAAGTGACTTGACCATCTCCGCCAATAACAGCTTTATTTTTGCCTTTATAAGCAAGTATTGTGGTAGCATCAAACATTATTCGCCTTGAACATCCACGTGTAGTGTAGCATGAAGTCCATGACCAAGTTTAAAATCTAAATCGTGTTCACCAACAGTTTTGATTGCTGATTTTTCATTTATATGTTTTTTGTCAATTTCAATATTATGTTGTTCTTGAAGAGCAGACGCCACTTCATCTTTAGTTACAGAACCAAAAAGATGTCCATTTTGACCTAGTTTTTTAGTAATGATAATTTCACATTTATCAAGTTTTTTAGCTATTACTTTAAGGGCATTAACTTCTTTTTCAAGATTTTCAGCCACTATGAGTTCATCTTTTGCATGCTGTGCTAAAATCTCTTCTGTCGCTTGTCTAGCAAAACCTTTGCCTATTAAAAAGTTTTTTCCGTAACCATCTTTAACTTCTTTAACTTCACCCGCTTTACCAAGACTTTTTACGTCTTTAATTAAAAGTACTTTCATTATACTACCTTCTCTCCAGCGTAAGAAACAATGCCATGCGTTAAGTTTCCGATTTTTGTGTATCCCATATCTCCAAGAATTCTTGCTACGTGAGCAGAACGACTACCAACATGACAGTAAAGAATGATATTATCATCTTTTGCAAGTTTTGCTTCATCCCAAGTTTGAAAAAAACTACTTGTAGGAATAAGTTTGTCAGCACCTTTTATATGACCCATTTGCCACTCCATATGCTCACGAACATCAACGATTGTAAATTGAACCATGCCAAGTTCTCTTGCTTCCATAAGTGCTTGTAACTCATCACCATCAAGTTCTGCTTGACCTACAAGTTGTGCACACTCTTCTTGAGTCAAACCACGTGAATGTGTATGTACAGCTTCTTCCATACCAAGCTCAATTCTCTTTGCTGCTGCAAATTCTGGAGTACAAAAAATTCCACAGTGACAAGAACCAACTTCTGGAATCTCTTTTTCGATTGCTGGAGTACATGGACAGGTTCTATTATCAACACTTTGAGGTTTTCCATCAACTTCTTCAACCATAAAACATGGGCAAAATAGTTTGTTGTACATCATCTTGTTTCGAGCAAGACCCATCTGTACACCTTCATTTACTTCAGCTTGTGGATTATATTCCCAGCCAAATTGTTTAATAACTTTGTCTGTAAATTTAACTGTTTTTTCCATTCTCTCTATAAATTCTGGAGAGTTCATATCTATTTTTATCATACTCATCGTATACCTTTTGTTTTAGTTAATTTAAGTGGTTTCTTTTTTTACCAGCAATAATTCTTCTTAGTGCATTAAGTCTTATAAAGCCTTCTGCATCTTTTTGATTGTAAACTTCGTCCTCTTCAAACGTAGAGTGTTCTTCAGAGTATAAAGACATATCTGACTCGCGACCCACAACTTGTACGTTACCTTTGTAAAGTTTAAGTTTAACACTTCCTTGCACATACTTTTGAGTTGTATCTATTGCAGCTTGCATCATTTCTCTCTCAGGTGAAAACCAAAAACCATTGTAAATGAGTTCAGCATATTTTGCAATCATGCCATCTTTCATATGTGCTTCTTCTCTGTCAAGACAGATTGATTCTATAGCGCGGTGTGCTTTTAACATAATAGTTCCACCTGGTGTTTCATAACAACCACGTGCCTTCATTCCCACAAAACGATTTTCAACGATATCAATTCTTCCTATACCGTGCTTGTTGCCATATTGGTTAAGAGTTCTTAAAATTGTAGCAGGTGACATCTCTTGGCCATTGATAGAAATTGGGTCACCATTTTTATACTCTATAGTGATGTACTCTTTTTCATCAGGAGCATTTTCGGGAGAATTTGACCATAGCCACATAGACTCTTCTGGCTCATTCATAGGATTTTCTAAATGAAGTCCTTCGTAAGAGATGTGAAGAAGATTTGCATCCATTGAGTAAGGACTTACTGTTGGATTCCCATCTTTATCGAGATGTTTTTGATCAATTTTAATTCCATGTTCTCTTGCATAAGCTAAAAGTTTTTCTCTAGAATTTAAGTCCCATTCTCTCCATGGAGCAATAACAGTAATGTCGGGATTAAGACCTAAATAACCAAGCTCAAATCTAACTTGGTCATTCCCTTTTCCTGTCGCTCCATGAGACACTGCATCAGCACCCATTTTAGCTGCGATTTCAATCTGTTTTTTTGCGATCAGTGGTCTTGCGATTGAAGTTCCAAGGAGGTATTCACCTTCATAGATTGCGTTTGCTCTAAACATAGGAAAAACATAATCTTTTACAAACTCTTCTTGGATATCAAGAATAAAAATATTTTCAGGTTTTATGCCATTAGCAAGTGCTTTTTGACGAGCAGGTTCTACTTCTTCACCTTGACCTAAGTCAGCTGTAAAAGTGATAACTTCAGCTTTATATTCATCCTGCAGCCATTTTAAAATAATACTAGTGTCCAAACCACCAGAATAGGCTAATACAACTTTTTTAACTTCTTTTTTCATTCAAAAAAACCTCTATAAGTAAAATAATTGTCGCGATTGTATCCAAATTAAGGTGAGGATTTGCTTATATAAGGATGCCCTATTTGTGAAGATAAGAAATTATAAAGCTTTAATGGATGCCGATTGTTTTGTTCTTTGATTTGTTTTATGATAATCTTGCGCTTATGAAAGAATATATTTCACTCTTAAAAAATGAACCAGTGCTAAGACGACTTTCGAGTATACAATTGATTGCATATTTTGGTGCGTGGTTTAGCAATGTTGCTATTTATACACTGCTAATTAAGATGAATGTATCTGCTGAAGTAATTGCGTTTACTGCTATGCTTCATTTTTTAGCAGGAGTTATACAAGCTCCTTTTTCTGGCTCAATTATAGATAAAGTTAGACCAAAAGTACTTATGTTAACATTAATTGCAGTAGAAATATTTGCAACTCTGTTTTTAGTTTTTGTAAATTCACTTTCAGATTTATGGCTTTTATATACACTGATATTTATAAAAATGGCTGCAGCTTCTTTTTATTTTACAGCCGAGATGTCACTATTGCCAAAAATCATACATGGTGATAAATTACAAAAAGCCAATGAGCTTCACTCAATCATTTGGTCGCTCTCTTATACATTAGGCATGGCTTTGAGTGGCTTTATAGTTTATTTATTTGGGGTTAAAATAGCATTTATTTTAGATGCGTTTATGTTTATAGCTGCGTTTTATATGCTTTATACCTTAAACATAAAAGTGGAGATATTTAAAACTACAGAGAATCTTTTAGAGATGATGAGCGACACTTTTAGGTATCTTAAAAGAAATCCTGTTGCAATACATCTTATGATTATGCACTCTTTTGTTGGCTTAACTGCGTTTGATGTTCTCGTGGCTCTTATGGTAGATAAGTACTATACAGGTGTCATTGCAACTTCCCTGGCTCTTGGACTACTCCATGCTTCTCGTGCGGTTGGTTTGGTAATTGGTCCGATTATACTTGGTAAGTGGATTAACAATAAAAGATTAGTTTATATATTTATTTTGCAAGCTTTTGCAGTTTTATTATGGGCAGCATTGATGCATAATTTTTATCTTTCACTTTTTGCTAGCGTAATTGTAGGACTATTTACAACTACTTTATGGTCCTATACGTACACACTTTTACAAAAGAATATAGAAGTAAAATATTACGGACGTATTGTGGCTTATAATGATATGCTCTTTTTATCTTCGGCTGCGTTTACGTCTTTTATGATGGGATTTTTAGCGACACATGATTTTTCTCTTGAGCAAATTGCTGTTTTTGTCAGTCTTGGTTTTATCTTTGGAGCTTTATATTTTGCGTGGATATTAAAATATAAAAAGATAAGTGAGGTGAAATTATGACATTTGCTGTACTGGGTGGAATACTTCTAAATATAGGTGCTTTTTTAACCTATAAAGGCAAAATTTACCAAGCTGTTGTTGTTTATCTTTTTGCAGATTTATGTTGGATGATTATGGCTTTTGTGAGAGATGATTATTGGGGTGCTTTTTTTATAATAGTCGGCACAACTTTGGGCTTTTTAGCTTTCATGAAGATGAGAAGTGGAGAGATGCGTAAAACACTCAATAAGGAAGACAATGATATATAAATCAAAAGAGGGTGATCTGGACTTAAGCAGGGTAACAAGACTTTATCCGGCAGTTGTTGTGGACATGCAAGGTGAAGTTGCTGAGATGTCTTTAGAGTGGGAAGCGTTGTATGGAGACAAGGTTAGCATAGTTCATTATGTTTTAGTATTTGACTTTACTCCCTTACATGAAGATGTTAAAGAGAGAACAACTTTGGTATATGAAACAAGAGATGAACTTATGGCAGAAATTCAAGAGGTTGCAAAATATTTAGATTAATCTCAAGTGATACTAAAAAAGTATTTTCTCTAGCAATTCCTGCTGCTTTAAAACATTTAGTAGATATTCTTCAAGTTCTTATCGATATGTTGATGGTTGGTATGATTAGTAC
>JGI10211J34971_10000237_pt1 | contig 43794 bp, 30 predicted proteins | sample Etolagsediment_FD_34971 | JGI IMG/M metagenome (IMG submission 34971) | reverse complement strand
ATTTTGAAATTACGATTTTCAACGGATGGATTAAAGGATTAAATACAGTATAGTAGAGACAAAAGCTCCCGGATAAAGAAAAGCGGAAAAAAACAGAGATGGAGAAGAGGAAAAGTGAGAATGTGTCCAGTTAAAGAAGGGGGGGAACTTTCAGGAAAGGCGATTGAAGCAGACGGTAAAGCGGGTTCCGACATCCACCGTACTCTGTACCTGAATGGTTCCATTAGAGTTTTCCACTGCTTTGCGGCAGATGAGGAGACCCAGCCCGGTTCCAGTGCGATTACGCCAGTGGGTGTAGTCGGGTCGCCAGATCTTATCAATCTTGTCTTCGGGAATGCCGCAGCCGGTATCTTCGATGCTGCCGCATACCCTGTCGCCGTCCGTCCAGGTTTTCAGAGTCAGGGTTCCGCTGCCATCAAGTGCCTTATATGCATTTTCGATCAAATTCAGAAAAACGCGGATAAGGTCTTCTTCGGAGGCCATGATATAGAGCGCTTCGGAGGCATAGTCCTCCACAATATTGACATTGGGGTTTTCCTGTATTTTTGAATCGGCGAACACATGAATGGCGGAGCGCATGATCTTGCTCAGGTCCAGATTTTTCCGATGGCTGCTGTCGAGAGAAATGGCAGACCCGAGATGTTTGAGTTTTTCGCCAAGTTCCTTGAAAAACTCCATGAGTTCGATAATGCTGGCGCTGCGTTCCATGCTGTCTGCGGNCAGAGCGGCAATACGCTGAACATCTTCGCTGAATTCGGGGCTGCAGCTTTCGGCGCGGCCCTGCAGATCATCCTTGACGATGGTATTGATCTTGTTGAGTTTCTTGTTCAGTGTCTGGAGGCGCAGCATGAGGGAACCGTAATAGGAGCCGCTCATGTCATGGCCCACGCTTTTCACAATGAGCTGACTTTCCTCGATGGCTTTCTGCCGGTCCCGTTTTAGCTGTTCATTGATGCGGCGTTCCTCCTGCCAGTCGAAGCCTTTTTTCATCCGTTCGATAAAGATATCGGGATATTCGACAACGGTTGGCTTCTGGATAAAATCCCGGGCGCCGAACTGCAGGCTGTCAACGGCGTTTTCAATAGTGATCTCACCGGTGAGAACAATGATATAATTGGGTCGGATCAGGTCGAGGGAGGACAGTTCACGAAGAACCTCAAGACCGCTCATCCCCGGCATTTTGAGATCCAGCAGAACGATATTGTATTCAAATTCCTTCAGTTTGGCGATGCCGCTTTCTCCATCGTTAACAAATTCAGCAGACCAATCGCTTTCATCGTCGATGAGATCGTAGATACTTTCGCAGAAGGGGACACTGTCGTCTATAATGAGGACATCTTTATGGAGGGGCACGGTTTAATCTCCTATGGGGATCTTCAATTCGATATTCATTCCGCTGTAATGCGGGAGGAGTTCAATACTTCCTTTGTAGTTATTGACAATAATCTCACGGCTGACATTGTACATGAACTGCTGAGGGGTAAGCATTTCGGTATCATCAATGCTACCGGGTGATTTGTGGGCCATTTTAGTTCCGCTGAGATTATCTTCACTGAAGAGAATGGTTTTCAGCAGCCGGGTCTCCGGATCCAGCTCCACCTGAATATCCAGGAGGCTGTCATAGTGACGGATAGGGGCGATGGCAAGAAGCATGAGATTGATGATAATCTCAATCATTTCATTGGGTTCGACGGTGAGGGGTGGAATCTGTTCCTCATGGCTTTTATTGCGGCGGATCTTGATTTTTTTACGGATGATCTCATCGCTGAGGAAGAGCAGGCCTTCATCGAGAATATCCTGCCAGGTCTTGCTGGTCTTCATAAAGCCGGCCTTGGTGGAGAAATCCTGCAGGACCTTTATTCCTGTGGCTACTCGCTTAAGCTGTTCGTCAACGGTACGAATACTCTGGATGAGCAAGTCACAATCGACGGAATCGGGATTTTTCTGTACTTTTCGGAGGATGGATTTTATTTTCAGCTGACTTGTGGTGAGGGGGTTGGACACTTCATTGGGAATGCGGATGGCCACGGTTCCCAGGGCCGTCAGCCGTTGGGATTTGAACATCTGGACGGCAGAGGTCTGCATGGATTCGAGATACTGAAGGTTTTCGATGGCGACAGCAAGAATATCCCCGAGAATGGCGAGATACTTTTCATCATCTTCGGTAAAGATGCTTGTGCCGCCGCGATATTTCGGGATTTTATTATAGAGTTTGAGACAGCCGATGGTCTCTGTTTTCACAGATATGGGTATGCCTAGAAAGGCGAGTCTGTCACCGTACTGCAGGCCTTCTTTCATGACTTTTCTGTATTTGCCTTTATACTTGGAGTATTCCAGGACATTGGCCAGACGGATAATTCTTTTTTCTTTGACGAGGGTGCCGGTGAGTCCTTCGCCGACGAGGTGTTCGGCGCTGTCGATGAGTTTTTTCGGAATCCCATGACCGGCCCTCAGAACGAGTCGGTTTTTCACTTCACTGTCAAGGAGATAGATCTCACAGCTTTCGGCGGAGAAGGTTGTGGCCGTCTGCCGGGCGACGAAGGCCAGAAGGTCTTTTAGGTTGTAGTAGGAGTGCAGTTTGTTGCCGAACTCCATCAGAAGCTGGAGGTAGTCTGCTTTTTTGCGTTCTTCCAGGTAGTGCTGGGAGTTGGCCAGGGCGATGGTGATGTAGGTAGCGACCCGCTTAAGTATCTCCAGATCAGTGGCGTCGAAGTTGTTGTCATCGCTGGCGGCGCGGATGATGCCGAAAAAGACGTGATTACTGGAAATGAGCGGAACGGCGAGATAGGATTTGGGTTTACGTTTTTTGCCTTCAGAGTATTTGCCTGTCCAGCTGATATTGCTATGATATTTTTCCTGCAGGTCGTCATCGGTCATGGTATCGAAGTCCTGGATAAGGAGCGGCGTCTTATGCTCGAAGACCCAGCCGGTGAGGCCTTCGCCTTCTTTGTAGGTGACGCGGGCGCTGGACTGTATGTCGATACCGGTGGTTTCAGCCAGTTCAATGAGGCTGCTGCCTTCGTCATAAAGGAAGATGGAGCATCCGCGGGCTCCGAGGATCTGTGAGACCTTTTCGACGGAAATCGTCAGAATACGTTTAATATCCAGCTCGGAGAAAATCTCCATAAGCGCTTTTAACTGTGGGACGGAGAGCTCCAAGGCGTCAGTTCTCCTGTGAATTCTGTTCGCTGAGGAGAGTGAGCCAGGCTATGGCATCCCGGTGGTCCGGCTGAAGATCCAGAACAAATTCCCAATAGGCGCGGGCACTGTCGTACTGTTTCAGGTCAAAGTGAAGTTTGCCCATGGCAAAGGCGGCTTCTGCAGAGCGGGGATCGATCTCCAGGGCACGGCGCAGATATTTTTCCGCGAGGGAGACATTGCCGAGGCGGCGATAATCTTCACCCAGGCGGCAGTTTCCGCGGCTGAGCCAGGCTTTTGAGTCGGAATTCAGGGAGAGGGCCTTTTGATAGAGGCGGGTGGCCTCCCTGTGGTTTCCGGCGGCGGAGAGATATTCGCCGTGTACAAAGTAAGCCGCAGGCAGCCAGACCTTTATTTCGGGAAAGCGGCTGTCTTCGGAGTAGAGGAGTTCCCACTGATACATGGCTTTTCCGTAGTCCCCGGTTTCGAAGGCGATTCGGCCAAGGGAAAAGCGGGCGTTCCGGTTCCGGGGTTCAATTGAGAGGAGTTTCTGAAAGAATTCAGTTGCGTAATTATACTGTTCAGCCATCATGTAGGTATCTGCGAGGTGATGAAGTACGGCGGGATCGGCAGGATGTATATCCAGCGCTTTGATGTAATAATTCTTAGCCCGGTCATAATTCATGACGGCAAAGGCGAGCCGGCCGAGGCCGACATAGGTGCGGAAGGGCAGAAGACGTCCTTTTTCGGCCTGGAGATAGAGACTCTCCGCGCTGTCCAGGCGTCCTTCCTCAAAGAGAATATCTGCAATATTCAGACGGGCCTCCCAGTTTCCGGGATTGATGGCAAGGGCTTCATTAAAGGCGGAGACAGCGGCTCTTCTGTCATTGAGTTTATACTGCAGTTCACCGAGAAGGGTCCAGTAGCCGGAATGGGCAGACTGCAGGTTGATGGCCTCCCTCATGCTCTGCCGGGCTGCCATTAATTCTCCGAGGGCGCGGTGGCAGCGGGCTTTCAGTACATGGAGGTCGGCGCTGCCCGGTCGGGAGGTGATCAGCCGGTCGCTGCGTTCGAGGGCCATGCGTGCTTGACCCTTTTCGAGGAGGAGGAGAATGCTGTCCTCCACAGACAGCGGAGAGGGCTGCTGCCGTCTCAGCTCGGCCTGCAGCTCCTGCAGCTTGCGGTTATGGAATAGAATTTCCTCTTCAATGTCGGGTTTCTGCTCTGCCGGCGGGGTTTTCGGGGTGGATGATTCGCTTTTGAGGCGCTGATCGAGGACGGCTTCAATTTTTTTTGCCCGGCCGACGATCTTCTTCATTGCATCCTGGTTGGCGGTACTGTTTTCAGTTCCGGTCATGGCGGAGACAATTTTTGCATCGTCCTTCAGGGTCTGAACAGCCCGGTCTGCAAAGCGGGCTTCAGAGCTTCCGGGATCGCTGAGCTGCGCGCGGTAAGTCTGTGCTTTTCTGTAAACCTTCACCAGGTAATCCTTTACCTGTTTCGAGCTGACGGCGGCATCTGCTGTCGCCGTCACAGAGAGCATAAGGAGAAGGATCATGAGGGTGCGGACGGAGGCACCATAGCATAGAGGGCGTTGAAGCGCCCGATCAGATAGTTCCATATTGTTGATTTTATTAAAAAGAGTGCAGGAATACAATCCTTTTCATTGTAACTCAATAGAGCTCAGTGAGGTCGTTTCCGTTCTTCTTGGAGAGAACCTTGAATTCACCGATACCGAGGGTTTTGTCTTCCACAAAATCGATTTTAAGGAGGTATTTCCAGCGCAGTTTCCGGAACAGGGTCTTCTGTTCGGTCTGAATATATTCCTTCATATCCGGATGCAGGCGGAGTTCAATTCGGAATTCGCGGTTATGCCGGCGGAAGTTACGGATCCAGTTGTCGATCTTGGTAACGATGGATTCTTTTGACGGGATGCGGCCCAGGCCTTTGCAGACGGGGCATTCTTCACTTACGGAATAGAGAAGGCTCATGCGTGTCCGCTGCCGGGTCATTTCCAGCAGTCCGAAATCAGACAGGGATGCGACGACAACCTTGGCCCGGTCCTTATGCAGCTCCTGCCGGAAGGTTTTCACGAGATTGCTTTTATTCTTGGCATCGTACATATCGATAAAGTCGATGACGATGAGACCTCCGATGTCCCTCAGCCTGAGCTGTCGAGCGACCTCAACGGCAGCTTCGAGGTTGATTTTCAGGCTGTTCTTTTCCTGATCTCGGCGGCCGACAAATTTTCCGCTGTTGACGTCAATAGAGACGAGGGCCTCGGTATGTTCGATCACAATATGGCCGCCGCTTTTAAGCCAGACCTTGCGTCTGAGGCTTTCCTCGATCTGCTCAATGACATTGTATTTCTCAAAAATATAGCCTTCATCATAGAAGATGATACGGCGGGCCTGATCGGGGGTGAGACTGCGGACATAATTCTGTATTCTCTTATGCAGTGCGCGGTTGTCAATGAGCACCCTGTCAATCTCATCGGTGAAGAGATCCCGGATGACCTTTGATGTGCGTTCCGGTTCGCTGTAAACCAGGCATGGGGCAGGAGTTTTTTTGACCGTTTTCTGGATATTGTTCCAGGTGTCCATGAGGCCGTTCATATCTTTGAGGAAGGCCTCTTCGCTGATCTTCTCGGCGACAGTGCGGACGATGAGACCGAAGCCTTCCGGCTTAAGGGCCTGTGCAATTTTTTTAAGACGGCGTTTTTCTGCGTAGTTTGTGATTTTTTTGGAGATTCCGATATAATTGGTATATGGAACAAAGACAAGATAGCGGCCGGGTAGGGAGATATTGGAGGTGACTCTGGCACCTTTATCGCCCCAGGGTTCCTTTACGATCTGTACGAGGACATCCTTCCCGGTGGCGAGGTCATCGACAGAGGAGATGGGATTGACAAAGCGAATATCTTCAGTATCTTTTTCATCGGCATCCATGATGGTGCTGATATTGGCATCCTTTCCCAGTTCGGAAAAAGGGAGAAAGGCATTGTTCGGGAAGCCGATATCGACAAATGCGGCCTGAATACCTTTCAGGACATTTTCGATCTTTCCATAATAGATATTGCCGGTGGTTTCCTCATCACTTTCATGTGTTTCCACATACAGTTCGACGAGTTTCCCGTCCTCGATCATCGCGGTGCGCGTCTCGAGGGAGGTTGCGTTGATAAGAATTTCTTTTTTCATGGTTTCCTTCTTGGAGGAAAAAAGCGGGAGGTCGGGATTCAGATACGGACGCGGCTGCGGGTGCCCAGAAAGGGCGGCATTGCGGTATCCGGGAAAACGAGGGCCAGAAACTCCGGCAGGCGGACTGTACGGGTCTCAATGACCCGAAAGCTCATATCCATGGACCTTGTTCCTGAGACCCTGGCACTGCTTAGGAAGGGCCTGATATTCATTGGCCGATCCTTTTTTTTCGGATGTGTCCGGATAATGTTCAGCTCTTCCGAGGCCTGCAGTTCAGCGAGTCTGTCACTTGCGCGCTTCAGCAGATCGGGGGAGAAGAAGGTCGCCCGATAGCTGAGTTCGCTGGTGGCCGCCATGACAGAGGGTGTGCCGCTGTTCAGGGGCAGAGCCTCCAGGATTCGAAGGCCGGCGGGCAGGATGCTGTTCAACTTATCCGGCAGGCCGTCCACGTCCTCAGTGAAGCTCATATCCAGGAATTCTGCGAGGGCTTCAAATCCCATAGGGATAGGAAAGCCCATGGAGATCCGGGGGCGTCGGTTGAAGCCGGCGGAATAGGCCAGGGGCAGTTCCAGGATATTAGAAGCTCTCTGCAGGATGCGGAAGAGGTCGTGATGACCGCTGTAGCGCATATTTCCGGTTTTACTGAACTTCAGACGGTAGCTGACGGCAGCGTCTGAGCCTCGCTGCGTGCGGCTGCGTTCTGAAGCGGAACGAGAGACGGGCATATCAGCGCCGGCAATGTCCATTTTCAGGGTTTTGAAGTCGCAGACACCGCAGGCGGTGCATCCGTCTCGGCAGTCCTTTGTGGGGACGGCCCTGACGGCCAGGTCGTACTCTTTCAGCAGATAGGATCGATTGAGTCCTGTGCTGATGAATTCCCAGGGAAGTACATTCCCTGTATCCCTTTCCGCGAGGATGGGTTCTACATCTGTCGCGGACTCGTCCAATGCTTTTCTCCAAATGTTAAAATTGAATTTATCTTTCCAGGCGTCAAAGCGGGCGCCGGATGACCAGGCATTTAGGAGCAGGGGAGCGCATTCTCTCCCGCCCCGGGCCAGAATCCCCTCCACAAGAGAGTAGTGGGGATCGCGGCTTTTTATGTGAACATTTTTAAGGTTCACGCTGTGTTTCACAAGATCGATGCGTCTCTGCAGTTCATCAGGGGGGCACTGGGCCGCCCACTGGAAGGGTGTGAAGGGTTTTGGGATAAAACTTGATAGGGTGATGTTGATATTGATGCGTCCATAGGGTGCGCAGATTCTGCTGAGGGCGAAGATCTGATCGACGAGGGCTTTCAGATCTTCTTCTGTTTCGGTGGGCAGGCCGATCATATAGTAGAATTTCAGCGTTCGCCAGCCCTGCTGCAGGACTTTTTTAACTGTTTCGTAGAGATTTTCATCGCTGATATTCTTGTTGATCACCTGTCGGAGTCTGGAGGAGCCTGCTTCAGGAGCGAAGGTAAAGCCGCTTTTTCTGCGGGATGCAGCCATTTCCATGATGGCATCACTCATATTGTCCAGTCTCAGAGAGGGGAAGGAGACACTGACATTGTGTTCTTCGCTAAGGGGTTCAACCACTTTCAGATAAGATTCGAGGGCACTGTAGTCCGAAGTGGACAGAGAGAGGAGGGACATTTCCTCATAGCCGGTGGAGGACAGGGTCTGTTCGGCCTGGTTCAGCAGATCCTGGGGGGATCTTTCTCGGACGGGGCGATAGATCATCCCGGCCTGGCAGAAGCGGCATCCTTCGGTGCAGCCGCGCTGAATTTCCTGTGCCCAGCGGTCCTGAGTGATGTCGATGGTGGGTACAACAGGTTTGAGAGGATAGTACTCCGGTTTGAGGACGGGAACTTTCTGTGCCAGAACGGGACCCTGAGCGGCGCGGTCATAGAGGGCGGGAACATAGAAGCCCTGAGCGGGGGCGTTGAGGGCGTCCAGCAGAGTCCGTCTATCGGCTCCCCGGGCTTTTAATTCTCTCAGTTTTTCCAGCATTTCGGGGAGGGCTTCTTCGCCGTCGCCAATGAGGAAGGCGTCCACAAAGGCATAAAGCGGTTCGGGGTTGTAGGAGCAGGCACCACCGGCGAGAACGATAGGTGCATCGTCGCCTCGGTCCTGATTCTGAACTGCCAGGCCACCGAGGTCGAGGATGTTGAGAATATTGCTGTAATCCAGTTCGTAGGGCAGGGTAAATCCGATGAGGTCAAAGTCATTGAGGGGACGTTTATTTTCCAGGGAGAAGAGGAGATTTCCGCTGCTGCGGAGCAGTGATTCCATATCATCCCAGGGTGCATAGCAGCGTTCAGCGAGGAGACGGGGATTGCGGTTAATGAGATGGTAAAGGATCTGGAAACCGAGGAAGGGCATGCCGATTTCGTAGGCATCGGGGTATACGAGGCAGATATCGAGGTCGGCCTGTTCGGGTTTTCGGGCACAGATATTCATTTCCGCACCTGAATAGCGACCGGGATTTTCGACCTGAGTGAGCAGATATTCGAGAGGCAGGGGAGAGGAATTTGCCATAATCGAATAAGGTAGAAAAAAGAATGACTCATTACAAATGAAAACTTGAGCTGTAGCATGGGGGAAAAAAAGGAAAAAAGGACTTGAAAAGCGGCATATAAAAACCTCATATTGTTTTCGACTGGGTAACGTCAACGACAAAAATCGAGGGAGTATCAGCATGAATCGTAATTCAGCGAACCGAGTGATTCTTGTTGGACATCTTGGAGGGGAGGCGGAAGTCCGCTACACGAACAACGATGTACCTACGAGCGTATTCAGCATGGCGACGAATGTATTCTGGAAGAACGGGAGCGGTGATTATTCAGAGCGAACGGACTGGCACCGGGTCGTGGCCTGGAGGAATCTGGCTGAATACAGCAAGAGTCTTCAGAAGGGTCAGATGGTTTACGTGGAGGGGCATTTGCAGACCCGTGACTGGATGGACAGGGATGACATCAAGCGTTCGACGACAGAGGTTATCGCTGAGAATATCACAGTTCTCGGATCAAAAAAGAAGGCGGAGGGAGCGGTACTGGATGAGGAATCACCCTTTTAGCTTGTGCAGCAGCAGCCTCTGTTCGTAATGCTGAATCCGCTGCCGGATCCATGCGAAAGAGATCGCAGAGATGAACACGCTTGAGATGATCATAGCGATCCAGATAAACACGATACCCAGCTGCATGACGGCAACGAAAAGGTATGCGAGCGGGGCGCTTAGCAGCACCACCCGTAGGGACGTGAGGATAAGCCCCGGCAATCCTTCCCCGAAACCCTGGAAGGTCCGGGAGCTTATCATCCCTACGGTAATGAAAGGGAAGGCGAAGACGATGTAGCGGATATACTGAACGGCAAGGCGGAGCAGTTCGGGATCGGGGCTGAAGATCCTCAGCAGGAAGGGAGATGCGATATAGAAGAAGGAGCCCATGGAGACGGAGAGATAGAGACCGATCTTCAGTGTATACATGAGAGTTTTGCGGATGAGGTCGGTTCTACCGGCGCCGAAGAACATTCCGCCGAGGGTTACCATGGAGGAGGACAGGGCCATAATGGGCAGAAAGAAGATCTGATCCAGCCTTCCTCCGACGCCGTAGGCAGCGACAGCGAGGGCCCCGAAGCGGACAATGATACTGTTAAAGACCATTGCGCCGAGGCTCATGATGATCATTGAGAAGGAAGAGGGAATGCCGATGCTCATAATTTTGCGAATGATATCCCAGCTGAAGGAGAAGCTTCGGTANTGGAAATCGAGATAGCTGCCCTTTTTGATGAAGAGGAAATGGATAAAGAGGCCGGTGACGATCATCTGTGAGAGGATGGTTGCATACGCGGCTCCTTTTACACCGAGTTCCAGGACAAAAATGAAAACAGGATCCAGAATGATATTGAGGACGGTACCGACAGTTTGAAAGTAGATCGGAGTTCTGGTATCGCCTTCTCCGGCCATGATGGATCGGAAAAAGACATTGAGGATGGTGAAGATGAAGCCGAGAACAATGATACTGAAATAGTCAGTGGCGAGGGGAATGATTTCATGGGGTGTTTTCAGGATACGGAAGATATCATAGCGCCANGTATAGCCCACCAGGGAGATGATCAGGGCCATGATAACACCGATTGCCACGGTATGTTCTGCGGTATTATCGGCCTGTTCTTTGTTTTTTGCTCCCATGAAGCGGGCAATGACTGAGGTGGCGCCTGTTCCAATACCGAAGGTAATGCCAATTGAAAAGAACATCAGCGGCATATTAAAGGTCAGGGCAGCGATGGCATCAGCGCCGAGGCGGCCGACGAAGATCATGTCCACGATGCTGTAGACGGTCTGAACCGCCATGCCGAACATGATTGGAATGGACAGGGTCCAGACAGCGCGAAAGGGATTTTCTATGAAGGTATCGACTTTACTGCTTTTATTCATTTTTTTTTTGGATCTTTCCCTGTAGTCGGGTTATACGTTTTTCCAGATCAGCTCGATGAGTGTTCAGCCAGGATGGAAGCATGGCAAGGGCCTGTTCACAGAGGTTGAAAGCCTGAAGAAGGTCTCCCGAAGTATGTTCGTGATATTTTGCCAGTTCCGTATAGGCCTCCAGGGGAAAGGGACCCTCGGAGGACAGAAGGGAGTTCCAGACGGAGACGGCTTCGGGGAGACGGCCTGATTTTTTAAGAAGCCGGGCCATTTCAAGCTGCACCTGCTGTCTGCGACCACTGCTGAGTTCACCCTGAAGGGCCTGTTTGAAGTACAGAATTCCCTTGTCTTCGGCTTTTTGGCGGGCTGAAATTCTTCCGAGAGCGTAGTCAACGAGAGCATCTTCATGAATGTCGGAGCTCTGTTTCTGTTCAATAAGAACCAACAGGACGGCGAGCATACTTATCATATCATAGCGATTATGAATGAACACCTGTTCGAGGGCATCGGCAGATCTGGAGCGAAGGTAGTCAAAATAGGCCGCGGGAATCAATTCTCCGGGAATATCCTCATCTCTGAACAGATTCAGAATATCCTTTTCGAGAGTTCCGAGTCTGCAGTCAATGAGGCTGTATTTCCAGAGACTTCGGGAATGGTGAAGCAGATCAAGGTGTGCTTTCGGTTCGGACGGGGGGCGCATCCTGTTCATAATATAGCGGGTGTTGAGGAGGGGAAGATCATAACTTTTGCCGTTAAAGGACACAAGGAGGGGAAAGGTTTCCAGCAGAGGCCGTATAAGGTCCAGCATTCCCTCCTCGTGGCCTGGCTGATCGACAAAATACTGATGTACATGAAGGTTGTGTCCGGAGATCCAGGCCAGTCCGACAAGGAAGGCGAGACTGCCTCCACCCTGAGACAGACCTGTTGTTTCTGTATCGAGAAAGAGAGTGTTCAACAATATATCCTGAGGCAGGCCGTCCGGGAGTTCGGGGAAAAGCGGGGACAGATCTGCGGCGGTCAGGTCAGAGGCGGCAGAGAGATCGCAGCTGCCGTAGGGTTCAGACAGAGGCTGAATGAATTCGGCGCGGAAGATATCTCCGCAAGAGCTGTTCAGCCACTGTCCTTCGAGGCGGGAGCTTAAATCAAAGGCCGCTTTCTCTATGCTGCTTTTCGGGAAGTACTTGGGGGCCGGTTCAGAAAGAGATTCAGATACAGGAGAATCGGGCTGAGATCGTTTTTCAGCCTGTCGGCGAAGACCGGCGAGTCTGTTCAGCCGATGTCTCAGATTTTCGCCTGAATCCTGCATGGCCTGAATTTATCACAAATTGAGAGCATATCCTGTGATAAATAAAGATTAATCCTGTATCCTTTTCGGGGAATGCTTTAAATTGACACCCGTGGAAAGCCGTTTTTTTATTCTTGGCAGCGAGGGGTATATCGGAGATCACCTGGCCAGATTCTATGAGAAACAGGGTTTGGCTGTTTACCGAAGCGGACGNTTTATGGTCAGGCTGGAGAACCATCATCATCTCGAGCGGACAATCAGACTGTTGAAACCCAGTCATCTGATACATGTCTGCAGATATGCGGACGGCATGGACCGGAAGAAGAGGCTTGATTCCTTTACATATCTGATGGAACTGTGTGTGGAACAGGATGTTTTCCCAATACTGATCAGCAGTGATCTGGTTTTTGGAGGTCGAGGTGGGCCATACTCAGAAGAGGATAGCCCTGAAGCGGAGGATCTGGGTCTGGTGATGCCCCGGCTGCTGGAAAGGATTGTTGGGGAGCGTTACCGGGACAGATGTGCAGTCATCCGGGTACCGCGGGTATGGTCAGAAAATGTAGGGCCGAGGAACAGGCAGAGGAATCCACTGGCCGAAGTGTATGCGGCACTGGACGGGGAAGCTGTAAAAACGGACAGGAATGTTTACAGGGACCTGCTGCACTGGCGCAGTCTCGCTGAGGGTCTTCTTCGCATAAAGCGGGCGGGATTATACCATTTTTCAGAATCGTGGGACGGAAATCTGCGGGAGGCCGCAGAGTATTTCGCACAGGCGCTGGGTGCGGAGAGTTGGCTTTTGCGGCAGCATCTTCTGGATAAAGAGGATGATGACGGTCAGGCCGGTGATTTCAGACTTAGAACGGAGAGAACAGAGCAGGAACTGCAGATCAAATTCAGCAGCAGCCGGCGGAAGATCACAGAGGTTCTTAAAAAAAACGGATAAACGAGGGGCGGCGGCTCACAGGCAGAGTCGGTCTGTCAATTGAAAAAGAGGAGAGGTCGTCAGCGGAGTTTCAACCTGCGGAATAATCCGATCAGAAAAAAAACAGGGTGCCAGGCACTGCGCTGAAAGCGGCCGTAGTGCTGCAGGTCATGGAAGGCGATGAGGGCCGCCAGGGAATGTTTGCAGGGCTGATCCGGAGTGGGGCAGTCACAGACGGAATGAAAACCGTCGGGACCTGCGGAGAGCTCTGCCTGGTAGATCATCTTATTTCTCTGTCCTTTCACCTGGGCGGAAAAGGCGGTTTCAGACGTTTTCCGCAGTGATTTCACGCTTCCGGTTCTATAGTAACGGCATGCTATTTTCAGCATTCGGGGTGTCAGGCCGGAGATACTGCTGTCATTCAGGGGATTGGGAAAGAGGTCCGCATTCTCAAAGTCGATCAATTGTTTCATTATCTGAGTAAACCTTCCGGCAAGAGATTATTAAATGAAAGAAAAGGCACTGTAAACAAAGAAAAAGACAAGGGCAGCAGAGGCTGTACAGAGAAGATTGACAAGATCATTATTCACTTTGGGATAACCCCGGACAAGCTGAGTTTCTGCTGTCCGGCAGTGGATGCGTTTTTCGGTTTCTTTTCCGCAGTGCGGGCAGCGGTACTGCCCCTGAATAGTGGCTCCGGCGATGGAATCCACAATGGAGCCGAAGAAACCTGCGGCGGTGACGGAAGAGACAAGGAGTGCAAAGGGAAGGTCCGGGCCATTCCGGGTAAGCAGAAGAAAGATACCGAGGAGACTGATGGAGAGGGCGGCGAGAAAAGCACCGAGAGTGCCGGGGAGGGATATTCCGCCGGAGCGACCTCTGGGGACTTTATTAAAACTCAGGATATGGCGGGCATCGGTTCTGCTGAAGGTTCCGAGTTCCGTTGCCCATGTGTCGGCGGTTGCCGCGCCGAGGGAAGCAAGATACATAAAATACCAGAGCGGACGGGGATCAAAAGAGTGGATCACAGCCATAAGCATGGCAATGCCGCCGTTGGCAAAAACCTGGAAGAAGTCTCTGCGGTCTCCCTTTTCATAAACATCGTTGTGCAGCATGAGTTTATGGCTCTTCCCTGCTTTACTGAGGAGACTTGAGGTGATAAAGAAAAATGCGAGCGGCAGGATCCACTCGAGGCCTCCGATACCGAAGACAGTGGAACCCAGAAGCCAGGCTGCGGCGGTTCCGCTGAAGGACAGAAAGCGAAGCCGGAAGACAAGGAAGGCGATAAGAGTCGTCAGGGCGATCCAGAGCATGAGGTGCTGTGCCTGGGTGGCGGAGCCGTTGTAGAGAATATCCATAAAAAAGGCAGACACAAGGGGTACGGAAAGATTGTCGCTGCCCTCTCGACTCATGGCCTCGGCGGCGGTGGCGAGGGCTGCAATAAACAGGGAGGCGGCGGCATGGGAAGCGATCTGCAGCGGTACTCCGAAAATATCCCGGTAGATCAGCATAGAGGTGAAGACCGTAATATAACTGACGAGGAACATGGCAAGGCTGCCCTGAACGCTTTTCACATCCTTCCAGATAATGAAACGGATGGGCTTCGAGGCAGATTCACCGACCCATCCGGCAATGGGATCACCAAGGGCCATGATATACATAGAAGTGATTATGATTGCCGGGTCGCGATCCCAGAACCAGAAGGAAAGAATGCCGAAGGATATGGGGAAGTAGACCGTGCCAAGGCTTTTTCGCTTAGCGGCATGAATGCCCTGGAGATAATGTGTCCGGATGGCGACATAATTAAGGAGGGCAAAGAGGGCGGCAATGGTCAGGACCGGCAGAACAGAATCAAAAATGAAGGGGGCAACCGCGACCATGATACCCACCAGAATATGCACAATTCGCCGTGTTGCTTCAGCTGCAACGTCCAGGCGTTTGAGCAGCAGGTCCGCCAGAGCCAGCATCAGCAGGATGATGCCGATAAAGGCTGCGGCTGTAATGAAATCATGTTGTATCATTGGTTCACGCGACTCCTGTTCAGGGGAAAGTTTACAGTTTATCAGAAAAGAATGTCAAGTCTTTCATTGTCCAGTGATTTAAGTCACATTATTTTAGAAATCTCTGAAAATCACTTTTTTACTACATAAAAAGTCAATATATTCAAACAGATATTTGAAAATGTGAAGAAGTTCTGACCGAATGATGAAGTTCGGAACAGTAGCACAATTACACAGGGTCTGTTGAGCATCAGATTCTGTGTAAATCTCAGGTTCCCTCCTGTGTGGAAAAATGCCGGTGTCTCCCACACCGGCATTTTTCATTTCCGGCAAAAAAATTAGTTTTGAACACTGTTTTTTCATAGATATTTGAAATTCCCTTAGAAACAGGACAAAGTACAGTGGAAAAAAAGCATTCAGGTATCATCAGGGATGATTGAGGCTTAGAAAATAGCGTTCCTGTTTTTCCAGTCGAAGTCTGAGCATAACCCAGAGATAGTAGATGGCAAGGGCTGTCAGGACACCGAAGAGGGCTCCTGCCAGGACATCACCGGGCCAGTGTTTGCCGACATAGACCCGGGCATAGGCTCCGGCGAGAAAGGCAATACTGAAAAAGAGCCAGCGGGCACGGCGGAAGAAGAGAGAAAGGAGGGTAGCTGCAGCAAAGAAATTTGCCGCATGATTGGACGGCATGCTGTATTTGCCTCCGCATTTTTCCAGGACGCGTACATCCTCCAGGGTTTTGCAGGGTCGAAGGCGTCCGATCCCGGGTTTCAGGACCCGATAGGCAATGCTGTCGGTGAGAGAGACAGAGATGAGGAGAAGCAGAAAAAGAAGTCTGCCCCGACGGCCGTGGAAGAAAAGAAGGAAAACAATGAGGGAAAGAAGCGGCCAGAGCCAGAAGTCCTCAGACGTGAATGACACAAAAAAGCGGTCTGCCCAGGGATGGATCCATTTCAGGTTGATCAGCCGGAACAGGGCGAGGTCCAGATTGGCGAGCATGAGCAGACAGTCCGTCTATTCGATAAATTTAAAGTCGCCGTCTACGGGATATTTTTCAGAAGAGTTGTCATCTTCATTCTTGTTATCCTCGTCCTCTGCATTTCGGGCTCGTCCGCTGGCGGCCTCTCTGCCTTCGAGTTCTTCCATGAAGGTGCTGATCCCGTTTTCATCGGAGAGGATCGTGAACAGGTTGTCCATTTTAGCCATTTTTAAAAGACTCAGGGCCTTGGCGTTGGGACTGAGGATAACACACTGCCCTTCCCTGCCCTTTGTATAGCGGCGGGCATAGAGCAGGGCCCCGACGCTGTTGTTGTCTTTGAAGATCACATCCTTGAACTGCAGGACAATGTTCTGGATATTTTCCTCCTGAAAGAGGGCATGAGCCAGTTCCCGCTTATATCTGAGGACACCGGGATTATCCAGTGCGATATCCCGGGCTTCAAAGATCAGATAATTGTCAAGATATTTTCTAATGAATTCCATATAACCCCGCAATCAGTTGTTTTTCGAAGGGCAATATACCAAGAATAATCAAGTGAAGCAAAAGGATTGCCTCAAATAATGTTCTAATCTTTCGGAGGGGAAAGGGGGAGTATTCAGATTTTTTTGATCTGGACTGAATATGCAGAAAGGGAGGGTTGATAAGGGGTTTGTCAATCTGAGACGGGTGTGAGGCAGGTGAACTCAGAGGGTGCGGGCAAAGGAGTAGGCAGCCCAGGCGGCGGCAAGGGACAAAAGGGGTGCGGCAGCGAGGTTCAGCAGGGCCAGGGCGGAATGGCCTTCACGGAAAAGGAAGAGATTTTCAAGACTGAAGGTGGAGAAGGTGGTAAAGGCACCGAGGAAGCCGGTGAAGAAGAAGAAACGGATATCGGGACTCATGCAGTTCCTGTGTTCGAGGAAGCCGGCGCTGAATCCGATAATGAGGCTGCCGAGGAGGTTCACGGCCAGGGTGCCTGCGGGAAAGGGATGTGAGGAAAAGAACCGCTGAACGGAGAGGGACATAGCATGCCTGCTGATCGCGCCTAAAAATCCTCCGAGTCCGATGTAGAGCCAGATACGCATGGGTGGGAGTTTAGACTGTTTTTCTCTTAAAATTCAAGCAGAAAGGGGTAAAAAATGGTTCAGATAAAAAAATCCCCGGTCGGGGGGGACCGGGGCCAGAACTAATGGAAGGGGGAAGGTAATTCATTAGTTCCGAGAAAATTCAGGGAATCAGGAAGTGCTGCTGAGGCAGTCGCGACAGATCCCGTGGAGATTAAGACGGGTGTCATGAATCCGGTGGCCTTCACGGGTCAGTGTGTCCGTTTCAATGAAAGGCAGCGGAAGATCCAGGATCACTTCGCAGTTGTCACAGATAAAGTGGGCATGACCCCGTGTATTTGCGTCATAGCGACTGAGGTTGCGGGAGGTATGCAGTTCGATGACCTTTCCCTCTGTGACCATTGTATTCAGGTTTCTGTAGACTGTAGCAAGGGAAATACGGGGAAGGTCACGACGGATCTGGTTAAAGATCTCGTCGGCGGTAGGATGTGTTTCCACGGACATAAGAAAGTCCATAATAGCCTGTTTCTGGCGAGTATGCCGGGTGCCTGCCTTTTCCATAAATAATATTAAGAACTAATCTCAAAAATTACAAGGGAAAAGACACAGTATTGATTAATTGAGAGTGGCGGATGAAAAACAGGGAAAAAGGGGGGAATTAAGCGGAAATAATTATTACTCAAATTAATTGTATTCATTAAATTCAGCGGATGTTGCAGAAACCTGTTTTCAAGAATTAAACAAAGAGAGAGTCATGGGAAAATTGAAGATCAGGAAGGGCTTCGACATACGGATCGGCGGAAGGGCTGAGCGGCGAACCGCTTCAGCGGTGGAGAGTCGGATCGTGGGTCTTGTCCCGCAGGATTTCAAGGGGATCAAGGTCAAGCTGCTTCTGAAGGAGGGCGACGAGGTCAAAGGCGGCACAGCGGTATATTTGGACAAGAACAGACCGGCGGTGAAATTCTGCAGTCCTGTGAGCGGAAAGATACGCAGTATTGAGTACGGAGAGCGGCGGTCCATACAGAGTATAGTGATAGAGTCCGATGAGAAGAACGAGAGTATCAGTTATCGGAAATACAGTCACGAGGCGTTACAGAAGGAGACGGCAGAGGAATTGAAGACAAATCTTCTGGAGGCTGGTCTGTGGCCGCATATACGTCAGCGTCCTTTTGACACGATTGCAGACCCGGAAGGAAAGCCGAAGAGCATTTTCATTTCGCTTGCAGACAGTTCACCTCTGGCAGCTTCTGCTGAATATCTTTCGGGGGGCAGAATTGATGAGCTGAATGCAGCGCTGGCCGTACTGGGTAAACTGACAGAGGGCCGGGTCAATGTCACGGTAAAGAGCGGGAGTTCCTTATTGGGTGAGCTGAAGCACTGTGAGCTGCACGAGGTGGAGGGTCCGCATCCGTCCGGTAATGTGGGAATACATATACACCATCTGGATCCTATCAGCAGGGGCGAGACCGTCTGGTACATGAATATCAGGGGTCTGCTTGCCTGGGGTGCATTTTTCCTCAGCGGGGTTTATCCTTCGGGCAAACTGATGGCGGCAGCGGGACTTGGCATTGGACAGCGTGCATATTTTCCGGTGACTGAGGGTGTGATGCTGAAGGATATTCCACTGGATGCGGTGGACGGCGGCAGTCGATGGATCAGCGGAGACATACTTACAGGCAGGAAGAGGAAGCCGGAGGGTTATCTGGGCTATTACGACAGTCTGGTGACGGTGCTTCCGGAGAAACGGGAGCGGAAACTGCTGGGCTGGATTGCTCCGGGTCTGAAGAGCTACAGTTTTTCGAAGACCTTTCTGTCTGCTCTTGTCCCTGCAAAGGAATACGATCTGACGACGGCGATGCACGGCGGACTGAGATCATTTGTGCAGACGGGTCTTTTTGAGCAGGTTCTGCCGATGGACATTTACCCTGACTTTCTGATCAAAAGTATTCTGGCAGAGGATATCGCAGAAATGGAAGGACTGGGTATTTACGAGGTGAGTGAAGAGGACTTTGCCTTATGTTCCTTTGTGGATCCATCCAAGAATGACATCTGCGGAATTATCCGTCAGGGTCTTGAACTCATAGAGAAAGAGGGTTAAGACAGTGAAATTCATTGAAAACACTCTGAAAAAAATAGAGCCGCATGTGAGTAAGGGCGGGAAGTTTCATGTATTGTTCCCGCTGTTCGAGATGGTTGACACCCTACTGCTGACGACGCCGGCGGTTACACTGGCGGGTCCGCATGTACGGGACAGGATAGACCTGAAGCGTTTGATGAGCATGGTGATCATATCGCTCATGCCTGCGCTATTCTTCGGGGCCTACAATGTTGGGGCGCGGGCAATGATCGCAGAGGGGATTGCCAATCCGGCGATTCTGGATGCCTTTGCGCGGGGAATGTGGCAGATCCTGCCTATCATCGTTGTGAGTTATGCTGCAGGCGGGTTTTGGGAAGTGCTTTTTGCCGTCATCCGCAAGCATGAGGTGAATGAAGGTTTTTTTGTGACCGGGATGCTTTTTCCGCTGGTACTTCCGCCCACAATTCCGCTGTGGCAGGTGGCGGTCGGCATCAGTTTCGGCGTGGTCATCGGCAAGGAAGTGTTCGGCGGTACCGGAATGAATGTGCTCAACCCTGCACTTTTGGCCAGGGCCTTTCTGTTCTTTGCCTATCCGGCGAATATCAGCGGGGATAAAGTATGGGTTGCCAGTGATGCTTTTTCGGGGGCGACGCCTCTGAGTGCAGCGGCGGCAACGGAAGCTGGAGGGAGTGTGGTGGATTCGCTGATGCGTGCCGGCTACAGTCTTCAGGAAATGTTTTTGGGGAACCACGGTGGAAGCATTGGGGAGACCTCGACGCTGGCGATCCTGATCGGCGCGGTCTTTCTGCTGCTGACCCGCACGGCCAGCTGGCGAGTGATGCTTGCGACCCTGCTGGGCACGCTGGGCACGGCCCTGCTTTTCAACATGATCGGCAGCTCTACAAATCCGCTGATGTCCCTCCCGCCCCAGCATCATCTGGTGATGGGGGGATATATGTTCGGGCTGGTCTTTATGACCACGGACCCGGTTTCGGCGGCGGCGACCCATACCGGTAAATGGCTTTACGGGCTGTTGATCGGCATGATGGTCGTGCTGATCCGGACGCTTAACCCGGCCTACCCGGAGGGCATGATGCTGGCAATCCTGTTCGGGAACGTCTTTGCACCGCTGTTCGACTATTATGTGGTGCAGGCCAATATCAAGAGGAGGAAGAGACGTGCACAGTGACAGATATACACTATTCTTCGCAATGGCCATCACCATTGTCGCGTCGATTCTGCTGGCTTCGGCAGCGACGCTTCTCAAGCCGCTTCAGGACAGAAACGAACGGCTTGACAAGAAAAAGAACATCCTGGTAGCGGCAGGGCTGCTGTCAGGAGAGGCGTTGAAGAATTCCAGTCCGGACAGTATAGAGAAACTCTATCTGAGTTCCATTCTGGAAGAGGTGATTGATGCTGAGAGCGGTGATCTGCAGGAGGGAATGAAGCCCTCCGAGCTTGATTTCAAAGTTCGGACGGACCTGCTTCCTCTGTATGTGAACAATGCCGGCGGCACGATGAACGGCGTGATCATACCGATCAGCGGTAAAGGTCTGTGGTCCACGATCTACGGATATCTTGCTCTGGCGCCTGATTATGACACGGTTCTGGGTGTGACTTTCTACAAACACGGGGAAACGCCGGGTCTGGGCGGAGAGATCGAGAAGACAGCCTTTACTGATGACTGGAAGGGAAAAAGGATCTTTGAGGATGGAGAACTGGTGAGCATCACGGTTGCGAAGGGGAAAGTCCTTCAGAAAAGTGATCACACTGTGGACGGCATCAGCGGTTCGACCCTGACAGGAAAGGGCATCAACAACTTTCTGAGAACGGACCTTGAGAAATATCTTCCATTTATTGAAAGCAACAGGGAGGTCAACTAAATGGCACTCTTGAGCGGTAAGAACAAGCGGGCGCTTTACGACCCGCTGATAGACAACAATCCGATCAACAAGCAGGTTCTGGGTATCTGTTCGGCCCTGGCCGTCACAGTACAGATAAAGACAGCGTTAGTCATGACACTTGCTGTGATCTTCGTACTTGGATTCAGTAATCTTATTGTCAGTCTTCTGAGGAATATGATTCCCGGCAAGATCAGGATCATTGTGGAACTGACGATCATCGCATCGCTGGTGATCCTTGTGGACCAGGTGCTGAAGGCATTTCTCTTTGACATCAGCAAGCAGCTCAGCGTGTTTGTGGGACTGATCATCACGAACTGTATTGTCATGGGACGTGCTGAGGCATTTGCGCTTCAGAACAAAGCCTGGCCGAGTTTTCTGGACGGTATCGGCAACGGACTGGGATACGGGCTGATCCTGATTCTGGTTTCCACGGGGCGAGAGCTGCTGGGTAGCGGGTCACTGTTCGGATTTATGGTCATACCACAGTCCTTTTATGATGCGGGGTATCAGAACATGGGTCTGATGGTGCTGGCGCCCGGTGCATTCATCCTTCTGGGGCTGATCATCTGGATACAGCGGTCCATTTTCAAATATGTTGAAGAAGACTAGGAGGCTGTCATGGAACATTATCTGAGTTTATTTGTCAAGGCGGTCTTTGTTGAGAACATTCTTCTGGCCTTTTTTCTGGGAATGTGTTCATTTCTGGCAGTATCCAAGAAAGTTGACAACAGTTTCGGCCTGGGCCTGGCGGTGGTTTTTGTACTGACGATCACGGTGCCAGTGGACTGGCTGCTCAATCATTTTCTGCTGCGGGACGGAGCTTTGGCCTGGGCTGGATTTCCGGATGTGGATCTGAGTTTTCTTACCTTTATATCGTTCATTGCTGTGATCGCGGCCATGGTTCAGCTGGTGGAAATGACGCTGGATAAATTCTTTCCTGCGCTGTATTCGGCTCTGGGTATCTTTTTGCCTCTGATCGCTGTGAACTGTGCCATTCTGGGATCGAGCCTTTTTATGGTAGAGCGGGAATACAGTCTGGGTGAGGCGACCGTGTTCGGTTTCGGCAGCGGGGTCGGATTTTTTCTGGCCATTGTGTCCATGGCGGCTATTCGCTATAAGGTCCGCTACTCAAATATCCCTGAGGGAATGCGCGGACTGGGGATTGCGATGATCATTACCGGACTGATGGCCATGGCATTTATGAGTTTCAGCGGAATCAGTCTATAATACGGAGGAGTCATCTTGAGTTCACTGACAATTATCCTGTTAAGCATCGCCGTGTTCACGGGGCTGATCGCTGTACTGGTCACCATTCTGAACCTGGCGGCCTCCAGGCTGGTCAACACAGGTGATGTAAAGATCGTCATCAACAATGACGAGAGCAAAACGCTGACGGTACCGGCGGGGGGGACTCTGCTGAGCACACTGGCGAGTGAAAAGATCTTTCTGCCTTCGGCCTGTGGCGGCGGCGGAACCTGTGCAATGTGCACCTGCCAGATCACTGAGGGCGGCGGGGAGATCCTGCCGACAGAGACAGGCGCCATCTCCTACAAGAAACAGAAGGAAAACTGGCGACTCTCCTGTCAGGTCAAAGTTAAGAACGACATGCATATACAGATTCCTGAGGAAGTCTTCAATATACAGAAGTTCGACTGCACCGTCCGCAGCAATGACAATGTGGCAACCTTTATCAAGGAGCTTGTCCTGGAGCTGCCGGAAGGCGTGGATCTGGATTTCAAGGCCGGCGGATATATACAGATCGATGTTCCGCCCTATGATATTGAGTATAAGAATTTTGATATTGGTGAAGAATATCGTCCGGACTGGGAAAAATACAAGCTCTTTGATTTGAAAGCGAAAAACCCTGAGCCGATCTTCCGGGCCTATTCCATGGCCAACCATCCTGCGGAGAAGGGGATAGTGATGCTGAATATCCGTATTGCCACTCCGCCGCCCGGACTGGATGTGCCGCCCGGCATCTGCAGCTCTTATGTATTCAATATGAAGCCCGGGGACAAGGTGACGATCTCCGGACCCTACGGGGAATTCTTTGTCAAGGAAACGAAGAGAGAAATGATGTTTATAGGGGGCGGAGCGGGCATGGCCCCGATGCGGTCTCATGTCTTCAACCAGTTCAAGACACTGGAGACAGAGCGGAAGGCCACCTTCTGGTACGGTGCACGAAGCCGCAGGGAAATGTTTTATGATGACGAATTCAAGGAACTGGAAGCGAAGTTTCCCAACTTCAGTTACAACGTGGCCCTGTCCGAACCCATGCCGGAAGATAAATGGGACGGGCCGACGGGATTCATACATCAGGTTATCTATGACAACTACCTGAGCAAGCATGAAGATCCTTCTGAGATCGAGTATTATCTCTGCGGACCGCCGATGATGATCTCTGCTGTCAATAAGATGCTCTATGATCTGGGTGTGGATCAGGACAATATCATGTATGATGATTTCGGCTAAAGAGGGCCGGACAGGATATTCATTGCCCGGTCTGAACAGCCGGGCTTTTTTTTACAGAGGAAAACATCAGAAGGGACTGAATGATTTACGCAGAACCGGGACATTTGAAGGACAGACTGAATATCCACTGGTTCCGAAGGGATCTTCGTCTGGATGATAACCGGGCTTTAGACGAGGGATTGAGGCAGTCCGGATCAGTGCTGGGTCTTTTTATTTTTGATGATCAGATTCTTAAGAATCTGTCCGCTGACGACAGCAGAGTTTCCTTTATATATGACAGCCTGAAGGAGATGGACAGGGAGTTGAAAGAGAGAGGATCTTCCCTGCTTATCGCCAGGGGTTCAGTGGAGGAGGTTTGGCGGGAATTGATGTCCCGATTGAGCATCGCGGCTGTGTATGCCAATGAGGATTATGAGCCTTATGCACTGAGCAGGGATCGGGAGATAAAAAATCTGCTCAGTGGAGAAGGGATTGAATTTAATCTCTATCAGGACCATGTGATCTTTGCTCCGGGCCAGATTCTGAAGGCAGACGGCAGACCCTACACCGTATATACTCCTTTTGCCAGACGATGGCGGGAGGGGCTGGAAAAAAATGACTTTCGGCTGAAGGCGCTTGAGAGCGGACGGATGTGGAGCCGGTTCATTAAAGTGAACATTCCATTTCCGGAGCGTGAAGAACTGGGTTTCCTGCCAGGGATGATGAAGGTGAGAGGGGTCAACTGGGCAGGTATCGGAGACTACCATGAGAACAGGGATTTTCCGAGTCGGGACGGTGGGACAAATCTGGGACCACAGCTGCGATTCGGAACCGTGAGTGTGCGGAAGGCGGCGGCCGTGGCGAGAGAGAGGAACACCGTGCTTCTGGGGGAACTGATATGGCGGGAGTTCTTTATTCATATTCTCTATTATTTTCCCTGGACAGCGAAGGAAAATTTCAAGTCCGCCTACAATGTGCTACCCTGGAGGGAAGATGAGGGGGATTTTCAACTTTGGAAAGAGGGAAGAACGGGATACAGTCTGGTTGATGCAGGAATGCGGGAACTGAATGAAAGCGGTCGTATGCACAACAGGGTGCGCATGCTGACGGCGAGTTTTCTGAGCAAGCATCTGCTGCTCGACTGGCGTCTGGGAGAGGCGTATTTTGCCAGGAAACTACTGGACTATGAAATGGCCAGCAATGTGGGAAACTGGCAGTGGGCGGCGGGAAGCGGCTGTGATGCCCAGCCCTGGTTCCGGATCTTCAATCCACAGACACAGCAGCTGAAATTTGACAAGGCTTATGACTATGTAAAGAGGTGGGTTCCGGAGTATGGAACGAAAGATTATCCAAGGCCAATGATCGGGCATTCGGAGGCCAGGGAGCGTGCACTTGAAGTATTCAGGACGGCGCTTAAGAGCGGAGAATAAGCCATTCCGAGGGTCGGGTCGGGCCTACTCAGACGGCAGGACTCCTCGAAAGTCGTAGCCGAGCTCTCGGATACTCGATTCAATGAGTTTCATGTCCAGACCTTCTCCTTCGACGTGAACCCTGTTTGTATCCGGGTTGGCCTCGGCCTGTGTAACGAAGGGCAGGCTGTTCAGTTTATTTTCTACATTCATTTTGCAGTGGCGGCAGGTCATGCCGTGGACATCGAGTACCGTGAATGCCATGTGTGTGTTCCTTTTATTTCTGTCGCTTAAACGTGAGCGGAGTTTAGAGAAGTAATGATAGGCCAGGGCCAGGGCCAGAATAAGGGCTGCGCTGTCAGTCAGCCACGGGGGCAGGAGCTGATGTTGGTGGGCATGATCTCCGAGGGGCGGAAGGAAGATCTGCGGGGGCAGGAAATTGATAAGAGCGCCGAAGAAGAGGGCNCCTGTGATTATGGAGAAGAGATAGATATAGAAGGAGCGGCTGCCGAGAGAATTACGGATGACGGCAATGGTGGCGGCATTGGTGGCGGGACCGGCCATGAGGAAGACCAGCGCCGCGCCGGGGGAGATCCCTTTGGCGAGGAGCACAGCGGCAACGGGTACGGAGGCGGTGGCGCAGACATACATGGGGATGGAAGCGATCAGCATGATACCCATCTGCAGGAAGGGACTGCTGAAGGAGGACATGAAAAAATCCTCAGGAACGGCCAGTGCAATTGCGGCGGCGACCCCCAGTCCGATGACGAGACTGCCTGCGATATCACCGAAAAAGTCAACAAAGACAAAGTTCATAAACTCCCGGACACTTCGTTTAGGCATCCCTCCTTCCGCAGCCTGAGCGGCATTGACGGGTGCAGCGGCCGGATGATCACTGTGCTTGTCCACACCTGAGGCCAGAACTCCGCCGAAAATCCCGGTCACGAAGGCGGCAATGGGACGGATAACAGCGAAGGGCAGTCCCAGAAGACTGTAGGTCACGAGAATACTGTCCACGCCGGTCTGAGGGGTGGAAATAAGAAAGGAGGTGGTTGCAGACCGTGAGGCGCCGTTCTTGTCGAGGGCAATCCCTGCAGGAATCACACCGCAGCTGCAGAGAGGCAGGGGCACACCGAACAGAGCTGCTTTCAGAGAGGAGAAAAAGCCGGGTTTACCGAGAAAAGCCTTCATTTTTCCCAGAGGCAGGGTGATGTGAATGATCCCTGCAATGATAAATCCCATGAGCAACCAGGGTGCCATCTCGATAAACAGATCTATATATGAATCAATAAACTGTGTCAGTACTGTCATGCAGTCCTCCTCTCAGGGATAATATAACAATATTAATCCCATTAATATTGGGAAAATTAATCAGCTTTAGCGGGATTTGGAGACCTGACTCAGGAGTATTCCTGCCAGCTTTTTATACTGAGGTCGCGTTCCCGGTAGCGGGTAAAGGCATAGATGAAAGCGGAGGCGAGGCGGGCATTGGTGATGAGAGGAATATTGCTGTCAACGGCCATGCGGCGGATCTGATAATCGTTCTGAAGCTCGGTATCGCTGAGATCTTTGGGGATATTGATGACCAGGTCTATTTTTTTCTGACGGATATAGTCCAGGGTGTTGGGTTGTTTATCCTCATCCGGCCAGGCGAGGACAGTGCTTTCGATCCCGTTTTTCAGGAGAAAATCGTGGGTTCCTTTCGTAGCGTAGAGAATATATCCGGCGTCCTGCAGTTTCCGGGAGGAAATGATCATCTCCACTTTGGAGCGCATCGGTCCGGTGCTGAGCAGGATGGATTTTCTGGGAATGCGATAGCCGACGGAGAGCATGGATTTCAGGACGGCATCGTAGTAGTCCTCACCGATACAGCCGACCTCTCCGGTGGAACTCATGTCCACACCCAGCACGGGGTCGGCCTTGGCGAGTCGGGCGAAGGAAAACTGTGACGCTTTAATGCCGATATAATCGAGATCGAAAGCGTTTTTCTGAACGGGCTCAACGTGTTGTCCCAGCATGATCCGGGTGGCGATATCGATAAAATTCACCTTTAGAACTTTGGAGACAAAGGGGAAGGAACGGGAGGCCCTGAGATTACATTCGATGACTTTTATATCATTATCCTTGGCCAGAACCTGCATGTTGAATGGGCCGGAGATTTTCAATTCGGCAGCGACCCTGCGGGCGATACGTTTGACGCGGCGGATGGTCTCGACATAGAGTTTCTGGGGAGGAAACACGATGGTTGCATCACCGCTGTGAACACCGGCGAACTCAATATGTTCGGAAATGGCATAGATCTTCAATTCCCCGTGATCGGCCACGGCATCGATCTCGATCTCTTTGGCTTCCTCGATAAACCTGGACACAACCACGGGATGTTCTTTACTCACTCTGGCTGCGAGAGTGAGGAAGTGCTGCAGTTCGCTGCGGTTGGAGACAATATTCATCGCTGCGCCGGAGAGAACATAGCTGGGACGGACCAGGACGGGAAATCCCACATCGTCTACAAAGTCATAGATAGAATCAATATCGGTCAGTTCCCGCCATTCGGGCTGATCGATACCGAGTCGGTCCAGCATGGCAGAGAATTTGTGGCGGTTCTCGGCGTTGTCGATGGATTCCGGAGACGTGCCGAGAATAGGTACTTTCTGCCGATGCAGGCGCATGGCGAGGGAATTCGGTATCTGTCCGCCGGTGGAAAGGATGAGTCCTTTAGGCGCTTCGAGCTCCACAATATCGAGAACTCTTTCCAGGGTCAGTTCATCAAAGTAGAGCCGGTCACAGACATCGTAGTCGGTGGAGACAGTTTCCGGATTGTAATTGATCATGACGGAGCGATAGCCGGCGGCATTGATAGAGTACAGGGCATTGACGGAGGACCAGTCGAATTCCACAGAGGAGCCGATGCGGTAGGCACCGGAGCCCAGGACAATGACGGAGCGCCCATCCTGTTCCCACTGAATATCGTGTTCGGAGCCGCCGTAGGTGAGATAGAGATAATTTGTGCGGGCGGGAAATTCGCCGGCGAGAGTATCGATCTGTTTGACACAGGGGAGGATTCCCAGGGATTTTCTGTAATCCCGGACACGGAAGAGATCTTTCTCTATTCGGCTGTCGGGGCTGTTGAGGACGGCGCGGGCGATCTGAAAATCGCTGAACCCTGCTTTTTTTGCATCGGAAAGAAGTTCTTTCGGAAGGGAATGGAGGCTCTCAAGGGCGGACAGTTTCCGGTCCAGCTCAATAATTCGGGAGAGTTTCTGGAGAAACCAGAGGTCGATGCGTGTGAGTTGGTGGATACGTTCGATGCTGTAGCCGGTCTGGAGGGCGAGGGCGATGGCAAACACGCGGGTGTCGGTGGGTTCACTGAGGGCTTTATCCAGGTCTTCGGCCTGAAAATCCGGGTTGCCGGTGAAGCCGTGCATGCCCTGCCCGATCATTCGGAGGCCCTTTTGCAGAGCTTCTTCGAAACTGCGTCCGATGGCCATGACCTCTCCGACGGATTTCATAGAGGAGCCCAGAACTTTGGAAACACCCTGGAATTTGGCAAGGTCCCAGCGTGGAATCTTACAGACAATATAATCCAGAGCGGGTTCAAAGAAGGCGGAGGTGCTGCGGGTCACGGAATTTTTTATCTCATGGAGACCGTAGCCGACACCGAGCTTGGCGGCGACAAAGGCGAGGGGATAGCCGGTGGCTTTGGAGGCCAGAGCTGAGGAGCGGGAGAGTCGGGCATTTACCTCGATGACACGATAGTCCTCGGAATGGGGATCCAGAGCGTACTGCACATTGCATTCTCCGACAATGCCGATATGTCGGACGATGCGGATACTGAGTTCACGAAGGAGATGATATTCAGTGTTTGTCAAGGTCTGGCTGGGTGCGACAACGATACTTTCACCGGTATGAATACCGAGGGGATCGAAATTCTCCATATTACAGACAGTGATACAGTTGTCATAGCGGTCCCGTACCACTTCATACTCGATCTCCTTCCAGCCTTTCAGGCTTTCCTCCACGAGGACCTGAGAGGAATAGGAAAAGGCGGAGGCGGCCTGACGCCGGAGCTGCTGCGGATTATCTGCGAATCCGGAGCCCATACCTCCGAGGGCATAGGCGGCGCGGAGAATCACGGGGAAACCGAGTTTTTCGGCCGCTTCGGCTGCTTCCTCAATGGAATGCGTGGCGAAACTGCGAGCGGTTTTCACATTGATCTGCCGCAGTTTTTCAGTAAAGATATCCCTGTCCTCGGTATCAATGATGGCCTGAACCGGAGTGCCGAGGACCTGGACGGAATATTTTTCAAAGACACCGGCCCTGTGCAGGGCGATGCCGCAGTTCAGAGCCGTCTGTCCGCCGAAGGCGAGGAGAACGGCATCGGGTCGTTCTTTCTCGATGACCCGTTCTACGAAGAGGGGTGTAACCGGGAGGAAGTAAATTGTGTCGGCGATACCTTCGGAGGTCTGGACGGTGGCAATGTTCGGATTGATCAGGACAGTATGAATACCTTCTTCGCGCAGGGCTTTCAGGGCCTGGGAGCCGCTGTAGTCGAACTCGCCGGCTTCGCCGATTTTCAGAGCTCCGCTTCCGAGAAGGAGAACCTTTTTAAGAGTAGCAGTGGAAAAAGCGGGATCGGGTGTGGGGGCGGTCATTTGCGGGCCTCCATCAACTGAATGAATTCATCGAAAAGAAAGGCGGTGTCGGTGGGGCCGCCGCTGGCTTCAGGATGGAACTGGGTGGCAAAGAAGGGTTTGGAACGGTGGCGGATCCCTTCGACACTGCCGTCATTGAGATTCGTATAGAGGACCTCCCAATCCGGGGGCAGGCTGTCAGCGTCCACGGCGTATCCGTGATTCTGCGAAGTGATATAGCAGGTGCTGCCTCCCCGTCTCTGAACAGGCTGATTGTGAGAGCGGTGGCCGTACTTGAGTTTATAAGTATCTGCGCCTGCGGCGAGGGCCATGAGCTGTGAGCCGAGGCAGATGCCGAAGACGGGTGTCTCCTGCAGCAGACCATTGCGGATATTCTGAATGGCTGATTCGCAGACCTTTGGATCTCCGGGACCGTTGGTGAGGAAGATGCCGTCATAGTCACCGGAAGAGAAGTCATGGTCCCAGGGGAGGCGCTCAACCTGGCAGGACCGATTCAGGAGACAGCGGATAATATTGTTTTTGACACCGTAATCGATGAGGGCGACACGGTGTATCCCATTGCCGTATGTCTGCGCCTTCTGTACGCTTACGGAGGCGACGAGATTTTCGGTGGCGGGGTTGTAGAAGGGCAGGTCCTGACCGATAACAATCTTTGCGAGCATGGTGCCGTTTTCCCGGAGAATCTTTGTCAGGCGCCGGGTATCGATGCCGTAGACGGCGGGAACCTTGTTTTCCAGCAGCCAGGCCTGCAGACTTTTTTCGGCATTCCAGTGGTTATAGCTGAAGGAGTAGTCGGAGATAATGAGACCTTTTACATGGATGCGTTCACTTTCATAGAAGCGGTGCAGGTCATGTTTCCTGTCGGCTGCGGGGACCCCGTAATTGCCGACGAGGGGATAGGTGGAGACGAGAATCTGTCCGGAATAGCTGGGATCGGTGAGGGATTCGGGATAGCCTGTCATGGCGGTATTGAAGACGATTTCACCGGCACAGCTGTCTTCATATCCGAAGGAGCGGCCTTCGAATTCGGAACCGTCCTCCAGGATGATGCGCGCAGTTCTTTCAGAGCTCATGCTGCCTCGATATTGAAGGTGGGAAAAGAGTTCATATCGGGACAGAATTTAGGAAGAATACGGGGGCATTGAAAAGGAAATCGGCGCTGGGGGAAGGGGAATCGGGGCAATGGATGCATAAACAGTGTATAAATATACAAAACGGGATTCAGACGGCACTGGATGCGGAAACGGAGAGCCGGAGGGGACATGAGCTTCGGGTGTGAGGCTGCGTCGGGAGTTGAGACCGCCTTGTCAGTCGTCTTCTTCTTCGTTTTCGAGGTATTCGGAGAGGTCACGGGTCCAGCGGTAGATATTTTCCTTGTCGATCTCATTGATCTTGGCGCCGGGGTGCATCCAGGTATAGGGTGTGAGGGGCATTTTACCTTTGCGCACTTCTTCGACGATCTCGGTGAGGAGAAGATTCTGTTCTTTTCGGGAATAGCTGTCCCAGGTGCTGAAATTCAGATATTCACGACCGTGATTGACGTGGTGGGCGACCATGAAGGAGACGGGGGCGACACGGCTGTACCAGGGAAAGTTGGCCTCATTGCTGTGGCAGTCGAAGCAGGCATTTCGCAGAATGCGTTCGGCATCCTCATCCATGGGGAAGTTCTGGGAGACGGGTGGGTTTTCGAGGGTCACAGGAATGAACTGCATGAGGATAAAGCCGCCGATGAGGACGATCCAGACGATGAAGGAAAGGTATTTATTCATGCTCTGTCCTTGTTTTTGCTGATAAAATACTTGAAATCGGATTCAAATCCAAGAGTTGAGAGAGTTGGGTCAGTAGCCGTACCAGGCGCTGCGGGAACTGCGTTCTTCGAGCTTGAGATCTTTAAGAGAGGGGGCTTTGACCTGAATGAGGAGGTAGTAGCTGGCGCCGGGGCCGGAGGGAGTCCAGTCGAACTTGAAGGTCCAGCAGTGGAGATCGCGGCTGAGGGTGAGGTGATGGTAGGTGAGGCTCTGTTCGACGAGGTCGATATTGGCACGGTAGCTGAGTTTCCAGTGGCGTGTGAGGCTGGCGCTGAGATTTCCGGTGAGGGCGAGGATGCGGGTGGGGTCGAGGGGGTTGCTGGCGCTGTAGGTATAGCGTATGCCGATGCCGGCGCTCCAGGATGAGAAGCCGTCGGGGCGGCTGCTTTCTGGGGTTTTCAGGCTGTCTGAGGAGCTGCCACCCGGATTTTGACCGGCGGTGAAGGGGTCGGGTTCAGGATCGAAGGGGGAGCTGCCGGGGGCGGGAAGATCTGAGCTGCTGCCGGAGCTTTTACTGCGGAGTTTATCCTCTTTAAACTGGAAGCCGGTATCGAAGGTGAAGCGGGACATCTGCGGGAGGGGCAGAAGATCGTCGACGCGGCGACCGGCGGATTGGCTGTAGCGGTAGGGCTGCAGTTGCACGGTGCCGTTGAACTGAAGATTTGCGGGGAGTTTGCTGGCGCGGTAGCTGAGGCTGATGTCGGAGAGACCCATGCTGTCTGCGCTGAAATTGTAGGAACCGTTGAGATTCAGGGTGAGGAAATCATATTTTTTACTTTTGCCGCTGTCGTCGGAGATCTTGGCGGCAAACTGGTTGCCGAGGCTGTAGGAGAGGGTTTGGCTTTCGCGACTGCCGGTGGCGCCGATATAGGTGGAGCGGAAGTAGTCCCAGTTCACATCACGGCCCTTTTCATCAATGCCTTTGAAGACATAGTCGGGGTTGTCGCTGAAATCGGGCACATATCGCCATGAGAGGGAGGGACTGAGGACGTGTCGGATGGCCTTCAGCTTCCAGATGCCAAGGGGGAAGATGCCGTAGAGTTTGGTGCTGGCGGAGAGGCTCATGTCGTAGGTGCCGCGCCATTTCAGGTTGTTGACCTCGCTGCTGAGAACAGTACCGCTGCTGTCGAGTTTTACGAGACCGTTTTCAATGAGGGGGGCATCATAACGGCTGATCCAGCCGTCTCGGTAATTCAGAGAGGGAGAGAGGCTGAGCCAGCGGAAAGCCTTGCCGGAGTATTTCAGGGAAGCAGAGGAGGAAATGCCGTTGCGGCTTTCCTCGAGGAAGCTGGAATCGGGCTGGAGGGTGGATGACCAGGAGTTTGAGAGGCGGGAATTGACAGAATAAGTGAAATTGTGGTACCAGCGACTGCCGGACTGTGGGTTTTTGACCTTGAAAACGGGAGCGCTGCCTTTGCTGAGGCTGATATTGGGGACGGTGGCGCTGACATTGCCGGTGATGAGGTCTTCGGTGCGGCTGAGGTTGGAGGAGAAGGAGAAGGGACCCAGTCGGGTGGAGTAAGTGGCATTGCTGATCATCTTCTGGTTCAGGCGTTCATCGAGGGTAATACCGGTGGTCTTGTAGAAGGAGCGGTCATTGGTGTAGGAGCCGTTGATGCTGAGACGACTGTTTTTACCGAGGATCTGGCTGTGCTGCATACTGATGTCATAGGAGGTGGAGTTCTGGTCGATGAAGAAGCGTTTGTATTTGGCGCGGATGCTTCCATTGAGGACATAGCGGAGGGAGTAGCGTGTGGAGAAGGTGGAAAGGAAGCCCCATTTGTCGTAGAAATCGACAAGAGTGCTGGCGTCCATGTAGTCATTGGGCGCCCAGTAATAGCCGCCCTGGCGGAGGAAGCGTCCGCTGGCAGCTCGGTAGCCGTAGGAGGGCATGATCCAGCCGCTCTGCCGGCCGCCGCTTTTGGCGGGGAAAAATCCGAAGGGCAGGGCGAAGAGGGGGATGCCGTGGATCTTGAGAATGAGAGGCCGGGCAAAGACCTTGTCTTTAGGGATCAGCTTCATAGAGCGGGCTTCGATCCAGAAATGGGGATCCGGCTGGTCGCAGGTGCTGTATTTTCCATCGCGGACAAAAAAGGCGTCATTATCACGGTTCAGGATGCTGCTGCCCTGATAGTAGCCGTCCTCCAGCTGAGTCCGTCCGCTGACGATCTTTCCCCGACGGGTGCGGAGATTGTAGATCAGGAGTTCACCGACGAGGGGGTCATCGCCTTTCTGAATCATTTCGGGCAGGGAAACCAGACCGCTGTCGGTCTGTTCCGGGAGGGCATAGAGAAGGTCTTCATTCCAGAGAACCTTTATGGAATCGGCTTTGAGGCTGAGTTCACCGAAAACGAGGAGGGCTTTTTTATTGAGGAGCGTTTTTCGCTCGTCGATATAGTAGGAAATAAAATCGCCGGAATAGCTGAGAGTGGTATCCATGGTGACGGCCTGATGATTAGGAAAATAGGTTCCTCGGGCGCCGTGGAGAATGTGGATTGCGTGGAGTTCTCCCTCCTGAAAATCCATGATCACCGTATCCCCGCTGCTGGAATTCAGGCCCTGATAGACAGAGTCATCGAAGACATGGTAGTCGCTGGAGGCCATGCCGGCCATGGTCAGTCTGGAGATCCGGCTGTCATCCATGGAGACCAGCAGACGTGAGCCGTTGAGGTGGCTGGTGTGTGTGATCATTGCCGCGGGTTCGGAACCGTCAGAGGAGAGGCTGTCCCGGTGGAGGAAGCCTGTTTCGCGGTGTTCCATGCGGGCTTTAGCGATGACTTCGGCGCTTCGGATCTCGGAGTCCTGGAAGAGAAGGTAGATATCTTCTCCGGAGATAACGGAATTTTCGTGATGGATGACGGGGTTTCTGTGGAGACTGCCGCTGTCATCGGCGGAGGCGAAGTGAAAGCTGTCGCAGGCGGCGGAGAGACTGTCCTGGCGGATGCGGACGGAATCCATGGCGAAGAACTCCTCGTCCTTCATGAAGGCCAGAATGCGGTGGGCGTCGAGGGTCATCTGTTCGGTACCGAGGCTGTCGTAGCGGATGACAGTGCCGGGAGCGAGGCTTTTGAGCTCCTCTTTTTCGAGAAAATAATCAAAGCGCTGGGAGCGGAAATCTGTATTCTGGAGGGAGTCGCTGATCACGGCGCGGCCCATGATATGGGCGAGATCCAGGTCTTCGTGGTAGTTGAGACTGTCACAGAGGACGGTTCTGGCGGAATCGCGGAGAACGACGTCATGGAGGGCGGTGAAGACATTTTTATCGAGGTCGGCGCGGATGCTGCGGCTGGAGAGGGATCGGTTTTCGATTCGAATGCGGCTGTTTTCGGGGATTCGAATGCGGTCAGTGCGGGTATTGAAGAAGATACGTTCACCGAAAAACTCTTTTTCGCCGTCCTGGATGCGGACATTTTTTTTAAGCAGGAGCAGATGTTTGTCTTCGTAGTGGAAAGCTTCCTGGCAGTCGATGAAGATGGAGCCTTTTTTAAATTTTACATCGGAGAGGAGGTGAATGTGGGAGGAATCGGCCCGGGTGATATAATTCATAGTGCCGGCCTGCAGGAGCTGCAGGGGCTGGGGAGCGGCGGAGAGGGGTCGTGCCGGCAGGAGAAGGAGCATGGCGGCTGCAGGGAAGCAGGTCAGCAGACGGCGGAGCCGGCGGGTATGGAATGGGGGCAGAGGGGCCCGAGGGTGTTCAGGGAGCATGCTTACTTTTCATAGCGGCGGGGTCGCAGGGATTTCAGGCGCTGAGCAATGAATTTTTCATATCCATTGCTGATAGGTCTGTAGAAGGGTGCGTCTGTTTCCCTGTCTTCCGGCAGGTAGTTCTGGTCTGAGTAGCCTCCCTCGTCATGGGGATATCTGTAGCCGAGGCCGTAACCTTCGTTTCGCATGAGTTCGGTGGGGGCGTTTCTCAGGTGCATGGGAATAGAGGCGGCGCCTTTTTCACGGACATTTTCGGAGGCTTTTCGGACGGCCATGTAGGCGGCGTTGCTTTTCGGGGCGGCGGACAGGTAGGCGGTGGCCTGGGAGAGAGGGATCATCGCTTCGGGCATGCCGATGGCCTGTACGGCCTGCAGGGTGGACACGGCGAGGACCAGGGCGAAGGGTTCGGCGTTGCCGATGTCTTCAGAGGCAAGGATGATCAGGCGGCGGGCGATGAAAACCGGGTCCTCACCGCCTTCCAGCATGACAGCGAGCCAGTAGATGGCGGCATCGGGATCGCTGCCGCGGACAGATTTTATGAAGGCGCTGATGGTATCGTAGTGATAGTCGCCTGCACGGTCATAGAGAAGCTTTTTTTCCTGGAGTGCGGCGGTGATGGCTTCGCGGCTGATCACAATGCGGTCTGCCGCCGGGTCGCTGGACTGTACAGTATTGAAGGCGATATCCAGGGTATTCAGCATTTTTCTGGCATCTCCTCCGGCACTCTCGATCAGAAAATCCCGATCTGAGTCAGACAGATCCACCTGAAAGCGGGAAAGGAGGATGTCGGACTGCAGGCTGCGCTGAAGGATCTGCTGCAGGAAGGGATAGCCCAGGGCTTTCAGGCGGAGGACACGGCAGCGGCTGAGCAAGGGGGAGATCACATGGAAGGAAGGGTTTTCCGTTGTTGCCCCGACGAGAATGATATGACCGCTTTCCACAGCGGGCAGCAGAGCGTCCTGCTGGGCCTTGTTGAAGCGGTGGATCTCGTCGAGAAAGAGGAGGGTCTGGCGTCCGAGGTGCTGGTGGCTTCGTGCCTTCTGGATAATGTCCCTCACATCCTTCACGGAGGCGGAGACGGCAGAGAGTTCATAGAATTCTGTATCTTTACGGGAGGCCAGAAGCCTGGCCAGGGAGGTCTTTCCGCTTCCCGGGGGGCCCCAGAGGACAAGAGAGTAGAGCCTCCCCCCTTCCAGACCGGCCCGCAGAAACTGCCTGTCGCCTGTCAAATGCTCCTGCCCAAGGTGTTCTTCAGCCGTTCGCGGGCGCATTCTCACCGCAAGGGGCGGCAGATGATTCTCGTTCTGTTCGCTGAAAAGCTGTCCTGTTTCCATCCTGAGGAATTTACAAAGCAGGACCCAATTTATAAATCTCTAATTTATAACAGAGTAAGGATACTTGACGGGAGTTTGAACAGTCTCCTTACAAATTAATAGTGGAAATGGATGTAGAAAATGGATAAAATGTAGTTCGGGAACTGAATACAGGATGTTTGTGCCCGCAGTAGAATAAAATTGATAAATGAGTCTTTTTCCTAACAGCAGGGACACCTGAAGAGACAGTGTATTTCAGGATTAAGAATAGCAGTTGCCACGAGTCGGTAAGTCAGTGAAAGATTAAATAAACAACGGAGGTAGTATGAAGAGATTTTTGATCCTGTCCTTGGTTTTTGCAGTAGTTGCTTTTGCTGCGGACAAGACCAAAGACGGAGACGTGATGCTGAAGTCTGCTCCCAGTCCAAAGGGTGAGACTGAAGCTGTGCCTGAAAGCGGGAGTTTCAGTGTAGGAACGAAAGGTTCCACAGAAATTATCCGGGACATTTTCACGGGCAGTGATCTTGACGGTGACGGATTGAAAGAGGTTATACTTGCCTCCTACGGAACATCAGGCAGGGCATATGTCTATGAGATTGACATGGACAATAATGCCTCCCTCCTTTTTGACACGGGAGAAATGGGTTCAGATTATACGTCTGCTGTACGCGATGCCCGATTCGGGGACCTGGACGGCAACGGAGTTCAAGAGCTTCTTGTCAGTGTAAACTCCACACTGACGGCCAAACGCGGTATCTGGGCATTTGAGTGGGATGCCACAGGCGATTCCATGCGTGCACCTGTGCAGCTGTTCGGCGATATCGGAGATCGCTGGTACGTAGAGAACTTCAATGTGGGTGATGTTGACGGCGACGGTGTTCAGGAATTATTTGTCGGAAATAACGCATCTGCTTCAGCATTGGATAATTTTTACATATTCTCTGTTGAATCCGGAACCTTTGCTGCGGGCAATGTCGTGACGAAGACAGAGTTCACGCATGGAAAAAGCGCGACGACATTCACTGTCGGCGGATCGCCCTATGGCGGTGTCATGGCGGATATGGACGGGGATGGGAACAAGGAAGTGATCTTTGCGCCCTGGGACAACGGTGCGATGCTGATCGTTGAAGCGGATGCCGCCGATACCTATACCGTTCACAACTACATTGAGACGGACCTTGATATTCGGGATGATTTTGCATTTTATGATTTCTTTCCGGCTGATCTGAACGGTGACGGTCGGGATGAGATCTATCTGTCCATGTATGACGGCGGAAGACTTTATGAGATCACCTGTCCGGTGGGCTCCAATCTTGGAGATCTGACAACGGCCAATGTGATCAGTCTCGATGCCCTGGGAAGCTCCGGCGGTGTCTGTACACAGATCGGAGACTGGGATTACAACGGCAAGATGGAGATCATCGCCTCCGGCGGGGGCAGCTGGCTGTCCGTCCATGAATTTCAGGGCGGGGATGTCACAGATCCCAACAACTGGACAAAGATGAGCAATCTTACCAATGCCAACTTCAGCGGTGTCTTCGGGATGCGTTACGCGGGCGATCTGGACGGAGACGGATACCCGGAGATCTATGCAGCAAATACAGGTGCAACGACTGTGGCAGCGGTTGCTATTGAACATGCTCCTGAGGTGGTGATCAATGAATTTGACACCAACACATCAACTGCAGAGTATATCGAACTGTACAATATGACGGATGTGGCCATTGATCTGGCATCTGACGGATACATCCTGGTTTTTGTCAATGGTAACGGCGATGCTATTTATCAGGCCACAGCATTGACAGGCAGCCTCCCGGCGAATGGGTATTTTGTGATCGCCGAGGCCGGTGTCACGGATATCAGCGGCTATACACCGGACCAGAATGCCACCTGGACCTCTTTTCAGAATGGAGCTGACGGAGTCGCCCTGATCAAGGGCGGAGATGTGGCCGATTTTACAAACATCCTGTATTCAACAGCCTATCCTGCCCAGTCCGGTGTGCAGATCGACGCAGTTGTCTACGGTGGTGTGGATGCAGAGCTGAACACAGCATTCGGTACCACAGACATTGATCTGGCAGTGGGAAGCACAGGGAGCACCAGCCGCATCACAGACGGGCAGGGCGGTGGCGCCCCCGGCTATGCCGGCACAGACTGGGGAATCACACTGCGTACTCCCGGTTCGACAAATGAGGTCTCCAAAATCCTGACGGCCTATCCCGTCTCCGGTACAGAGATCATGGTGAAATATACAAAGGACATGAGTTCTGTAGATCTCACGGATTATACTCTGAACGGAACATCAGGTGTAAGCTTTACAGGTGCCGTCATTGACGGAACGGATGCCAGCCTGGTCAAGCTGACAGCAGCGGCAGAGATCCTGTATGACCTGACAGTGGATACACTCATTGATGCATCAGTTGTGGACACAGCCGTCATGTATGCGGGCATCACGCCTATCGGCTGGACAAGCACCACAAATACGCCCGGACATATTGAGGACGGGATTGTAGCTCTGTTCAACGGCATCATCAGTGCCAACGATGCTTTCAATAATGTGTGGATCGCTGATGCAGAGGGTGGTGAACACACCGGAGTGATGATCTACTCCTCATCCTTTGATGCTCTGGTCAGCGTCGGTGATGCGGTCCGGATCAATGCGGAGCGGGCCACATACAAGAATCTGACTGAACTGGTGAACCCCGTGCTGCTGGAAGTGGTCTCAAGCGGGAATGCACCTTTCGGACCCTTTGATATCACGGCAGCGGACATTGACACATCTTTGGCCGCGGATACGGATCCCGGTGAGAAGTGGGAAGGTCAGCTGGTGACCATTGACAGCGCGATGATCGTGAGCGGAAGCGGGTCCATGTATCTGGCCTCCACGGATGACGGCGCTTTCTATATCGGTGACAATGTGGCCTATCAGCTCAGCGGGATCACTCTGAATATTGGTGATAGCTACACAATCACCGGTGTGGTGGACTATGACGGTGATACCTACCGTCTCAATCCCAGAGATGCAGCGGATGTTGAGTACATCTTCATGGCTCCCGATCCCATTGACCTCTACAGCTGGTGGGAGCACAGTACGGGAGATCTGAGCTTTTTTGCGAATGACAATAACACCCGGGGTCTGGGTCTGAGTCCTGACGGTTCAAAAGTCTACGTGCCAAGCCGCACCGGTGCTTCAAACATCTTCATTTTGAATGCTGAGACCGGTGACAGTCTTGGAAAACTGGACATGACCGGTGTCAGCGGCGGAACTTTCGCCATCAATGATGTGGATGTGGATGCCGATGGTGTGATCTATGCGGCCAATCTGGTTACAGGAAGTACCGGCTTCAAGATCTACCGCTGGGCTGACGATGCGGCTGTGCCGACGATTGCATTTTCAGGAGATGTGACGGCCAGGGCCGGTGACAGCTTTGCAGTGGACGGTAGCGGAGCAGCCACTGTTCTTTATGCCGGCGGAAGCGGGAACAATAATATCGAGGTGTTCAGCACAACGGACGGTCTGAGTTTTGTTTCCGGCACGGACATCACCCTTGCCTCGGACTATGCCCGGGGTGGAATAGCGCCTGTTGCTGACGGCCTCTGGGTCAATGAAGGCGGCAGTGCCGTCATGAAAGTGAGTTTCAGCGGAACGACACTTGCGACACTGTCGACAGGTATTGTTTCGAGTTCCTATTCTGCAATTGACTATATTGAAATGAGCAGTGGAGAGAAACTGATTGCGGTCGCGGGCGGAAATACCGTCCCGGGCACGAGTGAATATGCAAAGATATGGGAGGTTTCCGATGCATCCAATCCATGGCTTTATGCCAGCGGGCTGCTGACGAACACCTGGAATACAAATGGCAATGCAACCGGCGGGATTCTTATGTATGAAGATCCCCTCGGTGCTCTGAATGCAGTGCACATGGTAACGAACAACGGTATTGCGGCCTACTCGGTGAACAGTGAACCGGTGGTGGGACTGCCTCCTGTGGCGGATGCCGGCGGTGACCAGACGGTGCTGCCGGGCGCAGAGGTCTTCCTGGACGGATCCATGTCTGTTTCCCAGGATGACGGGACTCTGAGCTATCTCTGGTATCAGACGGCCGGCCCTGCCGTGACGCTGGCAGGAGACCAGGCAGCCATGGCGACCTTCACTGCACCGAATGTGACCGAAGACGACACACTGAGTTTTGCGCTCAAGGTTACGGACACGAACGGTCTGATGGATACTGCCTTTGCCGATGTCCGTATCATTGTCTTTGATGTGATGGATATTGCGGATGTGCGGGCACTGCCGGATGCCTCCATGGCCGGTGTGGCCGGCGTGGCCACAGTCAATGAAATCGGCAATCCCTGGTATATGCAGGATGAGACAGCCGCCATCGCCATTTACGATTACACTTCTCTGCAGGAAGTCATGGTCGGCGATTCTGTTCTTCTCTACGGTGAGGTGGATATCTACAATGGCCTGGTGGAACTGAAGAATCTGGAATACTTCGAGATTCTCAGCAGCGGCAACGCCACACCGGCGCCTGTACTGGTGACACCTGACAGCCTGGCAGACAATGAGACATACGAAAGTCAGCTGGTCATGCTCACCAACGTGAATTATGTGAGCGGCACCTGGCCTGCGGAAGGCAGCAGTGCCAATATCACCCTGAACGCCAACGGGGTGGATTTTGCCATGCGCATCGACAGCGATACCGATGTGGACGGCAGTCCGGAACCCATGTGGCCGCTGGACACTCTGATCGGTGTTGTCGGCGATTACAACGGATTTCAGGTCTTCCCGAGAACCGTGGCGGATCTCAAGTATGTGCTGATCGTGGACAATGACCTGATGCTGGACTTTGATCTGGAAAGTGACAAGGCTGCCTGGGGCGTTTACGACGGTGCCACCGGCTACACGACAGTGGCCTGGGATACGACAGGCGGTGTGGACGGCGGTGGAGCGATGGTCTTCGGCGACGGAGGCTACGCCTATTATATCAAGCGTCCCCTCGGAGCCACGCCCGGAACCTGGTTCACACTCTCCGTGGATGTGAAGAATGTGGGCTGGGGAACTCCGGACACATATCCTCTCAACCTCAGCATTGAGGGACTGACCGCAGTGCCGCTGAGCCAGAACATCAACAGCCTGGCGGATTGGAAGACCGTGAATTTCTACGGGATCAGTGATGCCGCCGCTGGATATCTGGTGATCTCCGGTTCCAATACCTCCCTAGCCAATGCAGGCGGAGAGATCAAGGTCTGGCTGGACAACCTGATGTACAACGACGACACGGTGGTGCCTGACACCATCCCGCCGGTGGTGCACAAGGTCACCGCCTGGAACGACAGCACACTCATGGTGCACTGGACAGAACCCATTGAGCCGCTGAGTGCTGAAAATATGGCCAACTATGTGGTGGACAAGGGAATCGGCAGTCCGGTCATGACCATGGCCGCCAACCAGAAAGTCCGCCTGGTGTTTGCAAACAAGATGAAGGCCGACTCTCTGTACACTATCACCATAAATAATGTTGCAGACACTTCAGGCAATCTCGTGCCGACAGACCATAAGCAATGGTTTCAGTACCATCCTCTGGTGGCGGGAACACCTGACCTGTTCTTCTCCGAATATGTGGAAGGCAGCAGCAATAACAAGGCTCTGGAAGTGACCAACGGGTCGGCAGGAAGCATCTTCCTGGGTGACTACCGTATCAGCGGCACCTCCAACGGCGGGACAGACTGGAACAGTTCTGTCTTCGACTTCCCCTCCATGGAACTGGGTTCCGGAGAAAGCATCGTGCTGGCCTCCAATCAGGCAGCGGCGGCGGTCCTGGATGTGGCCGCCTTCACCTTTGCCTATGAGGACAATCGCATTGTCTACTATAACGGCGATGATGCCCGCGGCCTCTTCTTCGGTGATGAGATGATCGATGTGATCGGAACCGATGTGGGCGGTGACCCGGGTACAAACTGGCCGGTGGCCGGCGGACTGGGCGCCACATCTGAGTACACCCTTGTCAGGAAGATGGGTATCGTGTCCGGTGAGGCCGACTGGGCCGTCAGTGCCGGTACAGATGCGGAATCCTCACAGTGGCATGTACTGCCTCAGGATTTCTTCGCATTCCTGGGCTATCATCCCCATGATATCGGTGCACCGGAAGTCCTCTGGGGCAATATTGTGGATGCCAACACCATCGAGATCTACTTCGACGACATGGTGGGCATTGACACGATGAGCGTGAAGGAAACAGGCAACTACGTTATCGACGGGGATATCGGCAGCCCGACGGCAGTGACCCTTGCACCGGGATACTCTCCCAACGGCGTCACAGCTGTCCTGACGACAGCCTCAATGAACATGAATCAGAGCTACAACATCACGATCAGCGGCATTTCAAATGTCGTCGGATATGTCCTTGAAGAAGAGAGCGGCACCGATTATCTGGACAGCCATGTTCTGGATGACGGCGATATCGTTCTCAATGACTTCGAAAGCGGCATCGGCTCCTGGCAGACCAACCTGAAATACTCAGGCTCAACGACCGGTCTACTGGACGGATCGACGATCACCGCCACAACGGAGGAGGCCTTCGAGGGCAGTGGAAGCGCCAAGATCAAAATCCTCGATGATCCGGCCAAGAGCGGCTGGTTCATCCGCATGCTGAACAGAACAGACAAGATCGCACCTGACGGCCGCCTGCAGTTCCGCGTCAAGGGGAACAACAGCGGCATGCGTGTCCGTATCGTGATCTGGGACAACGGCAGCGGCGGTGACGGATATGAAGCCAGTGAATGGCATTATATCTCCTCCAGTCCCGACGACTGGCAGACGGTAATGCTGGATCTGGCCAATGATCCCGTGGAAGGGTGGATCACCGGAAACGGCGCCATTAATTCTACGGATGAAGTGACCATCGAAAGTATTCAGATGCAGAGTATGCAGGATATCACAGATACCCTCTACATGGATCTGCTTGTCGAGCGCGGCAAATTCACCGGCCTGGAGGAAATGGCTCTGCCTGAACGCTTTGCCCTGCATCAGAACTATCCCAACCCCTTCAACCCGACCACGACCATCAGTTATGACCTGCCTCAGCAGTCGCAGGTCCGTCTGATCGTCTACAATGCCATCGGACAGAGGGTGGCGGATCTGGTCAATAAGGATCAGGCTCCGGGATACTACTCCCTGCAGTGGAACGGACGGGACAACTTCGGTAACACCGTCTCTTCAGGCGTCTACTTCTACCGGATCATCACACCGGGCTTCACAGCCTCCCATAAGATGCTCTTCGTGAAGTAAAGTCCGAAAACAGCTGATATACATGAAAAGGCGTCCTCCGGGACGCCTTTTTTTTAACCGGCCATAAATAAGCTGAAAAGCCTGAGGAGCACAGAGGACAGTTCACGGAGCTGACAAAGTCGGATCAGGGCTGAGAGGAGGGTCGGGACTTAGTATTTTCTAACGAGAGAAATGATCTTCAAAACATGAATATAT
>JGI10211J34971_10000235_pt1 | contig 43918 bp, 44 predicted proteins | sample Etolagsediment_FD_34971 | JGI IMG/M metagenome (IMG submission 34971) | reverse complement strand
CTCATCAACAGCGCGGACTTGATGCGATGCTTTCTAATGCTATTGGTCAAGTTCTAATACCTACTGGCGGCGGTAAGACTTTGATTGCTATTATGGACGCAGTGCGTCGTTTCAGTATCAAAGTGCCACGCACGATTGTTGTTGTGGCACCGCGTATTCTGTTGGCAGAGCAACTCTCTTCCGAGTATCTTGAGCATATTACTAATGCAAATGTGCTGCACGTTCACAGTGGCGAAACACATCATTTCAGCACTACTAAGTCTGATCGTATCAAATTGTTTGTTGATATGTGTCAAACTGTTCGTGAGCACGTTATCATCTTCACGACCTACAATTCTCTTGGTCGTGTGATGGAGTCTGGTATTGATGTAGATACGATTTACTTTGATGAGGCACACAATTCGGTCAAACGTAACTTTTTCCCTGCGACTGAGTATTTCAGTCAGAATGCAGATCGTTGCTACTATTTCACTGCAACGCGCAAGACTTCAGTCACTATTGCTAAACCAGGAATGAACGACCGTGATGTTTATGGTGACATCATTTGTCGGGTTTCTGCACCTGAACTGGTTGACGGTGGATATATTGCACCTCCTAAAGTTCGTGTGATTGAGATGGACAAAGTGGACAAAAAGTCCCTGACACCACATCTTGAGTCTAACAACATTCTTACCACCATTGATGACATTGGTAGCAAGAAAGTGTTGGTTTGTGCCAAGACTACCAAGCAGTTGGTGACTATCTTTATGACTGATTTTGCCGATCAGTTGTCTCAACGTGGTTACTCTTATTTGTATATTACCAGCAAGACTGGTGCTGTGATTGATGGCGTCAAAGTATCGCGTGAAGAGTTCTTCAACACGCTAAATGCTTGGGGTCGTGATGCTGACAAAAAGTTTGTTGTGTTACATCGCAGCATCCTATCTGAGGGCATCAATGTATCAATGCTCGATAGTGTTGTGTTTATGCGTAACATGGACACGATTGAGATGGTTCAATCTATCGGCAGAGTTCTGCGTCTTGCTCCACAGAAAACCTATGGATTCTGTGTGGTTCCTGTATACTCAAACGTAGGTGTTTCCACTGCTCGCGCATTGCAAAAGTGCGTTGATATTGTGTTTGAGAAAGGTGAACTGCTGGATTCTGTGACCCGCCGCTGAGCGGGTCAGTCATAGCAATGGATCTGGGGGTATCAAAAACCCCTTTTTCTTTATTCTACTGATTCAGGGGTGTTAGGTCATCCCTGCAAACAAAAATGCACGAAAAAGAGTTTATGATATGAAATACCCAACAAATAGCGATATTCTATCACCCAAACCACAATTAGGATGGGTCGTTGGTAAAGAATGGGAGATTGCTGCGGTTCCTGTTGCAAACTCCAAGAAATATGTGGTAGTATATGATAGCGGTAAGATGAAGACTTGTAGAGACAAACAAAGTGCAAAGAACTTTATATTAAAACTGCAAAAGCGTAAGCGTAAGTAACTGAAGCCTCTAAAGTGTCCCAGTTGTATGACTAACACTAATCCCTACATCCAAACCCTAATCGAAATGGGTTACGACGAACAAGATGTCAGCGTGGCATCAACAATGTTCCAAAAGAAAACATTTCCTTGCGAAATCTATGGTCGCAAGTTTGAAACTGAAGAACAGTATTATGCTGAACTTCATGAGTTTATGAATGGCATGTGATAGTAACTGAAGCCTCTAAAGTGTCCTAGTATTGTAAGCACACAATCACCATGAAATCCTATCCACTTGGTATCGACAACCCTATCAAAGTAAAGGGTGTATTTGGTTCACATAAGTGGGCAATCTATTGGGCAGATGATATGACCAAGATTGCTACATTCAACAGTCAATTTGAAGCATACCAAGCACGTCAATCTATCATCGAATCACTGTGAAAAACACAACACAAACTTATAACATTCGCGTTGAAACTTGTGACTTCAAAGTGATAGAGTTTCAACGCACATTGCCTACCAAACCAACAACATCTAAGGGTATAAAGGCACAGAATCATAAACTTGAACAATGGGTAATGAAAGAACTTCCTTATTACTCACGCATTGAAATTACTCCTGTTTGATTATGCAATTCCAAGTTACTGAAATTGAGTTTGATTTTGATGATTCTGCTTCCTATGATAAGGAACCAGGATATTTTCAAACTATTATTGATGAAACAATCGGTCAAATCTGGGAAGCAGATGATGAAGATGATCTCATTGAAGAGATTACAAATGCAACAGGTTGGTGCATCAATTCCATCGATTATCGTCACGTTCTAANATGATGTTTACTGACCGACAATTAGAACTCATTAGTGAAGCAGTTGAGGATTATTCTGTGTTGATAGATGAAGACTCTGCTGATGAATGTAGTGAGATTTTAGACATTATTGAAGCACACTTTCTAAACAAATGATCACTTCTAAAACACAAATGCTCAAGGTGATTGCAACTTGTGCTCAACCACATGCACTCACAAGGGAAGAAAAGTTTCAAGTTTTCTGTCGAGTATGTGATAATATGTTAGCAGAGGGTAGAATTACCAAAGCAAATCATACACGTTGGACCAATGTATTCTAAAATCACAAAATACGGTATCACTGGAATTTTGATCTGTCTTGCTCTTGGAAGTTATCTTAAATTCCTAGCAGATCGTGATGCTAAGATGTTTTCAAACAGAACATGCGAATCATTTACTTTTCACCCTGATTGCCCAAAATGATGAAAACTTTTCAAGCTCGACTTTCACAAATAGACAATCCCGATAAACTCAAGTTTATCATCGTTGAAGAATGTATCGACATGGATGATTGTGTTAATCATATTCATTCTACTGAAAAAGAGTTTGTTATTGATGCAATTAAGGAGGTTTAGTAACTGAAGCCTCTAAAGTGTCCCAGTAGTGTAAGCACACAATCAAAACACACTATGAACGAACCTAAGTTTCTAATTTACGGAGAATTTATCCGACCTAATGGTTATCAAAACTATGATATTTTAGGTTACATTGCTCCTACAAGAGAGGATGCGATTGCTAACTGTCGTCGTAACAATCCTCACTTTCACATTATCACTGTTCAGGAAGAAAACTGATGAACTACACTCTCAAACAACTCCAAGATCGTATCACAAACCTGATCGAACAACAGGGTGAAGATGCACATTGTGCAGCATGGATTTACACTAAGCACGATTGTCATTTGAAGGATGAAGATGGTGAGATTGATTACAACAACAATGTAGAAGATCCTGAAGTTCTTGAACGTATCTTCGATGATGTTGGCAACATTGATTACATCTATCAGGTGATTCAGGAATGTGTTGATGAAGTTGTAGAAGAGCAATTTATGCAATGTCAACAAGAACTAACGGAGGTTTGATGAACTACACTCTCAAACAACTCCAAGATCGTATCAATCTGATGGTCGAATTGCAAGGTGAAAATGTACCTTGTGCGGCATGGATTTACACTGCCGAAGATTGTATGATTCGTGATGAAAACGACGAACCGACTTATCCTTGCGACAAACATCCTGAACTTGCTGAAAGAATCTTCAATGATGTAAGCAACATTGATTACATCTATCAGGTGATTCAGGAGTGCGTAGATGAAGTTACAGAAGAAAAGTTTATGTTACTTCAACAAGAACTTGAAGAGGTTTAGTAACTGAAGCCTCTAAAGTGTCTCAGTAGTGTAAGCACACAATCAAATGACAATCACAGAACGTAATCAGAAACTCTTTGAACTTCGCCACAAATTGTTAATGAAACGTGAGGAGGTTCGTATGGTTGAACGTGAAATCACGGCAGTTCGTCAACAATATAAGGACGAACAGTTAGGTGATCTCTACACTGAAATGTTCGGTGGTTGATGACACAATCACATACAGCAATCTATTCTAATTCTTCACACATTTCAAACATCATGACATTTTGTGCTCCACAACTCAAAGCAGAATATCTCACTGAATGTCTGCTCGAAGTTGTCAACAATCAGTGGAAAGTTCTTGCACTTGAGAACGGTCGTAATTTCCATTCACATTTGACATATGAAGTAGGTCGGAAATATATCAAGGTTTGGCAGCAAGATGTCCGTGATGGTATTATCAAGGACGGTCGTAGTTGCTTTATGTTTATTGATAAGAATGATGGTGCATGTTATAAACCTGCATCATACAAAGCACCTGCGAAAGGTATCAGGTTCTACATTGATTCACTTGTAAACAATCCTGAGATTGTTGACCCTTATGGTAGTTTTCTTTATCGTCGGTGATTCATAACTGAAGCCTCTAAAGTGTCCCAGTTGTATGAGAAACAATCGCACCATGATCCAAACTGATAGCAACACTGCAAAATCCATTCTTGAGTCTATCAAAGGATGTAAAGTTGCAGATGATAGTAACAATGTATATGAGGTTGCAGATGTCAAAGTTTTCAATGGTTCAGTTTATGCCATTGGACTGAAAGATATTGATGGTGTTGTTAAGTATAGCAATTTGAATTGTTATATGGAAATGGCATCTGTGGGGTGATTCATAACTGAAGCCTCTAAAGTGTCTCAGTAGTAACAGAACACATCACCATGAACGCAAGTCTCACCAACCTCACTCAAATCGCACAAGATCTTAACAATCAAGGTTTGAAAGTCAAGGTCACTAAATTGACTGCTCGCAAAGCACCTAAGTCACTGCGTTGGTGCAACATTACTAAAAAATGATTACTACTACTATGTTTCAATTCACTTCACCTGATACAGGTAAAATCTACGACATCAAATACTCTACACATCAGAGAGGTTTCAGTCAAGAACTCACACATCAATATGACATTTATGACAATGGTAATTGGTGCCAGCAAAGTTTTTCTGAGAGTTCAATTCTAGAGCAAATTCGTTGTTACGAACAACCCACACGTTGGGATAACATTGGATCACGATTCGACTAAACATTATGATTTTTTTAATTTCACAAACTAACGGTTGCACTTATACATTAGACCCTGATCATAATGCAGTATTGTATTATGCTCCGTTGTTGTCTGATGGTAGTTACGAGACTGCATTTAGTGCTTATGCTGAAGTCGAATGGGATATGTTAGATGATGATGTTCTCAACGAAGCAGATCGTTGTTTCAAACTGTTGAAAGGTGAAATCGATTGTAGAGTGTAACTCACGTTCATATTACCTTCGGTAATACAAACTGAAGCCTCTAAAGTGTCCCAGTAGTGTAAGCACACAATTCAAACACACAAAATGGTAGATTACACTCTCGTCAAAGAACAACTGGGCACCGTTGTTGTTGATAATCATAACAATGAATATGTTGTTTATGATTTCAAAATTGGATGCTCTGCTTATCAACTTTGGGATAAAAAAGAACAAGCATTTTATTACACTGATTACAATGCTTTCAACACTCTTTATCAACAAATCTCTGGTTGATTAACGGTTTTTTCTTTACACTTTCTTCTCTACTTTTTTATCATGCGCCTCATCGAACAACAAATGATTGCTGCCATTAACAACAATCAAAACTGGCAATCTGCTAATACTACTGTTACCTTTGACGAAGAAACTAACACCTCTATTGTTTATCTTCACGGTAACAAAATTGCAGAGGTTACAGACACTGATATGACAATCTTCGATGGTGGTTATCAATCCCAAACCACTAAATCACGACTCAATGCACTTTGCTCTGAGTATTGTATTGCTGGAGAAGGAGTTTTCCAAAAGAATTATCAGTGGTTTGTAAGAAAGTTCGTTGGTGCAATCAATGGACAAAATGTATTCAAAACTGAAGAATTTCACTCCTCTTATCTCTTTGCCTGATTACCTTATCTGATACTCACATCATGAAACTTTTTCTCATTGCTATCATCGGTGTTCTTCTCTGGCAATCAACTGACGCAAGACAATTCACTGCTGATACATTACAATATGTTAGTGAAATCATTGAACCAAATGAAAACAAAAGATTGACAATCGGTGAAACGATTGATAGTTTCCTGAACTAATGTCCATGCTACTTACCTCTTTGCCTGATAAACAAATGAACACTCAAACAGACAAAATCATCGACCGTGATGAACTTCAACATAACTATGTGCATGAGGTTATTGATGGTTTAGACCTCAAAGATTGCATGGCAATGTTGTATGAATATCTTTCAAATGATATGGATAAACTTACACTTAACGAACTGATTGAAGACGTTCAAGAGTATTATCCTCATCTATTAGAAGATAACTAAACTGATCAATTAGACCTAATGATGTCTATAAACTCATTACTCACTTACTAACACTTTTCTAATCAAAATGTCTAAAGACGTTCTCATCGGTATGCTTCGTCAAGGTAACACCGGAAATGAAATTCTTTCTATTCTGGATGTCATCGTTGCTGAAGAAGATTGCGGTCTTGCTTGTTTACAACAAGGCAGCGACAACAAGGGAGAGATGGTAGATTATCAAGGTAATCCTACTAGCATTTGATACAGTAATTGTCCTATGATTTGATTGCTTATGTAACAGTGTAGTATAGGCATCTGAGGGGTTTGGTTGTGTGTGTCTCCCCAATATGTGTAAGACCTTCATTATCACAAAATCACCCCATTTTTACCTGAATATATACAAGATTAGGTAAAAAAACGTTTTTTAATGTATAAAAAAATATAAACAAGTGTTTTGTAAAGTTGAAGAAAATAGTCGTAGATACGCTCCACAGTGTCTCTCAAGGGTCTCTGAATACACTCTGAAAGACCTCATCGGGTAGTCTAATAAGGTCTGATAAATGTCTCTCAGTGCAGTGATCTTGGCCCGCAGTCTATCACCAATCCGCCGAAAAGTCAAGGACCGCCGTGACACTTTCTAAATAGGACTGTCGCCGGTTGCAATATCCTAAGGTCCACAGTATAATAACACAGTATCACCAAGGTCCTCTAATCATGCCGACTATCTATCAGCAAGCACAAAAGCAAAGGTATCGCATCACTCTTGATATTACTGCACTAGGTGACTTCGACCCGCACAATATCAACTGGGATAAACTCTTCGGTTTGGAGGGTAGTGAATACTGCGAGGCATATGTAGAGGACTTGCATACACCTGACACCTGGTGAGCAACACTAACTGAAGCCTCTAAAGTGTCTCAGTAGTGTAAGCATGACTCAAACCTCTATGACAACCACATTTCAGACAAATCTCACCGACCAAACTTACAACGGTTGGACCAATTATGAGACCTGGAATATTGCACTTTGGATTGGTAATGATGAGGGTCTTTATGATCTTGCTCGCGAGGCAGGTAACTACAGAGACTTCGTAGATTTTCTGGAAGCATGTACTTTCAACGATCTATCTACGAAAGACGGTGTTGCCTACCGTGACCCTAAAGTCAACATCATTGAGATGGACCAAATGATCGACGAACTCTGATACATTGCGCGGGGGGTTGTTGACAGTCTCCCGCAGATGTGTTAGAATCACAGTGTCGCAAATCGCAGTGTTTTAGGGTGCGGTTGTTGATGGCGGCGGGCGGCGTGGCTAAAAACGCCTAACTACCCTAACCTACAGAGGTGACAAATCGCGAGAGTGATAACATGTTCATTCAAAAAATTTTTCATGTATAAAAAATGCCTGTGAGGTTCGCGTGAGTAAAAAAAATTTGCGGTATTGGAATTTGCCCCGTGTAGTTTTCACGTATGTGACTGCGCGGGTTTTTTATGATATATTGATGGCAATATGGAGAGGACCTGGAAGGTTTTTATTGTGTATTGTAGTGGGTGCATTGATTATCTCATTGATATAGATAGTAAAACTGGAGGGAACTTATGAGTAAAGTGTACAAGATTTATATTAAGGATAAGTGTGTGTATAATGATTTGAAGGAGGAAGAATTTAAGGCAACATGGAGTAGTTTACGTGGGATGGTAGGATTAATGAAGACTGATTATAATGAGAAAGATTTATCGTATCTAATTGACAATGTATAGATAACATGTTAGAATTGATTTGAGTTACACAGACTTATGGCAAAAGGATTTACGGTAAAAGCAAACGCACCAATCAAGAAGGATAAAGGACCAGAGTGGGATATTGAGGATATCAAATCACGAATGAGAGGTAAGACGATTGTATTTTGTCTACCTGGTCGTGGATGTTCTTATATTTTCATGAAGAATTTCGTTCAACTATGTTTTGACTTAGTACAGAATGGAATGAGCATTCAGATTAGTCAAGATTATAGTTCAATGGTAAACTTCGCACGTTGTAAGTGTTTAGGTGCGAATGTATTGCGTGGACCGAATCAGGTGCCATGGGATGGTAAGTTACAGTATGATTATCAGCTGTGGATTGACTCGGATATTGTATTCAGTACTGAAAAGTTCTGGCAGTTATGTGATATGGCAATTGCCGCAGATGGTACGGAGAGAGAGGTAGTTGCTGGATGGTATGCTACAGAGGATGGACAGACGACATCAGTTGCACATTGGTTAGAGGAGGATGATTTCCGTAGTAATGGCGGAGTGATGAATCACGAAACTGTCGAAACCATTACAAAACGGAAGAAACCATTCACCGTAGATTACACAGGTTTTGGATGGGTATTGATTAAGAAGGGAGTCTTTGAGAATCTTGAGTATCCATGGTTTGCACCAAAGATGCAGGTTTTTGAATCTGGTAATGTGCAAGATATGTGTGGAGAGGATGTGTCGTTTTGCCTCGATGCAAAGGAAGCAGGGTTTGAGATTTGGTGCGACCCTCGCATTCGCGTTGGTCATGAGAAAACTCGTATTATCTAATCCCGTGAGGGTTTTATGTTGAGTACACTTTATGTGGCGATGTTGACCGTTTTACTCGTAAGTGGTATGCTGGTCATTGGTAATAAAATGTCGATTACAACTAAACGGAGGTATTGAATTATGATGATGAAAGGTGGGAATTATGTTCCGAGTAAACCAAAGAAAACTCGCCAAGGTAACTCGCAAAATACGTTATGTAGTGCAACGAGTCGTAATGGTAAGAAGAAGCGTTATCGCGGTCAAGGAAGGAAATAAGAGAACGGGACCCTTTGGGTCCCTTTTTTTGTATAGATAGAAAAGATATAAAAGTTGATATGGCGTGTTTAATTGCGAATTTACCTGCTCTTGAAGTATGGGTAAGAAAAGAATATTTGACTGATCATCAGAGTGGTCATGGTGAGTTTGTAAAAGGTGTATGGGTATCAATAAAGAGTATACCTGGACGTGCATTTTATTTTGAGACTTATCTACCTGAATATGCTGCAATGTATGATAAGTTACCGATTGCGGCATTTCTATCAAGACCGAAGACACCAGACCCTGATATGCCATTGAATAATTTACAGTTCTGGAATTGTATGGATTATGGTGTTGTAGCAGTTCAGAAGCAATTTATAGGTTCAATGGACTATGAGTGCTACACAAGGGATTACGGGGCACAGAGAGGCATATACGTGTGTACTATCGACAATTATCATCAGGACCCCGATGCCATTGATTATAGTACATCAGAGATTCCATCAGAACATAAGTCACATAATTTGATTGAGTTGAATAATGGACAATATGCATTATATCCAAACAATCGAGTTCGTATCTATGATAATAGTTTGACACCGAAGGAACCAATGATGCCTGATTTCAAGGTATCTACAATTGAGTATCAAGTTGAGAATGGATATGATAAAGATGGTTTAGGAAATGAGGAAGATTACTTTTGGAAAACATCAAAAGAAAGAGAGAATATGGTCGATAAATAACTCATAATTGCTGTATGTTAAGTGCCGCTAGAGCGTATTAGTCAAGGATTCAAAGATATTAGTATGTCATTTCAGACAAATCCATTGACGGATGATCTGATTGTACTAAAGGATGCGAATGCGATTGCACGTTCAGTTCGTAATATTGTACTTACAACACCTGGTGAGAAATTTTTTGATCCAAATTATGGAACTAACATCAGTGAATCATTATTTGAAAATTTGAATGTACTGACTGCAGATGTAATCAAATCTCAAATTCAGTATTCAATTGAAAGGTTTGAACCAAGAGTTAGATATGTTGATTGTGGTGTAAGTGCAGATGAAGATAATGGAGCACTTGATGTAACTCTTACATATGAAATTATAGGACTTGATATTGAACCACAGGATCTTCAATTTATTTTGCAACCAACTAGGTAAAGATGCCATTAACCAATTATACGAACCTAGACTTTGGTCAGGTCAAACAATCACTCAAGGATTACTTACAGGCTAATTCGACTTTTACGGATTATGACTTCGAAGGTTCTAACCTTTCGACAATTCTTGATGTATTAGCATATAATACCTATATTACTTCATATAATGCCAATATGGTGGCAAATGAAGTATTTTTAGATAGTGCTACACTCAGAGAGAACGTAGTATCAATCGCAAGAACGATTGGTTATATACCTAGATCAAAGAAAGCAGCGCGTGCTACGATAAGTTTTTATGTAAATGTTGCTGATGTAGTTCCAGCACCCACATCATTGACATTGAAGAAGGGTCCTGTTGCGACATCATCAGGAACATTCAATTCTGGTTCGTTTATTTTCTCAATATTAGACGATATTACGGTTCCGATTCAGAATGGGTTAGCAACTTTCACGAATGTCCCCATTTATGAGGGTGTTTTAGTCAGTCAGAACTTTACTTACAATAGTAGAACACCATATCAGAAGTTTATTTTACCAAATGCAGGCATTGATACTGATTTGATGTCTGTTTTCGTGAAGCAAAATGAAGATACAAACATCACAACTCGTTATGCATTACAAAATAACCTCTTCCAAGTAAATTCAATCTCCAATATCTACTATATGCAAGAGATTGAAGACGAAAGATATGAGATTTTCTTTGGTGATGGTATTTTTGGTCGCAAATTAGAGGATGGAAACTACATTACAACCAATTATATCGTCACAAATGGCGAAGCAGGCAATGGAGTAGCAAATTTCAACTTCTCAGGTCGTCTTACATACGTTAGAAACTCTAATGAATACACTGTTGCTGGTGGTATTTCGTTGTTGACCACTGGCGTTACGTCATCTGGCGGCGATACGATTGAGTCTGTAGAGTCAATCAAGAAATTTGCACCTAATGTTTATTCAACACAGAACAGAGCAGTCACTTCTAGTGACTATGAAGCACTAATTCCGACTAAAATCTACCCAGAAGCAGAGTCAATCTCCGTTTTTGGTGGTGAAGAACTCAATCCACCTCAATATGGTAAAGTTTTTATCAGTATTAAACCCAGATTTGGTGATTTTATTCCAAATTTGATCAAAGAGAACATCAAAACAAGGTTGAAGAACTATTCAGTTGCTGGAATTGTGACTGAAATCCTTGATTTGAAGTATTTGTTCATTGAAGTTGACTCAAAAGTTTACTATAATTCAAATTATACGTCATCTTCTCAGTTACTTGGAGGCAAAATTCAAGAAAATGCTGAAAAATACGCAAATTCGACAGAATTAAATAGATATGGAGCAAGATTCAAATATAGTAAATTCCTCAAAATCCTTGATGAGACTGATCAAGCAGTAACTTCAAACATTACTAATATTTCAATCAGAAGAGATTTGAGAATTGTTGTAAATACTTTCGCAGAATACTCCATTGGTTTTGGTAATCGCTTCCATATCAAGAACATTACTGGTTATAATATCAAATCTTCTGCTTTTAGAATCAGTGGTGTTGAGCAAGATTTGTATTTGAGTGATCTTCCTAATGCAGATAGACTCACAGGTTCATTATTCTTCTTTACTGTTCCAACTCCCAACTCACAAACTCCACAGATTGTTAGACGAAACGTTGGAAGAATCGATTATGTAAGAGGTATTGTGACTCTGAATCCTGTAAATATTGTTTCAGGCAAACAAGTTGATGGTCAAACAGTTGTTGAGATCTCAGCAAACCCACATTCTAACGATGTTGTCGGATTACAGGATCTTTATTTGCAACTAGATATAGGTAATAGTATATTTGATATGATTGTTGATGATATATCATCTGGTGTTGACTCTTCAGCATCAACTTTTATTACTTCTTCAAGTTATCCAAATGGTTCACTTGTTCGCTCTGGTGGTTCTAATGTAACTGGTGGCAATAATGTAACAAATGCATTGACTAGAGGCGGTGTAAACGCAACACAATCTCCAGTATACAGTACTGGTGGCACAACACAATCACAGGGTAGTGTAGTTACCAGCACACAAAGTGTTGGTGGTACACAAACCACACAAACAAGTGGTGGTTCATCAGGTGGCGGTAGTTCTTATTCTTCCGGTGGTTCAGGATACTAATAAACAACGCATAAAATGACAGAAACAAGAGTAAAAATCAGCACTATCGTTCAGAGTCAGTTACCTGACTACGTAAAGAGCGATTATCCAGTAGCAGCAGAATTTCTGCAACAGTATTATAGAGGCGTTGAGTATCAAGGTGCTCCTGTAGACTTGATTGATAATATTGATGATTATATAAAGATCGACAATGTTACCAATCTGAACACCAGTGTTGTCCTAAAAAACAATACAAATTCTACTACAAAAACAATTGAAGTCGATGAACAGATATCTCCTCTTGGGACATATGGTTTTCCTGACACATATGGTCTCATCAAGATTGGTGATGAAGTTATTACCTACACTGGAAAGACTGATTTTACTTTTACCGGGTGTGTAAGAGGTTTTAGTGGCATTTGTGATCTCAAAAAGGAAGGAAGTCCCGAAGAAGTTCTTTTTGAGGACACAAACTCACAAAGACACTCTAAAGGAGACGAAATTCAGAACCTAAGTGTTCTGTTTTTGCAAGAATTTCTTAAAAAAATCAAAGCTACCTATGCTCCTGGGTTCCAAGACAGAGAATTTTACTCAGGTATTAACCAAAATATCTTTGTTAAGCAGTCAAAAGACTTTTATGCGTCAAAAGGCACTGAAGAATCGTTTAAAATTCTGTTCAAAGTGCTTTATGGTGAAAATGTAACACTTTTATCTCCATCAGAGCAACTTTTTAGACCTTCAGATGCTAATTATGACCAAGTTGAAAGTATTATTGTTGAAGAAGTAACTGGAGATCCCTCAGGACTAGTCAATTTAACACTTTTTCAAGATAAACCGACAAAATCATATGCTCCAATCGCATATGTAGAGACTGTTGGGAGACCTGGATTAGGAAAAACCTATTATCGACTTGATATTGATGCAGGTTACAATAGAAACCTGAGAGTTGATGGTAGTGTTTATGGTGAATTCAAACCAACACCTAAAACTAAAATCACAACTTCTGTTGCTGTAGGTTCCTCACATATTGATGTTGACTCAACTGTTGGATTTGCTCAAACGGGCAACTTATTTGTTCAGTATGGAGATGGTGGGTCTGGTGTTATCTATTATGGTTCCAAAAATCTAACTCAATTCACTGATACTGATCTTATTTTAAGACCTATACCTCGCGAAACGGAAATCGCTGATAATGATATATTTGCTTACAGCGGAGATACTAAAGTTAGAATAACTAATATTCTAAGTTTACCATCTGTTCCTGAAAACAATCATTATTACAGAAAAGGTGACATCGGAAGAATCAAAACTCTTGGAATTGGTGATACTGGGTTCAAAGCAGTTTCTTGGTTGACAAATAATCGCTCTGTATATACTGTTAATTCTATTTCAGTAGCAGACCTGTCCGATAACTCATATATTGTAAATTTAAATAATCCACATTACGTTTATGTTGGAGATGTTGTTGAAATTGAAAGAAATGATGGTTTAATTGTAAATTCTAGAATTGGTTCTTTAATTAATGACCGTTCTCTGAAGATTTTTGCAGATTCTACTCTTGATATTTCAAGAACTTATATTCTTAGACGTAATATTGAAAGACCTGCGGCAGATTACTATCAAGGTCTTGATAATCTGACTTCAAATGTTCAGGGAGTCTATAAAGATAACTCTGATGATTCATTTTTGATTGCATCATCATCTTTACCAAATTATAAGATTCTTCTTCCCAGTCACATCAAAGAAGTAACAGGAACTTTTGTAGGAGACACCTTCAAAGTCAACGGGCACGGGTTTTTCACTGGTGATGAGGTATGGTACTCCTCTCAGAAGGTCGGTATTTCAAGTTATAGTGAATTGTACAGAAATACTGTCTCTTTACAGACTGCATCTAAGTTATTTGAAGATGGTTTGTATTATGCATATCGTGTTGACGGAAATAACATCAAGCTTGCACAGAGTTTGCAAGATTTATACTTCTCTTTGATAAATCCAGACCAATCCAAGTTTATTTCGCTTGAAGAACCAGTAACGGTTGCTGGTAATACAATACAGAAAGAACAATTCTATGAAAAAAATCTTTCTACTCAAAAACTGATTAGACAGTTCAATACTCCTGAGGAAGTTAGTGGAATTTATCCAACACATTCCGGTTATACCGGAATGTTGCTAAATGGTGTCGAAATCTTAAATTACAAGTCTCACGATAACGTATATTATGGAAAAATTGAAGATATTGAAGTAACTTCTACAGATAAAAACTTTGATGTCATAAATCCACCTAATTTGATCATTACTGATGATTTTGGTTCTCAGGCATCAGGTGCATTAGCAGTTTCTGGTGATTTAAAAGAAATTCGCATTCTTGATAGAGGATTTGATTATGAAGAACCTCCAATCGTAAGTATTACTGGGGGTAATGGTTCTGGCGCAATTGTATCAGTTATGATGAAGGCGCTTGACCATCAAACAGAATTTGATGGGTCTTCTAGCATTTTTGTCAACCTTTCTGAATCTGGTAGAACAATTGGGTTTTCTACTTATCATAAATTTAGAGATTTTGAAGTAGTACAATATAAAACAAACGGACAGAGAAATATTGTCGGTCTTACGACAAATGCTCAGTATTATGTGAAGTCTATTGATGCTACAACTATCAAACTTTACAATAAACTATCTGATGCTATCTCAGGTATCAATACAATTAGATATAGTGGTCTTGGTGTAGGTAAACATGTTCTTAGGTCCATTACAAAGAAAAATGTTGTAGAAGCATTCAATATTATTGATGGTGGTGATGGTTATCAGAATAGAAAGACATTTGCACAACCGGCAGGCATTCAAACTTCAAACAATACTATTCATATTAAGAATCATGGGTATACCACTGGTGATGTTCTGAAATATTTTGGTAGCACTGAAGGAACAGCAAATCAAATTAGTGGTATCAACTCTACAACAGAGTATTATGTAACCGTTGTTGATAATGATAAATTCAAACTTTCTGAAACTGGAACAGGAACAATTCAGAAAGATTTCTACGCAAAGACAGGTCAATTCAAGCAACTCTCATATTCTGGTGTAGGCACGCATACGTTCAATTATCCACCTATTTCCGTAACACTTACGGGTAAAGTTGGACTTGCTTCAACCGGTAATGAAACATTTGTTGCTAGAGTTCAACCAATTTTCCGTGGTGAAATTACCGCAGTAAATATTGCAAATCATGGTGTTGGTTATGGTGTAACTGATATCATCAATTATCATAGAAAACCATTCATTACTTTCTCTCAGGGCAAAGATGCTCAATTGAAACCTATCGTATATAACGGAGGCATTAGTGAAGTTATCGTAATGAATTCTGGTTCTGGATATGTTTCTACTCCAGACTTGAATATCATTGGTCCAGGTAATGGTGCAATTCTGACTCCTGTTATGGATAATGGTAGAATTGTATCGATATTTGTTGTAGAACCTGGAGTAGGTTATGATCAAGATAACGTATCTGTTACGGCAACTCCTCCACAGATAGTTTCAAGGTCAAAGTTTGATTGCAATATTCAAAAATGGAAAATAAATTTATTCACAAAAAACTTTGATTTCTTTACTCTTGATGATGGTATTCTTGATGTTGCTAATAAGGCAAGCAATGGCATTGAATATGCTCATATGTATGGACCAAGAGAACTCAGAAAGAGTTTATATTCACTGGACCAAAATGGGGAGAAACTCTATGGTCTTACAGATCTTAGATTTAATGGCACAGAATTAGTTTCTGATAATCACTCACCTATTATTGGTTGGGCATATGATGGTAATCCAATCTATGGTCCATATGGTTATTCTACTCAAGAGGGTGGTGTTGCAATTCAGTTGAAGTCTGGTTATAGAGAGTCTTCCTCAATTCTTCCCAATAGACCCTCTGGATTCCCACCCGGTTTCTTTGTTGAAGACTTTGTATATTATAAGACTAATGATATTTCTGTTCTGGATGAAAATAATGGAAGATATTGCATAACACCAGAATTCCCCAATGGAACTTATGCATATTTTGCAACTTATCAAGAACTGACAGATTCGGATGGTCCTTTCCAAAACTATAAGAGACCTTCATTCCCATATTTGATTGGAGAGAATTATCACTCTAAACCAAATGAATTTAATTTATCTGAGGATTCTACACAGACGGAATATGACTTAAACACAAGTCCTTATCGTAGAATTACTTCTTCTTATAATTTCTTTGATAAAAATCTTGTTTATCCATATGTATTCCTTCCAAATGATCTGAAGCAGACTATAAGCGTCAATTTTACTGAAATTGATGAAGTTACTAAGGTAGCACCAGAAAATGGTATTGATGGAGAAGGAGATTTTTATAGAGTAGGCGATGCTATCTTCTTTGATAATGCTCAAACTGGGGGTAGAGGTGCTGCTGCTAGAATCTCTTTTGTTAAGGGTAAAACGGTCGGTCTAATAACAAATACTACTAGTGTTTACGATATTGAAATTTTGCCATCCAAAAAAGATGGTGACTTTGTTGCTATCTCTACAGATCCTCAAGGGTTTGCAAATAAAGAACTGATTCAGATTACTGGTCTTTCTACAACTTCAAATTATCTTGAGGGTGCATATAATATTGCAATTCGACCAAATGTCTTTACTTTGGTCGGTTTAGGAACTACAACAACTGCAATAGAAGATGCTTCTACTACAGGCATCGTAACATATATAAATCTTATCAATCGTCCTCTAATTGATGATAATATCAGATCTAATGATGTTATTCAAATCAATAATGAGAAGATGAGAGTTCTCAACGTTGATAGAGAGTCTTCTAGAGTAAAAGTTCATAGAGAAAGATTTGGAACTACAAGTGCAGAACATCGAGTAGGAACTGCTGTTACAGTCAATGCAAGGGAGTTTAGTTTTACTGCTGGTATAAAAACAACCTTTGTAAGTAAACGTAATAAAGTTTTGTATTTTGTACCAAATGAATCTTTAGGTATTGGTGCAACTAATGATCTCGGTATTGGTAAGACAGTTGTTTTCTCAAATCCAGGTTTTGGTATTACATCAATATTTGTACCATCTCAAAGAATTTATCTTAAGGATCATGGTTTAGAGACTGGTGATATAGTTGAATATAATAGAGGAGATGGTAACTCTATTGTATATGAAGATACTAATACTGCTGTAGGTGTTGGAACTACTGTCTTAGATGGTCAGAAACTCTACACTGTCAAGTTTGACAAAGATATGGTTGGTTTCGCAACTGTAAGAGTTGCTCTTTCTACTGAGGGTGTTTATGTTGGTGTTGGCAGCACTTCAAGAGGGTCTAGATTGGTATATTGGAAAGAAACAGGTTCCGGTATACTTCATAGTTTCAAGACAAAATATCCAACTCTTACAGGTAAAGCAAATAAAAACCTTGTTACTGTATCTACTGCTTCCACACACGGATTATCTTCTGGACATTCAATCAATATAAATGTCAATCCCAGTACAACTAAAGATGTAAAAGTTGCCTATAATGATTATCATAGAAAACTTGTAATTGATCCAAAAGAGTTCAGTCAAGATGCCGTGAACGAACTTAATGATAGCATTACTATCATTAATCATGGTTTGAAGACTGGAGATAAAGTTATTCATACTAGCGAGTATCCAGTCACTGCTACAACTAATAATGGAATTTTCTATGTAGTTAGGATAAACGCAGATAAGTTTCATCTTTCCGAAACTCAGTATGATGCATTATCTTCTGTTCCAACTCCAGTTGGTCTTGCTTCAACTTCAGGAACTATCGCAGCAGTTAATCCAAAGATTGATACAAATGGTAATAGATTCATCAGGTTCGATCTTTCTGACCCATCTCTCGCGTACCAAGCATCTTTAAATTCAAAAAAACCTGCATTTAGGTTTGATATTTTTGGAGATAAAAAGTTTGATAGGAGATGGGAAAAATCAACAGTGCGTGATGATAGATTGAATTATACTATTGGTGGTGTAGTCGGTGTTGATGGTTCTGCAACTCTAAGATTTGATAGAGAGACACCTGAGTTCTTATATTATAATCTTGTTCCTCTCAATCCTCCAAATGAAACTATACCAGAACAAAAATCTGGATATAAGTTTGACATGGAAGTTCCTAACGGTGGAGAGATTTTATCTACAAAATCACAATTCTCTGGTAGGCATGTATCTACAGTTATTGGAATTACCACATTTACATATAACTTACCAGACAAACCCGAAAGAGACTCATACAGACCAAGAGAAGCGTCTCTCAGTTACGTTACTGATTGTACTCATACAAATGGTCCTATTGCTCAAATTGATGTTACAAACACTGGTTCTGGATATGTAACTTCTCCAGGCATAGCTACTGTAATTACTCAGAACGGCGAAAGAGCAATTCTAGAAGTAATTGGGGATAATATTGGAGCAATCAAGAAACTCTCTATTGATGATTTTGGTTATAACTTCCCATATGATAATACACTAACACCTACGATTTATTATCCTCAAATCTTCAAGATTGATCCATTTGCTTCATTAGCAAGAGTTGGTATTTCTTCATTCGGTAGAGGTTATACTACAGAACCTAATCTGATTGTTTTGGACGGGATTACCGAAAAACCTGTAGATGATATCAAGTTAAGATTCAATTTCGAATCTAATCAGGTGGAAATTCTTCAAAATACTTATGGTATCAATGATGCTCCTCCCACTATTATTCCAGTAGAAGGCGGTAATGGCGTAAGAGTTTCTAATCTTCAGTTTAATCAAACCACTCAAAGAGTTACAGCAACACTCAAACCTTTTTATTCTGCTGGAGAAGAGTTCCCATTTGCTGTTGGTGATAAAGTTCTTGCTGAAGGTTTTGTTACAGCAGGTATTGCAGCAGGTATTGGAACAGATCTTAAGGGTTATAACTCAAATGACTTTGATTACAAGTTATTTGAAGTTGTTGAAATTGATCCGAACTTTGGTGGTATTGATCCAACCGTAACATATGATATGTCTCCTGCACTTATTACTGGACAAGTTCTTGGAACATATGATCAGGTCAACTCTATTGCAACCCTTACTAATGAAAAAGATTTGATGACCTTTAAGGTTGATCTTCAAAATAACAAATTTATTCCAGAAGAAATCGTAAAATCTAATGGTTCTACTGGAATCGTAGATGGTTGGGATTCAAAGAGATCTATTGTAAGAATTTCTTCTACAGATGAATTTAAGTCTGGAGAAATTCTAGTAGGTCAAACTTCTAAATCTAGAGGTCAACTTGGTGAATTGAAATCCAATTTTATTGCTGATTGTAAGTTTGGTGCAAATATTCAAAATACAAAGGGTTTCAAAACTGAAGCAGGTTTCTTGAATCGTAATCTGCAAAAGATACAGAATAGCAAGTATTATCAAAACTTCTCATATTCTCTTAAATCTAGAGTTCCATATGAAGTTTGGAATGATCCAATTTCTAGCCTCAATCACCCTGTTGGTTATCAGAAATACTCTGATCATCAGATAGAATCAACAGCAGGTAGAAATGATACAATATCAGGTAATGAATCTGTTCTTATTGCTATAAAAGAATTTACAACAGAGGTTGATATTAATTGTGTTAATTATTTTGACATGGTTACAGAGGACGCATTTGCTGCACAAAAGGGTGGTTTAGTTTCCAAAGAGATAATTTTCAACAGTAAAATTATCAAAAGATATCAAGAATCTATTAATAATAGAGTTCTTCTTATTGATGATATTAGTAGTCAGTTCAGTCATCGTCCAAGAAATGAGGAATTTGTTAATGTTAACAAGTTTGACCTTGATGATATAAGGGCACAAAGATATTTCTTCTTGATAAGAGATAAGAGATTTACCTCTCAAAGACAGATGAGTACTGTCGATATCATCCACGACAATAATCTTGGATATATTAACCAGTATGCAATTCTTGATACTGTGGGAGAACTTGGATTCTTTGACTTCACAGTTGATTCTGGTGAAGGTATCATTAGATTCTATCCAAATCCAGCATATGTTCTGAATAATGATTTTGATATTGTATATCTGAGTTATCAGTTAGATGACGCAATATCTGGTGTTGGTTCTACTAGTATAGGTAGTTTAGTTCACGTCAATACATTTAGCACTCCCTTCCAGGCAGGTGTTACAACAACTATTGTTTCAATGGGCACATCTTCTACTACTCAGAAGATTTTCTTATGTGTCAATCCAGATACTGGTGAAACTAATACTGAATTTGCAATGAATACTCTTACCATTGTAAGTAATGGTGTTGATAAGATTGAAGCAAGTAGCTATGGTATGTTAGATACAAGTTTAGATGATCGAGTTAGTTCTGGTTTTGGTACATTTAGTCCAATAATCAATGGTAGCAATATTGATCTTCAGTTCCATCCCTCATCTGTTGGTGTTGGGACTACGGGTGTAATCAATGCAATTGTAGTTGCTCTTGCTGATTCTTCATATACAGGAGTCCAGACTAGCACAAATCCGCACGGTGATACAACTGCAAATACCACAACAATCGCTGCATCTGGAACTCCAACAGCAACTCAAATCGCATCATATACATTTGTTCCTGATAATGATGAAATTCATGGTTGCAAGTACAACATTCAGGTTGCCGATACAACCAATAATGAATATATGTCGGTTGAAATGAGTGCTATTGATACAATCAACGCAGTTGGTATTGCCTCTGATGTTTACATCACCGAATATGCAGAAACTTATACGGGTTCTGCAGGTCTTGGAACTTTTGATGCAAGAGTTAGAGACTTCCTGCATGTAGATATTCTGTTTACACCTAATCCAGGCATCAATATTGTAACAAATGCATTACAGTCTAAGTTAAAAATTGGTGCTGATTTAGTAGAACCATCTATTGTTCCTCTTGGTGGTAATAAGAATATCAAGAGGGATTCTACAACTTATCTTGGTACATTGAATGATGTTAGAGTTTCATTCCCAATTAAGCACGAAGGTTTGAGAGTATTTGAAAGAGTATTTGATGGTAGTGATCCAAATATTGTTGACGTTGATCTAAACATTATTAAGATACCAAATCATTATTTTGCTACTGGCGAGAAGGTATTGTATAGCAGATTCAATGTGAATGATGTAACGTCTTCTATTGGTATTGCTCAATCTACATTTAGTGGAATTGGTGCAACTGAGTATCTTCCTGATGCAACAGAATCTGAAGTTTATATTGTTAGAGTAACTGATGAGGAGATCAGACTTGCGGCATCTGCAGCAGACGCTCAGGCACCTGTTCCCCGCACATTAGACCTTACTACTGTAGGTACTGGTGTTTCTCATAAATTTGTGACTACTAATCAAGACGCTAGAGTCATGATTACAGTTGATAATATTATTCAGTCACCCATTGTTTCAACTGCGGTTACTACTGCATTGGCCGAACAAATGTTGACTACGAAAGACTTTGTAAGAGTTTCTGGTATTACATCATTCTTCAGTGCCGATTTCATCAAAATAAACAATGAAATCATGAAGATTGCTTCTATCGGCATTGCAACTGATCCCAACGTCTTTAGAGTTCAAAGAGGTAGAGTTGGAACAGATTTGGAAGTTCATGGTATAGGATCAACTGTATTCAAGGTTGCTGGTAACTATACTATCACTGATAGTGTCCTGAATTTTGTTGAACCACCCTTTGGTATCACTCCTCTTCCTGGAAATGATCCTGATGAACAGGATTGGACTGGTATTGCTACTGGTTCTTCTTTCCACGGAAGAGTCTTTATGCGTGGACCTGTTGGTGGCGCACAAACTCATTCATATGAGAAGAATAAGATTTTTGATGACGTAGCGCCTAAGTTTGATGGGTTTGAGTCTCAATTTGCACTTACCTCCGGCAGTCAAAATGTCTCAGGTTACACTAACGATAATGCTGTTCTGCTAATCAACGGTATCTTCCAACCACCAGGTCTTCAAGTTGCAAATACTGCAGTATATCGAATTACTGAACCATCTTCTGGTATTAGTTCTGCTTCTTTCTATGGAGATAGACAGGCAATTGGTTATGATGTCGGTGTTTCTAGTTTCCCAAGAGGTGGCGTTATTCAAGCTATTGGCACTACCGAAGGTCTTGGTTATCAACCTCTGATTGGTGCTGGTGGTACAGCAATTGTTTCTCTTGGTGGAACTATTGAAAGCGTCAGTGTTGCTAATACTGGTAGTGGTTATAGAGTTGCTAACAACTACGATATTCTCACAGATATCAACCATCCAATACCTGTTGGATTCCAAACTATCTATCTTGAGAATCAAAATAGTGTTCTTGGTATCCTGAGTGCATATAGCGAGACTGGAACATTCTCAGATCATGGTGCAAGAATTGCAATTTCTACGTATATGTTCCCAACACCAATTACTGCTGTTGGTGATACTTACGTTGAGATTGGTGTAGGTGCTACAACCGGTATTCCAATTACCTCAGGCAGTCAGGTTAGCATTGGAATTACAACCCCACAACTTGGTTTTGTAAACATTGATGCACTTATTGAATATGCTGATGTTCTGAGTGCTACTTATAATCCAGTCACTGGTATTTCTACAATTACTCTTGATGGAGAATACGGTTTTGAAGTTGGGGAAACTATTAGATTTGCTGACGGTTCATTTAAATTCAAGTGTTCTAGTGATAACTTCCAAACCGTCAAGTCTTATCCTAGACCAACTGATCCAACTTATAGAAGACCTGTTACCATCAATGTAGCGACTAGAGACACCATTGAAGTAAATCTTGGTACATCTCCAAGAGTATATTACACCCCAACTGATGCTACTTATGATTCTGCTACAGGTATTCTGGTTCTGACCATTGGTTCACACAATTTACTGCCTACACAAGGCGTATCTCTTGCAACTGATTCTCTGACGTTTACTTGCAGCAAAGATGGTAATACTACCAATCACACATATCCTCGCGCAACTGATCCCGCTGCAGGTAGAACTATTGATATTATTTCAGTAACTTCTACTACAATTACGTTGAATGTTGGCGCATCTAGTGCAGACGATCAATATGCTCATACATTTGTAAGTGCTGCATCAAATGCCTTGATTGCTGGTGGTCAATATATTCACCAGTGGACTGGTGGAATTTCTAGAAAAGCAATTCTGCGTGAAGGTACAAATAACAGAGTACATGTTGGTTTCTCTACAATCATAACTGGAACTGGTCACATTTCTACTGCTTCTAGTATTACAAATCCCGGTTATGGATTTAGTACGGGGGTTGTCTTTGAGGGACCACGCGCTTATGATAATCTTCCTTTGATTTATAGTAATGATAATGGAATAGTTGGACCAGGAACAGAAGCAACAATATCAATTGTTGTTGGTCAGGGATCAAGCATTATTGATGCTGATATGCGTAATAATGGTTATAGTTATGGAAACAATGAAATACTTACAGTAGAAACAGGTGGTTTGACTGGTATTCCAACTACTGGTTCATTTAAAGAGTTCCAAGTTACTATTGAAAGAGTTCATGGCGATAGATTCAATGGTTGGTCGATAGGACAAATTCAACCTTTGGATAGTGTTGAATCATATATTGATGGAAGAAGAAGAATATTCCCACTTTTCTATCAGGGTGAATCTTACACTATCCTCGCAGCAAGAGGTTCTAATATTGATATTGAACAAACCTTGTTGGTATTTGTAAACGATGTTCTTCAGATTCCAAATGTGTCTTACATATTCCGTGGTGGTTCTAGAATATTCTTCACAGAACCTTTGACTGTTGGCGATAGTCTCAGAATATATTTCTACAGAGGCAATGGTGTTAGTGACGTTATTGATAGGGATGTTATTCAGACAATCAAGGAGGGTGATGTCGTTAGAGTACAATCTGACGAGAGAGATCTCAACGAGAATCCAAGAACAGTAAGTGAAGTTCTTTCTTCTGAAGTTGCTGAGACTGTTCCATATTATGGTCCAGGTAATGTAAATGATCCTAATCTTTTGCGTCCACTTGTTTGGTGTAAGCAGACTGAAGATAAGTTTGTTCAGGATAATCTGATCACTAAGGATAGAACATTCTACGAACCTATTATTAATCCAATGGGCAACTTGATCAAGAATGTTGGTGCTGCTGATACTATTTTCTATCTTGATTCTGTAAGACCAGCATTTGATTCTAACTTAGAGAGTCCCGTCAACCGTTCTTTCCAAAATAAAGTTACAATTCTGTCTAAAAATTCCACAGTTGCTGCTTCAGCAACTGCTACTGTTTCTGGTTTTGGTTCTATTACTGCTCTTACAATAACTAATCCTGGTTCTGGTATTGGTACTGCTGCAGTTAGTATTGCTGCTACTGTTGGTTTTGGTACTGGATCAGGAACAGCAACTGCTAACCTAAACCTCTCTGGCGGTCAGGTTGTTGGATCCCATATTATAAATCCTGGTGCTGGATATACACGCAGCAATCCACCTGCTGTTTTGATTACTCCACCTACCACGACATTTGAAAATTGCGATGTATTCTCATATACAGGTGATGAAGGAAGAATTGTTGGATTTGCAACAACTTCTGTAAGTTCTGAATTTAGAATGGTATTTGACTTAATGATTCCATCACCAAGTCTTATCTTCGATACTACAGATATTATTACCGGCGGTGGTATTGTTAGTGTTACTAATATGGAGGTTGGCGATTACTTTGTGGTCAATAACTCTAATGTTGGTGTCGCATCTACTTCTATTCAATCTCTTGATTCTAGTGGAACTGTAATCGGTATCGGAACAGAATACTTTGATAATGTATATGAAGTAAGAGCGATTCATCAAGAACAAGTTGAGGTCGGTGGTATTACCACATCTGTGAAGAGAGTTCATGTCAGAGTTGAAGATAACTTCCCAGAAGGTTATGACTTCACAGCAAACTCTGGTATGACCACATCATCTTTATATTTTGGTAACTATACTTGGGGTAAGGTTATTATTTCTTTGAGAACAGGTAGTTCGGAGTATACTGCACAAACTATGAGTGGGGTCGGTGGTTTATCCACGTCATCAACTGTGAATAGATTTGAAGAACTTCGGTTTGCAAACTACACAGTACAATAGTCCGTCTAAATAAAGAAAAAACTGTGTCACAATGGCAGCAATTATAACTGATCAAATTAGAATCCTGAATGCAAAGAGTTTTGTTACTGGCATCAATACCAGCTCAAACTCTTTTTATACTTGGATTGGTTTGACTAATCCATCAGATTATAGAAGTAATTGGAACTCTACTCCACCTTCTCCCAGAGATAGTTTTGATCAGGAGAATGACTATTGGGACACGATGACATCTATGAAGAAGATAACTTCTGAAGATGTAATGCAGGTGATACCAAAGAGAGTTTGGTCATCCGGTACTAAGTATGACATGTACCGTCATGATTACACTATCGACAATCTGGCACCAGTTTCTGGTTCTCCAACCTTATATGGTGCATTCTATTATGTAATGAACTCTGAGTATAGAGTTTATATTTGTCTTCAGAACGGAACTAGTCCTGATAATCCTTCAGGTAAACCATCTTTGGATGAACCAAAATTTACTGATTTAGAACCAAGAGCAGCAGGTTCTAGTGGTGATGGTTATATTTGGAAATATCTTTATACGCTGAAACCATCGGATATTATTAAGTTTGATTCTACTCGCTTCTTGCCTGTTCCAAGAAACTGGGAAACTTCAACAGATGATTCACTTGTAAGAGATAATGCAGTAGATGGTGCTATCAAGATTGTTACTGTTGTAAGTAAAGGTGTAGCACTTGGTGCTGCTAACGTTCAATATAAAAATGTTCCTATCAAAGGAGATGGATTCGGTGCTACTTGTACCATCATTGTTGATGAAGATTCTCAAGTATCAAAAGTAGAGGTATCCAATCAAGGTTCTGGTTATACTTACGGATATGTCGATGCTCTGTCAGCAGGTCTTCCAGCAGGTACTAGCCCTGCAATATTTAATGTCATTATTCCTCCACAGGGAGGTCATGGTAAAGATATTTACAGAGAATTGGGCGCATATAATGTTCTTATCTATACAAGACTTGAAAACGATACAGAAAATCCTGACTTTGTAACAAATAATAATTTTGCAAGAATCGGTATTGTTCAGAATCCATCTGAATTCGGTTCTTCAATTACTTTAACTAGAGATAAGGCAAGTGCTGTTGGTGCCTTAAAACTTGTCGGTGCTGGTTATAGTGAAGCATTATTTACAGAAAACTCATTTGTAACTCAAACTATTGCTGCTGGTACAACTGCAGTTGGTAGAGTTGTGAGTTATGATCAAACAACTGGTGTTTTGAAATACTGGCAAGATAGAAGTGTTACTGGTTTTAATACTAATGGCACTCTTAATTCTACTCCAGTTTATGGTTTTGATCTTGCAGACTTTACAAGCGAACCAGATCAGGGTGGTAGTTTGAACATTGTACCTTCAACTGGACAAACTTTACAAATTGACGCAAATTACACAGGTATAAGTACCATAATAAATAATAGAACCTACTACTTTGGATTGTCTTTTATTGACGGTTTAGCAAGTCCAGAAGTCAAAAAGCATTCTGGAAATATCATTTACGTTGATAACAGACCTTCAACGATGAGGTCAGTGAATCAAAAAGAAGACATAAAAATTATCTTGCAGTTCTAAAGAATTATGCCCCAGCAAACTAACCTCAACGTATCCCCATACTTTGACGATTTTAATCAATCGAATGATTATCATAGGGTGCTGTTCAAACCTGGATACCCTGTTCAGGCAAGAGAATTAACTACTCTTCAATCTATTCTTCAGAATCAGATTGAAAAGTTTGGAACTCACTTTTTCAAAGAAGGTTCTAAGGTTATACCCGGAAATACTGGTTACAACCAATTATATAATTGTGTTCTATTAAATAATACCTTTCAAGGTATTCCGGTTTCTGCTTATGCAGATCAACTTGTTGGGTCAAAAATTACTGGCGAGACATCTGGGGTTTCTGCTATTGTAGATAGTGTCTTGCTACCAGAAAATTCAGAAAGAGGATCACTTACTCTATATATTACATATCTGAATTCTAGCACTGCAAATAATACGACGCAGGTATTTCAGAATGATGAGACATTAGTTAGTAACGCAACTATTGCATCTGGTCTTCTTGGAAATACTTCAATTTCTGCTGGTAGTCCTTTTGCGTCTACTAGACCAGATAATGCAACTGCAACTGGTTCTTCTTTCCAAATTCAGCAAGGTGTATATTTTATAAGAGGTTTTTTTGTAAACGTAGATAGAGAGACTCTTGTTCTTGATCAATATGATAATAGTCCAAGTTATAGAGTTGGTCTCTTAATTAGAGAAGATATCATCACTCCTGAAATTGATGAATCTTTGAACGACAATTCTCAAGGTTTCAATAATTATGCTGCGCCAGGTGCAGATAGACTCAAGATTTCTGTAAACCTATTCAAAAAACCACTTGATGATTTTGACGATAACAACTTTATCGAACTCGCTTCAATCGATACTGGTGTTCTCAGAACTCAACAACTTCCTGCTGCTTCTTCTGCAGGTATTGTATATCAAGATAATTTAGCAGATACACTTGCTAAGAGAACTTTTGATGAAAGTGGACACTATGTTGTCCGTCCTTTTGATATTAGTGTTCTCAACTCTTTGAATGATAACCTTGGAAACAACGGTGTTTTCCAAGAAGACGAATTTACATATGGGGGAACACCTGCAAATGAAAATCTTGCACTGTATAAGATTTCTTCTGGTAAGGCATACGTAAAAGGTTATGAAATTGAGACCACAACTCCAACTTTTATTGACGTAGAAAAACCAAGAACTGAGAGGGATGTAGACGGAGAGTCCATTTCTTACAATACGGGTTCTACATTCACTCTCAACAGAGTTATGAGAGGACCAGATGTTGGTGTTGGTAATACTTATGTCGTCAGTCTGAGAGATAGACGTGGTGGAGCAGATCAAAATGATCGTCCTGGTAATGAAATTGGTCTTGCAAGACTTTATGATTTCAGACTTAAGAGTGGTAGATATAATAATGCAACGAGTGTAGATTTGAATGAGTGGGGAACTTCTCTCTACGATGTAAAGACATATACAAACGTCACTATCAACCAAGCAGAAACACTTTCTGTACCTACACATGTCAGGGGTGCTAACAGTGGTGCTCAAGGTTTCATTAGATATGCGGTTCAAGCAGGTACTGCCGTTACTGTGTATGACTATACTGGTAGTTTCTTGAAAGGTGAGCAACTCATTTTCAATGGTGTTGCTAGCAACAGAGTTGTAGTTTCTGCTGTTGACCACTCTATCTCTGAAGTAAAATCTCTGTTTGCTACAGATAATACTACAAATAACACTGGTATCAATACATTTGCTGCTGATATCGTTCCTCAGAAGAAATTCAACGTTGGTGTTGCAAATATTATCGGATATGATAACAATGCACAATCAGTTGTTTACAGCACTAACCCAAGATTCCTTGGTACGGTATTAGAAAATGATCTTGTTCAGTTCTCCAATCCCGTTATTTCTGGTGATCCCACACTAGCAAGAGTTGTTAGTGTTGGTACAACATCTGTTACTATCGTTGGTGTTCATACTGTTGCAGGTATTGCAAACGGTCTTCTTCCTGCTACACCAACAGAAGTGTCCGATATGAACATTATGACCACTAAACTTGATAGTTCTTCTGATAACACTCTCTTCACTAAGTTGTCGAAGAACAATATCGCAACTGTGAATATGAAAGAAACACAGTTGGTGCTTAGAAAGTCGTATACAGTCAATATCACTAACTCTGGTTCTATTGATACTGGTACACCAATTGAAGCTGCTGGTAATGAAATCTTTATGACTTTTACGCCACAGAGATATTCTCTGATTAGAAGCACTGGTGTAATTGAACCTCTTACTGCTGAAATGTTCGATTTCAGTAATGATCAGAAGACAATCAATAATATTACAGGTATGAACTCTGGTTCAGATACTGGAGCGCAATTAATTGTTACTGTTAGAAAGTCTGCTCCACTTCCTAAGAAGAAAATCAAGAATAGAGCATCATACATTGTAGTCGATAAGTCTAAACTTGAAGGTTCTGGTATCAATGGTGTTGGTATTGGTACTACTACTCTCAACAATGGTCTTACTTATGGTAACTATGCCTTTGGTACTAGAGTAGAAGACGATGTTATTTCACTGAATACTCCTGATGTATTCAAAATCCACGCTATCTATGAGTCAAGTGGTCTTACCGATCCTAGTGCTCCTAGATTGACTTTTAGTGATATTACTAGTGCAACTTCTACAACTTCAGATGTTATCAATGGTGAACTGATAATTGGTCAAAACAGTGGTGCAATTGCAATCTGTGTAGAAAAACCAAGCAGTCTGCAAGTAGCATTTGTCTTACAAAACCAAGTAGATTTTACTGCAGGTGAAACGGTAATCTTCCAAGAAAGTTTAGTGGAAGCAGTTATATCATCTATCGATGATGATCACTTTAATATCTCTTCTAACTATACGTTTAGCACTGGTCAACAGAAATCTATCTATGGTTACTCTTCGATTAGAAGAAGGCCATCTTCTGTTGCACCCACCAAGAGACTCAAGATTTACTTTGCAAAGGGTTCTTTTGACGCCAATGATACTGGCGATCTCACAACCATTCAGTCTTATGAGCAGTTTGATTATGCAAAAGAAATTCAATCTATAGACGGTATTTCTAATGCAGATATTCTTGATATTAGACCTAGAGTAAGTGACTTCTCTGTTGTAGAAAACACAAGATCGCCACTAGAGTTCTTAGGTCGCACTTTCAATCAGGCAGGAAATTCTCCTACTAATATCTTTGCTTCAGAAGAAACTTCTATCATTGATTTCTCTTACTATCAGGGAAGAATTGATAGAGTATTCTTGACTAAGGAAGGTAAGTTCCAAGTTGTATATGGTACACCTGCAGACAAACCAGAACCTCCTACCGCCGTAGCAGACGCTCTGGAGATTGCTACTGTAACTCTTCCTCCATTCCTTTATAATCCTGAGCAGGCATCTCTGAAGTTCCTTGAGAACAAGAGATATAGAATGAGTGATATCAAGCAACTTGAGAATAGAATTAGAAATTTAGAGTATTATACGTCACTTTCCTTGCTTGAGACCAAGACTGAGAATATGTTTATCACAGACTCTGAGGGTCTGAATAGATTCAAGTCAGGTTTCTTTGTTGATAACTTCAACTCATTCCAGACTCAAGAGACACAAACTAATATTAGAAACTCTATTGATAGAAGAAATAAAGAATTAAGACCTAAGCATTATACCAATTCTATTGATATGGTCTTTGGTCCTGTTGTTGGTGTAGATCCAACGACTGACTTCAACTATAATGTAATCGAAAGCGATAATGTTAGAAAAGAAAATGATATTCTGTCTCTAGAATATTCCGACCAAGAGTGGTTAGCACAGAACTTTGCAACTAGATCTGAAACTGTAGCACCATTTGCTTCTAGTTTCTGGCAAGGTAGTATGGAGTTGACTCCTGCTAGTGATACCTGGGCAGATACAGTTAGAGTACAAAGCAGAATTATTGAGACGGAAGGTAACTATACTGCTACTATCGATTACTATGATAGAACAAATGAATTAGATCCACAGAGTGGTTTCGTTCCACTTCTTTGGGATTCTTGGGAATCTAACTGGACTGGTGTTCTTGATAGTATTGAGGGTGATAGCAGACAGTCTGTTGATAAGGTTTCTGAGAAGAATACAAGAGGCACTGGTCAAGTTGGTACTGGCGAATGGGTCCGTAAGAGTGCTGTTACAGTAACTCAAGAAGAATTCCAGGAGACATTTGATCTTGGTACAGAGTCTAGAGGTGGAACAAGAACTATCGTCCACGAAGAATATGAAAAAACTTCCGTTGGTGATAGAAATGTAAGTAGAGATCTGATCTCGTTTATGAGATCTAGAAACATTCAGTTCTATGGTAAGAATTTAAAACCATCTACAGAGTTCTTCCCATACTTTGACGGCACTGCGGTCTCACGCTATTGCATACCAAAACTTCTTGAAATTGAAATGAACACTGGTGCTTTCCAGGCAGGAGAAGCAGTTCGCAGTGTTTCATTCAAGAAGGGTGCAACTGCTTGTAAGTTTGCTGCAAGACTTGCAACAATCGACCATAAAGAAGGTCCATATAACACACCTACCAAGACATATGTAACAAACCCATATGATGGTCAGTTGATGCCTGGTGATTATAGTTCAACCTCATCATTTATTAATATTGATACATATTCACTCTGTAATGAGTATCAAGGTGAATACTATGGTTTTGTTGAAATTGGAACCGTTCTGGTTGGTGAGACCTCAGGTGCCACTGCTACAGTAACTAACCTGAGACATATTTCGGATGACCAATCAGATTGTCTCGGTGTATTCTATATTCCTCAAACAACAACATCATATCACCCAAGGTTTGAATGTGGTCAAAGATCTTTTATTCTTACAAGTAGTGAAAGCAATGATGCTGAATCAGTAACTTCTATTGCTGAAGAGAACTTCTCCGCTTCCGGTTTGGTCAATAGTTCTGAATCCATCAGACTCACACGCATCAATGACAAGAAAGAATTTGGTGAAGAGACTGTAAACACATCTCCAGGAACGCAAATTGTTGGTACACATGTAGTTGGCAGATCATCTCAAGATAATATTATTGGATGGTATAATCCTCTTGCTCAATCATTCTTGGTTGATGATGAAACGGGTATTTTCCTTTCAAGAATAGAACTCTACTTCAGAGCAAAAGATACTAATGATGTTCCCGTAATGGTTTCTATCAGAACTATGGAAAATGGTCTTCCATCTTCTAAAGTTCTTCCTTTCTCTGAAATCATTGTTGATCCTGAAGATGTTGATACATCACTTGATGGTTCTATCGCAACTGTCTTCCAGATGAAGGCACCAGTATACCTGGAAGGTAGAAGAGAGTATGCAATCTGTGTGTCCACTAACTCCAAAGAGTATTCTCTCTTTGTTGCTAGAGTTGGTCAGAACGATATTCAAGATGGTACACTGATTTCCAATCAACCATATCTGGGCAATCTGTTTAAGTCTCAGAACGTTGGTACTTGGGAAGCAAGTCAGTGGGAAGACTTGAAATTCAATCTGTATAGAGCAGAGTTTGAAGAAGGTGGTACTGTTGAAGTATACAGTCCTCAACTTGCTGTTGGTAATCATCAGATTGCAACTCTGATGCCCGACTCAATTATGATGGAAGATAGATCACTGAGAATCGGTGTTGGTATTGGTACTTCTGCATTTACAGATGGTGGTTTTGAAGTTGGCAACACTTTCCAACAAATGAATACACTTGCAACAGGTGTTCTGACTGGTGTTGGTGCGTCTGCTACAGGAGATTTAACTATCACTAGTGCTGGTGTAGGTTACACCCCAGTTTCGGGTAGGCACTCATTCAATAGTGTAGAACTTACTACGATCACTGGTAAGGGTTCCGGTGCTAGAGCAGATGTTACTATTGATGCTGGTGTAGCAATCGCTGCAACTATTACCACAGATATTGGTGGTGGTATTGGATATCAGATTGGTGACGTTCTTGGTATTACAACTATTGGTAGTGGAACTGCTGGTAGTGGTGTTGAGTTTACTGTTGCTGGTGTAGGTGCTACTTCTGTTCTCTTCTTCAATCACGTACAAGGTGATTTCGTTGTTAGTACTGCTAATACTATTACATATATCAACAGTTCTGGTATCAGCACAGAATTCAATTATCATGTTGATGACCCTCAGAGAAAGGGAACTGGTAAGATTAATTCAATCAAGGTTCTTTCTGATGGTGAGCATATCAAGGTTACTCATCAAAACCATGGTATGAACTATGCAGACAATCTGGTTCAAATTTTCAACGCAGAATCAGATGTACCGCCAACAAAACTGTCTGTTGCATATGAGATTGGTTCGACTGCTGCTATCTCTGTTGATGATAATTCAGCATTCGGTACATTTGAAAATGCTCCAGTTAGCACAACCAATGCAGGTTATCTGAAGATTGGTAATGAAATCATTGAGTATACTGAAGTCAGTGGTTCTAATATCATTGGCGGCACAATTACTAGAGGTGTAGACAAGGCAACATATCCAATCGGAACTCTTGTTTATAAGTATGAATTGAATGGTGTCAACCTTGCAAGGATCAATAAGGTTCATGATCTTGAAGATGTTACTAAACCAGACCCAATCGGATTTGATTCATATCATATCAAGTTGAATATGGCGGAAACCTTCAGTCAGGGTGTAGGTGTTAATAATGTTGATAGAAGCAACAACGTTACATATCCTGCATTGTATGTGAAGGACGTGAAGGAGACTGGTGGTTATAACATTAGAGCAACTCAGAATATACCTTTTGAGGTTATAACACCGATGGTTCAGTTGTTCAATCCACAAGGTACAACTATCAATGCCGAATTAAGAACAACAACCACACAAAGTCTTGATGGTAATGAAGTTCCATACGTCAATAACGGATATGAGAGCATTCAACTGAACAAACCCAACTTTATGACTACCCCAAGAGCAGTGTTCTCTAAGGTAAATGAAGATGATAAGTTGAGTACTTCTCCAGGCAATAAATCACTGTCTATGAGAATGTCTCTCAACACCATTGATTCTAGGCTGAGTCCTATCATTGATGCCCAAAGAATCAATACAATTCTGACTACAAACAGAGTTGACCAACCAATTACAGACTATGCAACTGATGCTAGAGTCAATGGTATTGATACTGACCCAAGTGCATTCCAGTATGTCTCAAGAGAGATTTCACTTGAAAATCCAGCAACTTCTCTGAAGATTGTTTTGAACGCACACATTAACAGTTATAATGATATCAGAGCATTCTATGCAGTAGGTGAAGAACCGAATGGTTCCCCAATATTCATCCCATTCCCTGGTTATGAAAATCTAAATGATAGGGGTGAGGTAATTGATACTAAAGATAGCAATGGTCTCCCAGATGCATTGATTCAAAAGTCAAATACTCTTGGGTTTGAAAGCAGAGATCTTGAATATAGAGAGTACACATTTACTATGGACAACCTCCCATCATTCAAGTTCTACAGAATCAAGTTGGTAGCAACTTCTACTAGTCAGGTCTATGTTCCAAGAATCAAAGACCTTAGAGTTATTGCATTAGCATAATATGGATTATCACGGAGTGAAGGATCATTCAGATTTACTGAGAGATCCTTCTAATAATTCTATTGTAAATATCGATGAAAACGGTTACAATTCTTATATTGCCCAGCGTAATGCGAAAGCAAAAAAGAATCAAAAGGCACAGTCTTTAGAGCAAGAAGTTGCTACTATGAAGTCTGATATCTCTGAAATCAAAAATTTACTCAAGGAGTTAATCAATGGATCCTGATACAATTGTACTCTCAAATCTCACAAAAAGTTTTGAATATACAAAAATAGCAAATGAAATTGAGTCTTGCGAAAATATAAAAGAATTGCAGAATATTGCAAAGTCATTTTGTAAACTATACTATAAGCAGCAGGAGACTATGTCCTTCATAGGATTGCCGACTAAATAAGAATATAGGTAAATATGCAACTAAATGGCACAACCTACAAGCAGACAGACATTATCAGATTATTGTAAAAGGCAGCTTGGAGCTCCTGTACTTGAAATCAACGTTGCTGAGGAGCAAATTGATGACTTGATTGATGATGCGTTGCAGTATTTTCACGAAAGACATTTTGATGGTGTTATTCAGACATTTCTAAAGTATCAAGTAACACAGGGAGATATTGATAGAGGTAGAGCACCTGGTGGCAATTCATCTATTGCTGGTATTACAACTGAAACAACATCTGCTACTGTTTTAGGTAATGCAATAAACTTCGACATTTACGAAAACAGTAATTTCATTCAAATTCCCCCATCAGTGCTTGGAGTATTTAAGATATTCCACTTCGGTGGGTATAGTAATGGTTCTATTAATTATCCAGGAACTATGTTCCCAAACCAGTTTTTAGATGGTATGGGGAACTTTTGTGGTGCTGACCAATTAAGTTATTATCTGGGTAGGACGTATCAATCTGAGTTAGATTTTCTACTAACAACAGAGAAGCAGATTAGATTCAATAAGAGACAAGATAGATTGTATATTGATATTGATTGGAGAAATCTAAAACCAAATGATTTCCTCATTATTGATTGCTATCGTCTGATTGATCCAAGTGATTATCCAAGAGTATGGAATGATTCATTCCTCAAGAAGTATGTAACTGCTCTTATCAAGAGACAATGGGGTATGAATCTAATCAAGTTCCAGGGAGTCAAATTACCTGGTGGCGTAGAATTGAACGGTAGACAAATCTATGATGATGCCCAAAAAGAACTTGATGATATCAAAGAAATAATGATGACCACATATGAACTTCCTCCTTTAGATATGGTGGGTTGATATGCTAAATCCATTTTTTATTCAGGGTACAAGAGGTGAGCAGAGTCTTGTTCAAGACTTGATAAATGAACAGTTGAGAATGTATGGAGTAGAGGTATATTATCTCCCCCGTTCTTTCCTGACTACAAATACAGTTATTGAAGAAGTCATTCAATCTTCATTTGAGGATGCATATCCTATTGAGGCATACGTTCAGAACTATGAGGGTTATGACGATAATACAACTCTATTATCGAAGTTTGGTATAGAGTCAAAGCAAGAGATGACCTTCATCATCTCTAAAGAAAGATATGAAAATTATATTGCACCATTAACTGAAGGAAAAGCAAATCTAAATCTAACATCTAGACCAAAAGAAGGTGATATCATTTATATGCCTCTTGGCGATAGGATGTTTGAAATAAAGTTTGTTGAACACGAAAAACCATTTTATCAGTTGCAGAAAAACTATGTTTATGAATTGAGGTGTGAACTCTTCAGATATGAGGATGAAGTTATTGATACTGGTGTTGATGTTATTGATGACACTTTAGTTGGCAGTGATTCTGATGGAATTTCTGAAGTAGGAACATCTACAATACTAGGTGGTTCTTTGACTATGACTTTAGTAGGAACTGCTACTACCGCTTCTGCTGTTACTGGTTTGGTAAATTCTGGCATTACTAGTATTATTATTGGCAGTCAAGGGGCATATTATTCTACTGCACCAATTGTAGCAATTTCTTCTGCTCCATCAGGGGGTATTACAGGTATCGCTACTGTTGTAATGGATAGATTTGCTGTTACAGATATTCGTATCATAAATGCTGGTGCAGGTTATACCGTCGCACCAGAAGTTGAATTTATCTCTGCTGTTGGAACTGGTGCTACTGCACATACCACAATTGGCAATGGTGGAATTGGAATTGTTACTATTACGTCTGGTGGTGTCGGATATACATCTGCACCAACGGTTACCTTTACTGGTGCTGCTAGCGTCTCTGCTGCCGCTACAGCAATCATTGGCGCTGGTGGTAGTGTCACGGCAGTTCAATTCACTAATGCTGGTTTGGGATATACTATTGCACCTACTATTACATTCTCCGAACCACCTTCAACTTCCTCAGGTACATTTGAGTACAATGAAGTTGTTACTGGCGAAATAAGCGGATCAACGGCAAGAGTTAGAGTTTGGAACACAACCACTAATATTCTTGAACTTGGTAATGTTTCTGGTACGTTTAGAGTTGGTGAACAAATTACTGGTGGAACATCAGGTGCTATACATACAATTTTGACCGTTGACGATGATCCTGCCGATGATGGATATGCAGATAATGCTGATATTGAATTAGAAGCCGATGGTATTCTTGACTTCAGTGAAAGTAATCCTTTCGGAATTCCATAAATAAATCGATGAGGATAAACTATGTTTGAATACTTTTACCACGAAATATTGAGAAGGACTATCATATCTTTTGGTACTCTCTTCAATAATATCTCCATCCAAAAGAAAGATGGTTCTGATAATACTGTCAGCAATTTGAAGGTTCCTTTAGCATATGGTCCTACTCAGAAGTTTTTAGCAAGACTTGAGCAAGAACCAGATCTAAATAAGAGCACATCCTTATCTTTGCCAAGGATGTCGTTTGAATTTACTAGTTTGACTTATGACTCAAGTCGTAAGTTGACTTCTACTAGAACCATTCAGGTAAAAGATCCAAACACAAACAGAACAGTAAAGAAAGTATATACACCAGTTCCTTATAATATGACTTTTGAACTTAGCATTATGTCTAAGTTGAATGATGATGCACTACAAATTGTAGAGCAAATTTTACCATATTTTCAACCAGCATTTACATTAACTGTAGAACTGGTTGATGAGATTAATGAAAAGAGAGATGTTCCTGTTGTGCTAGAGAACATCACAATGCAAGATGATTACGATGGCGACTTTACCAGCAGAAGAGTTCTTCTCTATACACTAAGATTCTCTGCAAAGACTTACTTGTTTGGTCCTGTGTCCAAGGCAGAACCCATCAAGACTGCTACTCTTACATATCTTTCTGGAGACAAGGCAAAGTCCAAGAGAGAAACGCAATATACTGTTGTTCCAAGAGCAATCAAGGACTACGACGATTCAGTTTCTACTCTACTCGCAGAAGATGTAGATTTAGAAGAGTATGTATGGTTGGTTGATGATGGAACAGCATTGTCAGCAGATGCATATTATGAAATTAATGGTGAAGAAATATATGTCAAGGCAATTGATGGTAATAAGATTACAGTAGAAAGAGGAAGAGATAATACAACTATCAAGGAGCACGTTAAGGGTCAACCTATCAAGGCAATTACCGCTGCTGATACGGCACTCATTGAAATGGGTGATGACTTCGGATTTGACGGCACAACTACTAACTTTTTCTAAATTGATATGTCTAAACAATTTGATGAATTGAATGATGCATTCAATGTTACTAGTGAGGTTATGCCTGTTGAAAAACAAGAAGCAAAAATAGAAAAACCTGCATTATCTGCAGAAGATATAAAAAAAGATTATGAATATACCAGAGGTAATTTATATTCTATTATAGAAAAGGGTCAAGAAGCAATCAACGGCATTCTTGAACTCGCTCAAGAGACAGAACAACCTAGGGCATATGAAGTTGCTGGACAATTAATCAAGAGTGTTTCTGACGCTACTGATAAATTGATGGAACTTCAGAAGAAATTGAAAGATGTTGAAGAATCAACACCAAAAGGACCGACAAATGTTACTAATGCTTTGTTTGTTGGTTCGACTGCTGACCTGCAAAAAATGTTGAAGAAAGTGAAGGAAGAACCTAAATAATTAAAAAAGAAAAATGGCTGCAAATCCTGTCATAAACATAGTTATCCCACAAGGTTCTGATTTTGAAGAAACTTTTAGTTCAACAGAATCTGATGGTTCTGCATCTAATCTTGCTGGATTTACAGGTGAAGCAAAAATAAAAAAACATCCAGAATCTACATCTTCCACTAGTTTCACAGTCAATATTACTGGTGCAACGGGAGCAGTTTCTATTGCAATGACAAGTGGAGTTACTGGAAGTCTCAGTCCAGGTAGACATTTATATGATGTTAGACTTACTTCTTCTGCTGGTGCAAAATCTAGACTAGTAGAAGGAATGGCAATGGTAATAGCAGGTATTAGCACGTAAATCTATGTCAGTAATCAGACAAGCATCAACAGCAAATAGAGTTATTCTAAAGAAGTCCACAACTAAAAAATCAATAAAATCTTTGCGTCCTGTCACTACATTTGAAGCTCTTAATGACGTTGAAATTCCTTCTCCTCAAGATGGTCAAGTTTTAGTTTATGATTCATCTTTAGATAAATTTGTTCTTGTAGATCCTGATTCATTGTTGACCCAATCTGTAGAAGACAATGATCTTCCTGATGATTTTATTACTCAACTTGAATCCGAACTTGATCTTGGACAGATTCAAGTTGATGAATTAGATGGAGGATCCTTTTAATGCCAGCAGCAACTAGATTTAGAGACATGTCCAATGTAAATTTGGGTTCTCTAAATGCTTCTAAAAATAAAAGTTTAGTAAAGTATAATTCTTCTACAGGAGAATTTAATTTGATTCCTATGGATAGTGTTTTAGTCTCTCCAGAAGTATTAGACAATGATTTACCAGATATATTTGTTGAAACAGTAGAAGAGCAGATAGATGCTGCTAATTTAGAATTTGGTGGTATAGATGGTGGATCATTTTAGTACATAAATAAATAAAGCAAAGCGACAAGTAATTTAAGAAATGGCAGCTCCTGTAATTCAGTTTAAGAGAGGTCTTCTTGCTAATCTCCCTGGATTAAGGGCAGGTGAACCCGGTTTCGTCACAGACGCAACCGACCTATATGTAGGTATTGACTCAACAACAAATAATAACCAATTTGTAGGTTCTGGTAGATATTGGCAAGTTAATACTACTACTGTTGGTAGTGGTGTAAAACTTGTAGAAGGAACCAACAACGGCACAAATTCTGTAACACTCAAGTCACCCAACTCCCTGGCAGCAAGTTATACGCTGACTATGCCTGCGGATGACGGTAATGCTAACGATGTTCTTGTTAGTGACGGTTCTGGTAACCTGTCATTCTCAGCACCAGCAGCGTCAGAGTTCGATCTGGCAGCAGACAGTGGTACTACCGATACATTCAGCACTGGCGGAACCTTAACATTTTCTGGTGGTGAAGGTATTGATACCACAGTTAGTAATGACCAAATCACTATTGCTGCGGAAATTGCCAGCACAACTAATGCTGGTGTTGCATCATTTACAACAGCAGACTTCACAGTTGCTGCTGGTGGTTTAGTTGCACTTCAGGCAGAGAGAATCCAAGACATTGCTGGCGCAATGTTTGGAAGTAATACTGAGACACTGATTACTGCAACTTATCAGGACAGTGACGGTACTATTGACCTGGTTGTTGATAACGATCTTGCAAACTACGACAACTCGTCTTCCGCATTTATTACAGCATCATCAAGTGATACATTAACTAATAAGACTTTTGATGCTAATGGAACTGGCAATTCAATCTCAAATATTGAGGTTGCCGACTTTGCTGCTGCAGCACTAGTTATTGAATCAGAGGGAATTGGTTCTAACGATAATGATACAACTATTCCTACTTCTGCTGCTGTTAAGGACTATGTAGACAGTACAGTTACTGGAGAAGATTTAGATTTTGCTGGTGATTCTGGAACGGGTGCTGTTGACCTTGATTCACAATCACTAACTATTGCTGGCACATCAAATGAGGTTGAAACTTCTGCTTCTGGTCAGACTATTACTATTGGTCTTCCTTCAGCAGTTACCGTTACAACCTCAGTAACCACTCCAACTGTAAAGGCAACAAACTTACAGGCAAACGACGGAACTACTGCTATTACAGTTACAGATAGTACTGGTGCTGTCGCATGTGCTCATAACCTTACAGTTCAGGGAAACCTGATTGTTAATGGTTCCACCACACAGGTCAATACCTCACAGACAACTATTGAAGACCAACTCCTGGAACTGGGTATGGTTGATGGTTCCGCACCATCTTCTGACCTGAACAAGGACATTGGTGTTATCTTCAACTACTATACGTCTTCTGCTAAAAAGGCAGCACTATACTGGGATGACAGTAGTTCAAGAATTGTTGCTTCTCAAGATGTATCTGAGTCCACAGGTGTTCTGACTAATAATGCTGGTGGTGTTATGGAAATGGCTGGATTATACATCAGCGGTTGTAGCGGAACTCAAGAAGTTCTGAGTTGTTCTAGTGGTGAAATTATTCTTTCCAATACAACTATTGACGGAGGATCGTTCTGACCTTCATAATATATTCTAAATAGAGGGAGTTTATCTCCCTCTTTTTTTATGGATGAACAAGATTATAAGAATTTGATTACAGTATATCAAAACAAATATTCAATGTCGATTAATCAGAACATTGCTTTAGAAGCAAGAGAATTGAAATATCAACAAACAATAGAACAACTCAATCAGCAGATTGCTGAGTTAGAAAAGAAAGTTGCCAAACCAAAGAGAACAGCAAAAACTACTGATGAAAGCACGTTCTAAATAGTTCTATATCTGATACATATCAGATTTTCCAGGTATATACCGAGACATAATGGCATCCCCAAAGATTAAGTTTAAGCGATCTTCGGTCGCTTCAAAACGACCTACGCTGGCAAATTTAGAGTTAGGCGAATTAGCTCTGAATACTTATGACGGTAAGTTATTTCTGAGAAGGGATACTGGTGGTATAGGTATAGGTACGACTGTGATTACAATCAACCCTTGGGTTGAGAACTATGGTGGGACTGGTATTAGTTATGGGGGTGCTCTTAATGTAACAGGGGTAACTACATTTACAAGTGATGTAAACTTTAGCGGAAATATAACATCAAACGTCACAATTACTTCCACTGATACTGAAAGTTCTGCTGCGCCTGAACTAAAACTGTATAGAAACAGTTCTTCTCCTGATGATGCAGATTATCTTGGTCAGATTAAATTTGCTGGAGAGAGTGACACTGGTGTAGAAAGAAACTACGCCAAGATTACTGGTAAGATTAAAGATGCTAGTAATGGAACCGAAGATGGTATTATTGAAATTGCCCACATTAAAGATGGTTCACAAAACATCAGTGGAAGGTGGAATAGTGATACTTTACAACTCATAAATGGGACAAATTTATCAGTTGCAGGAACACTAGATGTAACTGGAACCACGACGCTTGGCACTATGTCTGTATCAAATGCATTCTACATGCCTCAGTATACAACCAATGCTAGAGATGGTGGTTCTTTCAATGAGGGAGCAATTATATACAATATAACAACAAAGAAATTAGAGTATTATGACGGAACTAATTGGGTCTCTCTACCTGGAGTTACCATTGGTCTTGCTCTAGCACTTGATGGTTGATAAATAACTAAAAGATTTATCTTACTGAGATGTCAGGAAAGAAGTATTGCCGCCTTTGTAAAAAGAAAGAGACTAGAGAACAGTGTGGGTATGGTCCTAAACTGTTCGATAAGTATAGTGTAGATGATGCTACTGAAAAAGAAACTGCTGAAGCAGCAGCTGAATCTGGTATCACTGAAGGCAATAAGAGTGGAGACAGTTCACTACATGACTGGTTCAGCAAATCTAAGTCTTCTGACGGCAAAAAAGGTTGGGTTCAGTTAGGTGGTGAGTATGCAGGTAAACCTTGTGCTAAACAACCTGGTCAGACTACTAAACCAAAGTGTGGTTCTAGTAAGATGAAGCGCAATCTTGATAAAGATGAAGAGCAAGCAGCATTCCGCCGCAAACAAAAAGAAGATCCAAATCCAAATAGAAAAGGGAAGGCAATCAACGTGAAGACAGAAGAAACACTCCACGAAGCAGATTACTGGCATCCCGACCCTAAGAAAGATCGTCAATATGGTGGTGAAGCAAAGGCAAGACACCGCGAAGACCGAGGTTCACAACCATCCTCTTCATCCTCTTCTGCTAAGAAAGACGATTCTAAGAAACTGCGTCCCGGCGAATCATACATGGATTATGCAAAGCGTCAGAGGGGTGGTTCTCTTTCTGCTAAACCAAAGAAGAAGTCTTTACTTGGCAAGTTGGGTCTGAGAAAAGAAGAAGTCGAACTTATTCAGGTAGAAGAAGAGGGAAAGAAGGACGCTTGTTATCATAAGGTCAAGTCACGCTATTCTGTATGGCCTTCTGCTTATGCCTCTGGAGCATTAGTCAAGTGTCGTAAGAAAGGTGCTAAGAACTGGGGCAATAAAACAAAGAAAGAAGAAATTGAAATTTCAGATGCATATGGTGATACCTTTGCGGTGATTCAGGACATTATCAAACCTGAACCTATCAAGACTGTTGAGTCTGCTGCTGAGTGGGATACTTATGATATTGAGAACATGGTTGAGGCAACTAGACTTCCTTCAAAGACTGGCAACATCATCCTTGCAACGATTTCTTTCAGAGGCAAGTACATGATGCTGAAGATGTTCTTCCCACATACCGGCAAACCATCTAGAAAGGATGTTCAAGCAGAAGTTGAGAAAGTATATCCTGGTGGTAGAGTAAATTCATTCTATATCTCTGATATCAAACCTGGTGAACAATTCTTGCAAGTTCAGGAGGGTGCTGCTTGGACAAAAAAGTCCGGCAAAAACAGTGAAGGAGGTCTCTTGGAAGGAAAAAAGTCTGAGATGCCTTGCAATAAACCCAAGGCACAAGCACATGGTTCTGGAGAAACTGGAAAATCACATGTTGTAAAAGCATGTGAAGATGGTAAAGAGAAATTAATTCGTTTTGGTCAATTAGGGGTAAAGGGTTCTCCCAAAAAGGAAGGAGAATCTAATGAGTATGCATCTCGTCGAAAGAGATTTAAAACCAGACATGCAAAAAATATTGCAAAAGGTAAGATGAGTGCAGCTTATTGGGCTAATAAAGTTAAGTGGTGAGTAGAATGAAAAGTTTT
>JGI10211J34971_10000232_pt1 | contig 44020 bp, 60 predicted proteins | sample Etolagsediment_FD_34971 | JGI IMG/M metagenome (IMG submission 34971) | reverse complement strand
CAGGAGGGATGGGTGGCATGGGCGGACCTCCTATGGCTCCCCCTATGGGCGATCCAATGATGGGCGGGGGAATGCAACAAAAGCCCCTGCATTTAAAACCTTTGGATGTGTGGCAAGTTTTAGAACGTATTTTGAGTGGTAAAGAGGTTGAGGAAAAAAAGAAGCAAGAACCTCAACAGCAACAACAACCACCGCAACAACAAGGTCCGCCTCCACCGCAACATCTTCAAATGTAAATAAAAGTTGACTTTTAATGCAGTTTACTCTAAATTCTCTGTATGGATTCTAACCGCGTTTTAATATATTCCGATCTGCATATTCACCCCCACAAGAAAAGCCACGAACGCCTCTATGATTGTTTAGAGGTTTTGGAATGGGTTTTTAAAACTGCGGAAGAAAAGGGGGCGCGAAATATCATATTTGTTGGGGATTTATTTCATGATCGCCAAAAGGTAGATGTATTAACGTACCAACACACCTTTGAGATTTTTGAAAAACACCTTTGCAATAGTCAAATGAAGGCTTGGATGCTTCTCGGCAACCATGATATGTGGTCTAGAGAGAAGTGGGATTATTCTAGCGTTAAGCCTTTAGGTTCGGTATGCGGGGTTACGGTGATTGATGAGCCCTGCACGATTTCGATAGATGAGTTTGGCCGACCACCTTTTATAAGTTTCTTGCCCTTCACCAAAAATCCCATTGAAGCTCTTTCTAATCTTGACAACGACAGCGACTTTAAAATTCTTTTCGCACATATCGCTGTTGATGGAGCTTTGTGGAATGTTCGTTCTAATACCTTTGCTGAGGTATTAATTGAGCATGATGGGGATATGGTGAAGGTAGATGCGGGCATTCTCAGTAAGTGGGATCAAGTATTTTTAGGTCACTATCATGCTGCCCAAAACATTACAGATAAAATTGAATATATTGGGTCTCCATTACAATTAAGCTATGGAGAGGCTTTTCAGAAGAAGCATATCATTCTTTATGATTTGAATACCCATGAAAAAGAATATATTACAAATACATTTAGCCCTAAGCACTATGTCTATGAGCTTTCTGAGTGTCCAAGAGCTAAGTTTGATGCAAATGTAGATTTATTTGTAAAGATTAAGACAGAGGATATAACCTCTCCTGAAAACATTGAAGCACAAAAGAAGATATTAGAATTACCTAATTGCAAGGAAGCCCGAGTTGATCCTATCAAAAAGAACAAAGCAGAAGAACAAAAATCTATAGAAGATGCAAAGGCTATTCTATTAAATGAGGATGAAATGGCTGAACGCTATTTGGATGAAGTGGGTACAAATGGATTAGATCGTCAGAAGCTACTAGATGTTTTTAAAACAATATGCAATAAAAGGGAGCAAAATGCCTAGTGATAAAAAAATATTCTTAGAAGTTTGTCATGATTACGACATTCCTCTAGAAAATGCAGAACGAGCTTGGGAAAAGCTTGAGTTTTTGAAGGAATATATTAAAAAATATTGGAGCCGATGTAAGGATATGCAGTTTTATTCTACAGAGGAAAGATTAAAACTAAGAACCTCAGCGGCAGAGGCAGGAATGGAAATTACTCCTAGTGATTTAGACCGATTGATTGATATTTTAGGAACGGTGCAGGACGGAATCAATGAATGGGAAGCTGAATGAAAAAGGTATATGTCAAAGCGCAAAACTTCTTGTGTTTTGGCCCCGAAGGTATTGAAATAAATTTCGATGATTATGGAAATATAATCAATATTTGGGGCGAAAATCTAGATGTTGAACCCATAAGAAGTAATGGAACTGGGAAAAGTTCCTTTCCTGAAATCTTTACCTATGCGCTTTATGGTAAAACTATTAAAAACCATAAGAAGATCAAGCATGCCAATGTAATTAATAATCAGGTAAAAAAGAAGCTCTTTGTTGAATTCCAATGGGACAATTACCGTGTAGTTCGCACCCGAAAACCTGATTCTCTTAGGTTCTGGGAAAGCGAAGATAGGGCTTGGAATGAAAATACAGAGAGAACGCTAGGCACTTCCCGAGCCACCCAAGAAGAAATTGATAAAGCTATTGGCTTGAGCTATGACAGCTTTATTAACATTGTCATGTTCACCGACCGAAATGAAGGTTCATTTCTTGAGTGTGACGGCCCTGAAAAGCGGAAAATAGTAGAAAATCTTCTGTCGTTAGAAAAATATCGTGAATACTGTGAAATTGTTAAGGAGTTGAGGAAAAAACTCAAAGAAAACATCGAGTTGATGTTGAAAGATTTGGACCGCCTCATAAATGAGAGGAAAGTTGCGGAGAATCGTGTAGAACATATAAAGTCCCAGGAGACGCTGTGGCGTAATAAATTAAAAGACGAAATAAAAGACCTCATTGCGAGAGCTAAAGTTAAAAAGGAATCTTTAGAATCCACCACAGAGGGCTCAGCACTGGCATTCTGGCAGTCTGCCCAGGAATCACTCAAAGAAATCCAAATTCAACTGGATGCATTGGAAGAAAAGAAAAAGAAATTAAATAGTATTGCTCAGGAAATAAGAAGCAACTCAGACAAAACACGGGAATCCAGACATGCTCTAATTCTTGAAATACAGACACATAAAAGAACAATTGAAGATAATAATAATTCAACTAAGAATCATAATGAATTTATTCGCAACTTAGAAAGCCGTAGAGGGGGGAAATGTCCATATTGTTTTGGTGCTGTTACTGATGAGAATTGCAATAATGCAATCCTTAAAACTCATGATGAAATCAAAAAGTTGGAAATCTCTAGTGATGAAATCCAATTTAAAATTAATGAGGCGGAAAGTAAGGTAGCCAATAAGGACAAATTGATCTCAAAATTCACAGAGGGACTTGCTACGGTAGATGAAAAGCAACGAGAGATTAATAATCGTAAGAATGCATTAAATGAAGAGTATTCATCTCATGCCAAGATTCCACGTCCTGATGTAGATGCTAAGCATCTTGTTCTTGAAAAAGAAATTGAGGAACTTAAGAAGCAGGCAATGGAGAAAACCAAGGCATATGAGGGTCCATCGCCCCATGCTGAGATTCTTGAAAATGCCAAGATTGAGTTAAATGATAAAATCAAAGATATAGATGAAAAATCTAATGAAATTGAGGAAGCTAGAAATTTAGTACCATATTATGATTTTTGGGCACACGCTTTTGGAGATACTGGAATACGGAAGTTCATTATTGATGGAATTATCCCAGCCCTAAACTCTAGGGTATCGTTCTGGTTAGATTATTTGATGGATGGCATTGTATCTTTGGTATTTGACAATGAATTAAATGAAACTATTGAACGAAGTCCGCCTGATGGGGATGCATTTGTTTATCATGCTATGTCAGCGGGCGAAAAAAGAATGCTTAATCTAGCGGTTTCCCAGGCTTTTGCCCATGTTATGACATTGAGCTATGGAGCTTCCCCTCCTTTCGTATTTTTAGATGAAGCCGCCTCAAATATGGATGAGATAGCCAAGCAGGGCGTTTATAATATGATTTACGAGTTGTCAAAGTCTAAGCAGGTTTTTGTCACAAGCCACGACCCTCACCTGTTAAATCTTTTAGAAGGGTGTGACAAAATCGGTCTCAGAAAAAAGGATGGATTCACAAAGCTTGTAAATTAAACTTGATTAAAATGGGCGATAGTTTATACTTAAGGGCTCTCCATTTGAGAGCCTTTTTTTATTATAAATTTTGTTAAAATAATAGCTATTTTTTTTCGATTCATAACACTTAGATATACGAATGCGATGGTTGAGTTCAACGAAGAAGGAAATAAAATATGTCATTGAAAGCTTTGCAAGAGTACACCTACTACAGTCGATACGCACAATATAACGCAGAAAAGAAAAGAAGAGAAACGTGGCTGGAAGCCGTAGATCGTGTTGAAGGGATGCACCTTAAAAAATACCCTCAAATCCAAGAAGAAATCCGTTGGGCTTTTGACCAAGTAAGACAAAAACGGGTATTAGGAAGTCAAAGAGCACTTCAGTTTGGTGGCCCACCAATCGAGAAAAAAAATGCAAGGATGTATAATTGCATAGCTAGTCACTGCGACAGGATAAGGTTTTTTCAAGAGGCTTTCTGGCTTTTGCTGTGTGGTGCTGGTGCTGGATTCTCCGTTCAGAAGCACCATGTAGCAAAGCTGCCAGATTTCCACGGTCATTCTCCTGAAGACAGGCCAGTTAAAAAGTTTTTTATCCCAGACACAATTGAAGGGTGGGCCGACGCTTTAGGCATTTTATTGGCAACTTATATGCCCAATCCTGAATTTGAAGATTGGCATAATCGTAAAGTGGAGTTTGATTATTCGTTAATCAGACCAAAAGGAGCACCACTAAGCTCTGGCGTGGGCAAAGCCCCAGGGCCAGGACCATTATCACGCTCTCTCGAAGTAATTAGAGCTTTATTGGATAGGTGTGTTGAAGATGGTCAAACCCGCCTACGTCCCATAGATGCCTACGATGTTGTAATGCATTCTTCTGACGCCGTGTTATCAGGTGGAGTAAGACGATCAGCAACCATCTGTCTTTTCTCTCTTGATGATACTGAGATGGCAACAGCTAAGACGGGCAATTGGCAAAATGAAAACCCGCAACGTGGCCGCTCAAATAACTCCGCATTGCTCCTTCGTGACAACACTCCGAAGGAGCAATTTTTTGATTTAATTGAACATGTTAAGCAATTTGGCGAACCAGGATTTGTATGGAGTGATGATACCGAGTTGGTAGTCAACCCCTGTGTAGAAATTGCACTTTATCCTGTGGACGAGGAAAACGGAGCTACTGGATGGCAGGCTTGTAATTTATGTGAGATCAATGGAAGAAAAGCCAAAACAAGAGAAGACTTTGAAATTGCAGCAAGAGCAGCAGCAATTATTGGCACACTTCAAGCAGGGTACACAGAATTTTCTTATTTAGGGCCAGTAAGTGAAAAGATTATCCGCAAGGAAGCATTGTTGGGTGTGAGTGTTACAGGAATGATGGATAATCCCGACGTTTTATTTGATCCTAAGAACCAACGTGACATGGCAAAGCTTGTCATTAAGGTCAATGAAGAAATTGCTGACAAAATCGGTATCAATCCCGCCTCAAGATGTACTTGTGTCAAGCCAGCGGGCACAACAAGTTGCATTCTAGGAACCGCTAGCGGCATTCATCCTCACCACGGCAATTTTTACTTTAGACGAGTACAAGCAAATACTCTTGAAGAGCCTCTTAAGCAATTTAAAAAATACAATCCTTTTGCAGTTGAACCTTGCGTTTGGTCTGCTAACCAGACTGATGAAGTAATTACATTTTTGATTGAAGTGCCCAAGGGCGCAAAAACAAAGAATGACTTGAGTGCTTTGGATTTGCTAGAATACGTCAAAACCACGCAGAAAAATTGGGTACAAGCAGGGACAGTTAAAGAGCGATGCACTAAGCCTTGGTTGAGACATAATGTTTCTAATACTATTCATGTCAAGCCTGAAGAGTGGAGTGATGTAGCCGCAATGATCTACAGAGATAGAAACCACTTTGCTGGTGTGTCCCTATTATCAGCCACAGGTGATTTGGATTATCGTCAAGCTCCAAACGTAAAAGTACACAACCCCAGAGAGTTGTTACAAATTTATGGTGATGGGGCTATTTTTGTTCACACATTAATAACTGAAGGTATAGCTGTGTTTGGCGACCTTTGGACAGCTTGTGACATAGCACTAGGAATCAGTCCACTTGAGGCACCTGAAGAGCCTGAAATCAAAGATGATGTTATTGATATGCGTGACCATGTAGAATATCAAAATGCAAAACAAGAGCATAATAATAAAGTTGAATGGATTAATAACGTTACCGAATTTTCACTTCTATACACAGATGGCGACTTCAAGAAATGTACCTACTTGATGAAAGAAGTTTATAATTGGGAAAAGTGGCTTAAGTTAAAAGGTCAATACCAAGAAGTTAATTACACGGAGATGTTTGAAGACGAAGACAACACTACTTTAACTGAAACCATCGCGTGTGCAGGAGGCGCATGTGAGATAATCTAGGAATTTCACATGAGTTATAATTACCTCTGTCCTTATTGTTTTACACCTTACGATAGGGATGAAAACGAAACGTGCCCTATATGTCACAATAACGCGGATTACGCGAATGGGCATTTAGCAGGATGGTACGCCGCCACCAAGCAGAATGAAGTTAATAATATGATGCTTGGAGAATATAAGCGCTCGTACAACGATCTATTGGAACTAAATGCTTCTATGTTTGCTAAATAATGTATGAGTCGATTTTTGCAAGTCAATACAAATCTTGACGATGTAATTGACTTAATAGTACATAGGATAAAAAACAAAGTGCCATTTTCGCTTACAAGGTACGGTCATGGCGAAATAAGCATTTTGAATAATTCTCGTAATGTTCTTCAAAGAAAAGCAGACTGCACAAGGCATTCCTACAAATACAGATGGCAACACAAGATTTTATACCCAAAATTGCGAGAAATTATATTTAATGGCATTAAACATGCAGATATTATAGGGCTATTAGACAAAAATGGATTGTTGAAAGATCAATTTAAACATTCGGAAGAATTGTGGTCTATTAAAAAGGGTTTATTGGCAAGAAATGGAATAAAATGGAATAAAATTAAAGTCTGCGACCATCAAATCTTCCGTGGTAAAAGAATGGGGGATATATCTGAATTAAGAAAATTCTAAGTGGTGAAAGTCTTCACATTGTATCCCCGCGAACGGTTAAATTAAAAGCTAATAATTTAGATAAGCTTTTGGATGCCCCCGTAACATACACTAGATTTCCTGTGCCTATAGATTTGGACAAGCGATCTGAAATACTTGAAGAGCTTGATAAAGTTACTGCTCACGTTGTGCTATTTGGCACAAGCACAGCCGGGAAAGATCTTGGCATGCACCTCAATAGTAAGGTTTGTCTTGATTTTGGAGCCACATTAGACGCATGGGCGAGCATTGAATCTAGAGGGTGGTTTTTTAAAGGGTACAGCCAGGACCATTGTGTAATAAAAAATTCAAATGCTCTAAATACAGTATGAGGAATTTTTGGCTAACCCAAAGACTAGAGCGTGTGGCTCAAGTTTTGCAAACAGAATTAGAAAACACCTTCATAGGGAAGGATGCTAAATCAAGCGCTAGACAAATATACCTTGCAAAATTGGATTTTCTAACTCGCTGTGGACTCTCTGACGCGGAAATTAAGAAAATAAAAGTTGAAGTTAAAATTAAACCAGATCAAGAGTACGATGGCGTTGTAATCAAGGGTATTATCACTGGTTTTGAAATGCATGTATTAGACTAATGTTTGAAATAAAGCAAATATCAAAGGATTCTATTGTGGCTAAACCTAAAGTTTGGATTTATGGTTTTGTAATTTGGATGTGCTTCATGCTCGCCAGTGTTCTTATAGGGTTTTTCTGGGGATTTAATCATGGTGTAGAACAAGGTACGCTAGCATCTCAAGAAAGCTATGAGAACTGGATAATAGAACATGAAAAATACAGGCGAATTGTTGAATACGTCTTTGAAGATCTGTCTCCTGAAGAAAAAGAGAAGTATTTGATATCACAGTAGAAATACATACCTGTATGGGTAAGAAACTAATTAGGACATTATTTATTTCTGATGTCCATATGGGGTCTGGTTTTTCTCGCGCCGATCTCTTATTGGAAACATTGGAAGCCTATGAGTACAAATCACTGTACATAGTGGGTGATTTCATCGATGGGTGGAAGTTCAATAGAAACTTTCATTGGACACAATCCTGTAATGATGTGCTAAAGAAAATCTTGGAATTAGCTGAAACTATACCAGTCTACTACTGTATAGGTAACCATGATGAATTCTTAAGATCTTTCGCCCCCGCTACGCTCAATGAAATTAAAATAGCAGAACGATTTATTCACACGACCGCTGGTGGAAGGAAAATGATCGTTAGACACGGGGATTTCCTAGATTATGCTGTAAAACACATGGCATGGTTAGCCCATTTTGGTGACAAAATGCTATCATTCATATTGACACTTAATCGAGCATCTTACTGGCTACAGCAAAAAATAAAAATTAGGTATTGGTCTTTAAGTAACTACCTTCGTAGAAAAGTCAATAAAGTGCTATCCACACTGAAAAACTTTAAAAAGATGATAATGTTTGAAACCGTTGAGGAAGAATTGGAAGGTGTGATTTGCGGACACATACACGCCCCAGAAATTGTAGAAGAAGATGACTTCTTATACTGCAACTGTGGAGATTGGGTAGAAAATGGTTCTGCAATTGTAGAGCATTTAGATGGAAAATTTGAACTCATCCATAATGAGAATTTCCCCAAACTAATCACCCCCGTAGTAGAATATGATTGGCCGGGCTAACCACTATATCCCAAAGTGGCTTTTATATATGTCAAAACAATCTCCATAGCTTGATTGTCATTAAAACCCTCATTCTTAGAATTCTCAAATAACTTCCATAAAAGAGGCGGTAAGCTTTCCGATAAGAATACTGCGGATTGGTCAAATTCCGATATCTGTTTTGGATCTAACATATTTATATCCTTTTTTGTTCTACTTTAATAAATATAGTAATCATAGAGGGATAAACATGGAATTTAAAGACTATCTTTTGAATGAAAATAGAGCGTATTTGGGTGAGAAGATTGGCGATATTTTGAATGCCGTTCACGACCTGGAACAAGAGGGCGCAAATATGGGAGCCCGCCAGATGATGAAGTTCTCTGAGAAGATAGTCTCTAGAATCCGCCGCATTTTACACAGCAATTGGCCTCAAACTGAGGACGGTCATCTTAAAAGCCTACAGAAAGTAGGTGTGGCTCTTATGAAGGCAATTGAAGAGAAGAATGATTTGCGAGAACTAATGCCTCAAATAAAACAGGAATTAGAGGATGTCTCTGGGAAATTAGGTGTCCCGGTCAATACTCTTGCTGCCCCCGAAGGCGAAGAATCCCCCGAAAATCCACCAGAAGGGGAACCAGGACAACAGCAACAACCTGAGCAACAACCAGAACAGCCCCCGGAGCAAATGCCAGATCAACAACAACCCGGCCAGCAACCAGGGGCACCACCGCCAATGCAGGGGCCAGTACCGGGAGCACCCATGATGCCACCGCCAGGGGCCATGCCGCCCGCCTAGTTTAAATAATTTTTAATGCGGTCAATCATACCCTCACTGACACCTTTAACCTCTAGCATCTTATTAAAATCATCATATGGTCCATATTCCACTAATCTCTTGGCGGTTGTGGCCCCAATGCCTTCAATTTTCTTCCATTCCTTCTCTGTAAGCTCAATAAGAGGCTTTTTAGGAGGCGGGGCATAAGATTTTGCCTTCACTGGTATGGGTTCAGGCTCTTCTTCTTTTGGAGGCGGGGTATAAGACTTTGCCTTCTTCTTGATTGCTGAAATGGATTTTTGGGCTCTAGATCGGGATTCTGCCACGCCGTCATCTACAAGTTCGGTGGCTGTATGGAGATGGTATTTATCAAAGAAAGGGCCTTCCCATATATCTTCTGATCCATCTTCTGCTTTGCCCTTCTTAATTTCCCAAGTTTTAGGCACACAAAAACATACAAAGCATATTTCTGTATATTTTTTCCCAGTAACAAATGGTACACTTCTGTGACCTGAGCATAGAATCTCCATATACTCACCACAAATAGGGCAATTATCTGGATTTCTAGCCATCCTCTAGCCTTTGAAGAAAAATTCGTCCGGTAATTTCAATAGTTCTGTCGCGGGAATAATCAGCCATTCCCTGTATTTAAAACTGTATTCAAATGTATGATCTTGTATGATCTTTTGTTGAATAAATATGATCCAAGGCTTGTAGTCCTTTTTCCACGCTATCATGGGTATCCGATCACAACGTTTTGATTCATCAAGGGCTTGTTTTATCCACCCATCTATTTCCGCCCGCCCCGTATTTTTACCCAGAACCATATGCAAATCTTCGTCATTATAACCGTCTTTGCATTCAATTACAAATTTAAATGTCTCAGGGCAGACAAGATCACCCGAAAAGGTTTGCTGTGCGTGTTCCGGCAAAGACCGAACTTGTCCCCATCGGTTGCCAGATCCAAGAGTGCGAGTAAAGTCAAATCCAAATCTCTCTTTAAGAAGTTTTCCAAATAATCTTTCGCCTCTATTCCCTTTATCTTTACTTCTTACTTTCTTTTTAGACTTTTTCTTTTTCTCTGCATCTGATATAATGTCTTCGAAATCTAAATCATTAAAGTCCATACCTTAATTTAGTAGTAACCATTATTTAATAATCTCATTACATTTTCAAGGTCTCTTTTGATGTCGTCAACATTTGATATCAAATCTTCAAAATTACAGATATTTCCATCATCATTACTGGCAATTGTATTTATGTCTAATGCTAAATCAGCTATACAACTACAATTAATTTCTAATGATTCCTTTTCATGATCTGTTGGTGTATGATAGATTTCTTGAGGCGGAATATCATCTTCAAATACACTTTCATCGCCTTCCTGCAATGTAAGGTCATTCTTATAATTTGTAAGCATGAATCTATGCAAGTGCTCATCATCTAATGGCGTGTTGGAGGGATAAAGGAAAAACCAGACTTCTTCAGGAGGCAATTCAATTAGTGTTTTCTTGAAAGTAGCTACTTCATCCCATATCTCGGGAGTAGAACAAAAGAAAATTTGCCCCAATTCATCTCTCATATCCACCAGCCAAAGGCTCCGATGTTCATTACGAAACAACCATAGGCATCGCTGTTGCTCCAATTGTTCTCCAATTGCAACAGCCATATGTCCTTTTTTTATGCGCCTCCATATATTCCTTACCCCAGAGATTCTTTTAGCAATGGGAATATTAAATTTCGATGTCATTCTTTCAAAGAATCGGGAATAATCCCATTTTACTGATTCAAACAGTTTTAATAGAACCTCCGAATCGCACTCTGAGGCAAGGTTGAAGTCTTCTTTTATATCATTGTATTCTTCTGATATATTCCCATTATGAATGAGTCCAATAAGCCTATCATCGCTGACAAAGGGGTGATTGTTGACATTTTGAGCAGGCTTTCCCACTCCTGGCGTAGCTGCTCTGCAATGAGTTAGCAACATGTCCAAGTTTTTATCTCTTAGATTCCCCCATAATGACTTTTTTACCATTTCGCTTGATTTAATGGGTTGTTTATAAAAAACGATATTGTTCTTTGACGTTCCCCAGAAGCCAGAAGCATCTTCGCCTCGGGTTTCTGTTCGTTCAAATAACTTGGTGATTAAATCATGGGAAAAATCGGGGTCTTTAGACTTGCCTATAACGCCTGCTATGCCACACATAAGGATAATTATAATTTATTAGTCAATTTAAATCAATAAGGCTTTACCTTTTTTGGGTTTCTTCCAAAGTCGCTCAAAGTGCTTTCTGAAGCCATCATAAAGAGTTGGGTCAATTAACTTCACCGCAGTCTCATCATTTAAACGAAGGCCAGGATGGGTAAAATTATAAGAGCCCGTCCATACTATTTTTTGATCTTGATGTTTGATTAACATGAATTTATGATGCATTCGCCCTCGCCAATTATCTTTAAACGAACCCACTATTAACTCGCCCTCACCATCCTCGTCTTCTTCATAGCGGTTACTTTCATTTAAGTGTTTGTTTTTAATGATGCAATATGGAATTTTAGCCTCTTTAAATCTTGTAATGGTATTTCTATTTTGGAACTCTTCACTCATCACAACACGAATTTTACATTTAGTCTTTTTGAGTTTTTTTAGTATTTTAGAAAAATTCACCCTAGTTAAAAAAGACATTGCTATATCAATCTCTGTGCTAGAATCTGCTGTTTTTGCAATGTGTTTTAATTGCCTTTCAACAGGACATGTTCTGCGTGGGAAAAACCACACACCATTTTCATGATTTATTGATGTGCCTGTAGAAGCCCCCTGAAAATTGCGATGTTTAATTGACCACACATTTCTCTGAATTACTCCCTTTCTAAGATCATCCCAATGTTTTACATACATGTCAAATAGCTCTTTGTCATCATATATAATCAAAAAATTATTATATTGATGATACTGTGTATAATTTATATTTGCTGTCATTTGAACTATGACATATTTTCCTATTCCTGTTAATTCAGAGAATAGAAAGAATTTATCGTGCATGTACCCTTCGGTGGCTGGTTCTTGCTTCCTAGCTAAACCCATTCTAACTTCAGGATCACTCATTCCAACACGATTATCAATTATTACATTTTGGCTACCGAATTGCTCCCTAAATCTCTTCATCGTGACTTTATGATTTTTAAGACTATAACTATCAATAATTAATTTTGTATCACATTCCTGAGCATTGTTTACAAAAATGTCTGTTATTTCAAGCGGATTGCCTGTCCGTTCGCCAAACGGCAAATTTAGATTATCACCACTATTTTCCCAATCTTCGCCTATTTCCTGGTTCCACATATAAAGTGCCCCTCGCACCAAAGAACCAGGAGTGATGCGCGAAAATAAGCTCATAAGTTCCAAAAATAAATTAAAGTCTGGAAGTGTTTCTTTTCTTTTTATATTAGGATAGGAAAAATACGGCCCTATAAACTTAGTCATAACAGGAGTATATAGAATATGAAATTGGGATTTACGGTTGGGGTGTGGGATCTCCTACACGAAGGTCATATTAATCTATTAAAGCAAGCCAGAGAGCATTGTGACTATCTTTTTGTGGGTATAATGACAGATTTTTGGGTCAGAGTACAAAAAGATCACAACCGCCCCTTTGAATCACTTGCTCAAAGATTAGTTAATTTAAGAAATACAGGACTAACGGATAAAATTGTAATTCTAGACACATTAGATATGACCCCCTACTTACAGATGATAGATGTATGGATTAAAGGGGACGATCAAAAAAACATGCTTCCAATCGAATGGGGGAATGAGGTATTTTTACCTCGCACACCCGACATCTCAACCACAGAATTAATTGAAAAAGCAAGAAAGTCTAAAGACGAATATGATGCATTTAGTGAAAGGTTGCACACCACAGACCCGTAAGTGTTCACCCTCTAAATGGCCTGTGTTTGGTGACAACCCAAAGAAGAAAATCAAGGGATTTAAAGTAATGCCTCAATGCTGTGTCCAACACTTGAGGCAAATATTACATTATCTGCATGATTTATTTGAAGAGAAAGAAATTAAATATTGGATGGATTTTGGCACCCTATTGGGCGCAGTAAGAGGCGGGAGAAACATAGAGCATGACACGGATGGGGATTTGTGTCTAATGCTGGAAGATCGGAAAAGAATTTTGCAGCTAGACCGAAGAATGGCTAACGATGGATTTTGTATGGCCTGCTACAAACCTAAAAGAAGAAATGACACCCACATTAAAATCTGCCGAAGTAAAACAAATCGTATGGTGGTAGATTTGTTTTTTTGGAATGATAAGAAGCTCACGGGCATACTGAGCAGTCCTGGCTTGAATGAGCCAAAATCATTCCCTGATTATTTTACTAAAAGATTGGTCTTAATTGATATGTTTGGGAAGCCCATGTGGGCTCCTCAAGACACCGAAAGGTTTTTGCGGTATAGATTTGGGAAAGATTGGAAAAAACCCCAAGATAAAAAGGTTCATTTCCAAGACGCAGAGAAGACCCACGCGCCCGCTTTCGCTTATGCCAAATCAAAAGGATGGCGGAAAAAGATTGAAATGACTTAATCTTTTTTCCTGATTTGGAACCGCAAAGTAGAAATATCGTATCCCCGATTAGTCAATTCATCCAATACCTCTTGTGGGAAGAGGCTCAAAACATAACGAGGATTAGCCTGCCCAGCTTCATGGTCCCAGTCAACCATGAGATCACCCTCTTTCTTACTCCAATAAACCCGAATTTTATCTTTCGGCATTCTAATCCCTCTTTCTGAGATCATCCATAACCGCCTCTAATTCTTTTGTTAATTCGGGGTCAACATCCCTCCCGATAGCATCTAACAGTAATCGTGATTCCTTAACGTATAGTCCAATAAAATTAGTATCGGCTCCCTTCATTTCAAGAAGGTTATCAATACGATCTAACAATTTTATAATTTTAGCCTCTACGCTTACTTCTGTTAAATGCGCTCGATCTGTCTCTTTACGCACTTTTCGGGAAGCCTTCATGCCCTTACTGGGGTTGGTGAGTTCATTAACCAACTCCACAACCCCAGGAGGAAATAAAGTGCTAAGGGTTTCGGGAGTGACCCAAGTATCTTCTACAACATCGTGAAGATACGCTGCTGCTACCATTTCTTCTGTGGCAAGTTTATGAACACAAGTTCTACCCGCCACTCTTGCGGGATGCGTAACATACGGCTTCCCATTATACATACGCTTTTGGTTCGCATGGGCTATCCGAGCCACATGCGCAGCACGTAAAATCAGGTTGTCTATTTCTATTGCTTTATTCAGCGACATCTTCTGCTAGTTTCCATCCTCCCTGGTTAGCAAGGAATTCTCCAAAGGTTTCAGGAGGATCATATCCACCCCGATAACCCCGAGGCAATCTAGAGTTATAGCCGTATGGACGATATTTTAATCGTTCCAACACTGCCTCTAAATCTAATTTTTCCCATTCCTTAAATCTTCCAAAGTTAGCTTTCAGTGCGGAAGTACATTCTCCTCCGGTATAATCAGTTGACCGGAATTGTGTTTGCCAAAAAGCTTTTACAAAGCCTTGAACTGTGTAGTCATTCCGGGGCACAGGCACACAAACATTGTATTGCTCGGGGAAAACATTGGGTATCGGTGGATACCAAATTTCGGTCTTTGTACTTGTGATGGGCTCTTTTGCAAAAAAGCAATAGAATCCAACACCATCCTTAGCAAATATCATGTAAGGAAATTGAAGTGTGAAAAAATTACCGCAAACATTAATGGTTCTACGGACAGGCGGATATTCTCTTATCTCGCCTTGCATTTGCAACGCTCTAGCCTCTGCAAGTCTCTTTTGTCGCTGAGTGGCTAGTTTCCGATTGGGCTTCTTCCCTTCTCTTGTAGCCAAAGTACGAAATTCACTTTGCGGCTTTATTACGATACCTTCTTTATAGGTATCAATAAACTCATGCAATGATTCTAACATCGCAAGAGTTTTCTCATATTCTGCTTGAATATCAGGGCTAGCAAAGTTCAGATTCATTCTTATCCCTTGTAATCGTAAACATAAACTGGAATGTCTTCATCACAAAGAATCTCTTGAATAAGAGGTTCAATTGACTCCCATTTTCCGCCCGCGAGACCTGTTCCTATTCGGGGCATATGGATACTGGCGTACAATTCCTTTGCTTGCACCCCTAGCTTTTTCAGGCATTCCTCTACAGCACTATACCTTATGGGGGGTCTTCCATTCCCCCCTGTGCGCATACCGTGTTGCCCCACCATGTTAGCTATGTGAATATACTTCTCAACTTGGATTATTTGGAGAGCACCCAGTCCAAAATCGTTTTTTGCCCTATTTCTATGCCATTTCCTGTATTCTGCTTCCGGTTCCGACCATCGTTTTGATATTGCCAAAACGAAGCCCTTTCCCCATCCTCCCAAATCATTACAAATGTGTGCAATAATCTTTACCCCACTTGTTTGGGGGCAAGTAGCATCCCCTTGGATGTACGTAATCTTAGTAGGCATAGTATCTCCCTCCAATAACCATTATACCACAATAATGAGCAATGTAAAAAAAATACCCCTCCTGGGCATACTACCCAAGAAGGGTATAGGTCATGCACGAAAAGCGAGGTTTTTCGTGCCTTCACAACACGTACATCAAGGAGTTATAAAGATTAATCGGACTGATTAATCAAAGATTTGCAATTGGTATTTAGGGGAGATGAATACATTATCCCCAAATTCCATACGGAACCACACATCGTAAATTCCGCAATCCAATTCTTCCGTATCAAGCTGATAATAGCCTAATGTTTGTTCTCTCAATTCAACCAATTCTTCTTCGGCAACCAATCTTAGATCAGCTTCCGCTGGCATGCAATCTCCGCATCGTTGTCTAATTGTAATCCTCAAAGGGGATGAAATTGCAACACTCTTATAATACCTGTCCAAATCAGAGGCATGAGGTACATTGGGAGTTACTTTGATTATGAGATATTGCTTCGCACCTTGTGGTATCTTATTTGGCATGAAAGAGAAGCTAAAATCATACACAAACGGTACAGGAGTGGTTATCCACAAGTCCCGAACAATCTCAAAATCTTGCTCAATAGAAGCTGTTTGACATTGGTTTTCTTCATAATCTTCAAATGACATGTACCAAATGTCAACATATTTTCCTACACAATAAAGAGTATCCTCTAATACAACATTTAAAAAATAATGGCCTTCGGCGTTACGCTGAACAGCGTCACCATCAAATTCTTCTACTTTGGTTCGCAAATCCACATCCATAGGATTTGACTCATCCAACCGCCAGATTTCCACCCTATCAATAGAATGCACATTGCTAAATTGATGATTATTCATCACTAACATTCGCAATTTAGCTTTATCACCTACATTGGGGTTTTGATAGCGTTCCTTTGTTGCCATATTATATTTACCTTTTAATTATGACTTTTTCCGTTCCTTTTCAATTGCTTTCGCCTCTTTTTCTTTTTGGTCAATGAATTCGTGGATAAAGTATTTTCGTTGGAACACTGGAATGCTCAATATTTCGTGGTATCCTCCTAGCCCTGGCATGTGGTAGGCTAGGAAGAATAGCTCTTGGAACCACGCTTTAAAAAATTGAGCACTACTTAGCTCCCAATTCACTCTTCCTGATTCGTCTTGGACCGTGGGAAGAAAAAACCCGCTTCTAATGGCAAATCAAGGCTGAATTCATTCGTGCATGCTGGGCAAAAACAATCTACATTAGTATCCACACCGAAAGGAGGCTCACTTGCTAAATTCCGCAAATAGGCAACATCTTCTACGGGCAATCTCTTTAGTAGAACTTGTAATTCATCATTATCAGTAATAGTTTCAATGTTATTCAACAGTAAAGCTGTTCTGAATGTAAGTGTATTATCTGCGGCTTGATCTCCAAATCTTCTAAGTCGCCTTTCGCGGTATTCATTTACAGCTAAATCATCTGCACCAGTAGCCAACCTATAGCTAAATTGGTATCCCGATTTGGGAAGAGTTCCACTTAATTTGGCTGTTGTGAAAGAATCTGGGCAATAATCCACATTCATATGGTCTAAATCAATAGTAGTTTGGAATTTAGTTTCACACCCAAATCTAGGACATTCAACTTCAACCTCATATTTTGTTGAATATGAGATACCCCGTAGCCAGATTAATAAATAAGTTCTATCAACTGTCAAAAGGTTATAAGTGTTACAATGTTCTTGAATACAAGCATTGAAGATCATATCCATTGCTTCATTTCTTTTAATATGTCTAGGTGTGGCTAGAATTTCTTCTTCCGCACCCGTCATAGGACGCACATGCAAAGTTCCACCCTTTAATGCCTCATCTTCATAAAATCTTCCGCGAGATGGCAAGTTAATAGGTTCATAATTTACATGTAGCCCCTCTAAGAGCTTCTGTAAGTCTGACGTGTTAGCCATTGACGCCCCTAAATTTGGAGCCGGTTTAAATTGCTGTTCTTTGGGGTTAACCGGAGCAGGCGGCGGTTCATCGGGCGTAGGGGATATGTTAGGCGGTCCAGCTTGCGGAGCCGAAGGTTTAGCTTGCTGTTGCTGCTTTTCTTTTTGTTTTTGTGCTAATACTTTCTTAAACTCTTCTGGCACATTACCTTGCACTTCAATACCACCGTCTGACATAAGCGGTCCTTTTACCGGACCCTTTGGGGGTTTAAATTCTGATTGTCGATATGTTTCATCTGGCATAAAATTATCTCCTAAATTGATGACGCCTTATTTTAATATTAGTATGTTGGGTTTAAATATAACAAATATTGAGGAGCTAATCTTTCATGATCAAAAAGTCCGTACTTTGCTCCCCGAGTTCCAAAATCTCTTTCAGCAATGGCAATTTGCTAAAATACACGATCTTAGATCAGTTCGGCAGCAATGTGTGCTCAGCTTTTTAAATTCTGCTAATGACAATCACATGGCTGTTCTTAAGGGGTATTTTAAATGTGAAGTTACTCTAACTAAAATTAACAATCAAATAGTAAAGAATGAAACAATCCCAATTTCTGATTTAGAAAATGTGCTGCGTGATATGGAAGGGGAGTATCAAGACTTTGCAGCATACAGAGACAAGGATCAGATTTATATATCCTTTTGGAGATGAAAATGACAGATATTTTATTATTCGCGTTTGCGGTAATCGGACTTACACATATTATTGTGGACAGCAGAATATTTGAATCTCCAAGAGAATGGATTAAAAGCCGAGATGCATGGATATTTAAAAAAGCAACAGAAGCCATAGAATGCTACCAATGTAGTGGTTTTTGGTGCGGTCTTTTTTGTGGACTTATTTTTGTATCGCCCGCCTCTATATTTGTAAGCATACTATGGGTGTTCTTATCAGGCTGTGCGGGCAGTTTTTTAGCACAATGGGGTGCTAACTATCTGCAATATCTAGAATCTCAAATATCTATTGATCTTAATATGGAAGAAGACGATGAGCATTAAAACATACTTGCTTTACTGTGAAATATGTGGGTACAAGAGAATCACTGATGGTTCTGATGCTACTGATTTAGTGGAAGTAAAAACGAGCCCATTATTCACAGGGGCTCCTAAACTTGATTCTATTACCAAAAAAGTCTTCGTTCCCAAAGCCAAACCCCAAAGAAAAAGATTCAAGTGCCCCAAGTGTGGTCGTATTGTTTTCCCACGACAAATTAATAAAACCTTACCCGTATCAGAGGAATTAGATGAAGAAAGTAACGCTCTTGGAGATCAAGGAGGCGATGAGGGACAGTCGCTTTCGGAAGAGTCTTCCGCCTGAATTACAAGATGATGTAAAAAAATATCTCAAGAATCCCAAATGTAAATGCAATCTACCAATATATCTGCGGGTTATGAAAGAGTGTAGAAAGCAAATTAAAGCATATTTTCCGGGGCGGGCAATTGAAAACCCAGATGAAGAAATAAACAAAATGGCCCAGAACAATTGGACTGTAATCAATTGCAAAATACAAGACTTACAAAAACGGTTAAAGCAATTACCTAGCGGGCGCAAGCAAATTGCCATTACTAGATATGAAGATGAAGTTACTGTAATAGTTAATGAACTTGATATTTCGTTCTAATTATTTTCATTATTTTCATATCTTTTTATAAATTGGCAATTCATGCAGAGAATTTGAAACCCAGGTGGAAAATTATTTCTTTTTATCCATCTATAAATTTCATCCCCTTTCATTCGTTCGCCTTTTTTATTTTTATGTTTACAACCATCTCCTTCAATGTGGTCAATGCTAAGAGCCCTTATATCAGAATAATTGCATTTTACACACTGCATTGATCCATTTGAATAATAAGAAAAAACAGACAACTTGTTTTTCATTTTAGAGCGATAAATTGCACTTTGCATATACTCTGGGTTGTTTTGACGGCGACGTGCAGAATTTTTCCTTTCATATTCTTTTTTGCACATAACACAATATCGTGTATTTTTATATCTGTTTTTATCAATTAAAACCTTATTACATAAACAACATTTATTTTTACAATCATTACACAACGCATGTTTATTGCGTCCTGTTATCCCACTTAGAGATTGACCACATATGGTACACTTTTTGCGATTGTTAATTGTTTTTTCGAGATCTTTAGTCTCATAAAGATGTGGCCTTCCAATAATTCTAGAAAGAATACCTTTTTTAACCCAAGACTCAATTGTTGCTCTAGATATATTGTATTTTTGAGACGCTTGTTTAGCTGTAATCTTCATATATTTAAACAAACAATTTACCATCAACGAATTAGATGCTGCTTACTAACAATGCCCATGTGACGGGTATTATTGATGATTTCCTCACAGCTTGCTCTCATTTTTGCTGGATATGCCTTATATTTGTTAATTTCCATCGGCCAATCATCTGATTGTAGTCTATTTTGCCCTAAGATTAAGGCATTTTCATAAAATGATGCCGCCTTTTTGTATTTCTTGAGTAGGTGGTAATATACGTCACCAAGAAGACACCAAAACTCAGCCATTAAAGGCTTTACACTCAAACAAGACAGTAGATTCTTAATTGCTCGCTCTGCATCTTTTTTAACATAACAATGAACCATAGCGCAATAATACCTTGTCATTGTGACTGGCATTTGTTTTTCTTTATCTCTAAACAAATACTGCTCTGCGGCACTTAAAAATTCATTGTGTTTCTTCTGCGATAAAAGTACGCACGCCTCATAATAATAGGGCTCTGGCGATGTTGGGAATTGTGCTTTCCATTCTTTGATATACTCTAGAGCATCAGGATCAGTGGATGTAGTGGCGTATATGATGACATTTAAATCTTTAGCTTCGTTGTCAATAAGGCATTCAAAAATAGGATTGGAGAACTTTAATTCTCGCTCTATGTGCCACAATCTTATCTGTTTGGTAATAATATCACCCTGAAATATAGGGAGGCGGTAAGATTCGGGAGTCCCGTTTATCGCCTCTAATACATCTTGTGCTCCATAGGCAAGTGTTTCTCCTGAATTTAAGTACATTTGCCACTTTGCTTGTGTTATTAGCCCATTGCGAAACTCGCTTCTATCTCTATATTCACGCTCTGCGATATTACCAACGACTACCTCAACTCGCTCATCTGACTCCAATGATTTAAGCGAATCCAGGGTCTTTTGAGAGTCGTCTTTACAATTGCTTATTATTTGGATTGTTAGATTTTTCATTTATAATCTCTATTAATTTTACCAAAGCCTGGGCTTCATTGTCCATTTGGACAGATTGGTAATGTGACGCGAGACTTTTATAGGGGTTAGGATTAAGCGGGTTTTCCAATATTTCTAAAAAAGTTTTATAAAGGTCCATAAAATTAATGGAGTAAAACAGTATATAATATATAAATAGCCCTTTTTGTATCTTAATCGGAGGATTATGGCAGCTAACGAATACTTGAACAATAAGTTCTTTGAAAGTGTGATTGTTAAATTTCAAACTTCAAAGCGTGAAAAAACAATGCGAGAGTTTATTTTAGAAGATTTGAAAGAAGCGCAAGAAAGGCGAATGAAACGGAATAGAAATAAAAAAAGAGGCGACCAACTAAGAGAATTGCTTGAAAGAAATGATGAAAGATACAAAGAGGTGTGTGAAAAATTCCACGAATCACAAGACGACTTGGCAATACTTTTTTATACGCTAAGTGAAAAAATAGTCCAATATGCTAAGTTCCAATTTATAGATGAAGACGACGCTGTGCAAGAGGGGGTTGTGATTTGTTTTGAAAAGGTGGATAGATTTGATCCTGAATATGTTGGCAAGAATGGGCAGAAAGCCAAAGCCTTTAACTATATGACAACCTGTATTTTAAATCACTTTCGGCAACTATATCGCACTGCTAGAAACTACCAGGAACTAAAGAGAAAATATCTCGATTACCTACAAACTGAATTAGAAAAGATTGTTATACATAATGGAAAAATCAACCCAAATACTACAAAAACAATACCTGTAGAGAATAGTAGATCAAGATACGAATGACTTGCGCCATCTGTTTATATTGTGTATAATAACCCCGGAGAGGTAATTTAATTATATGTTTATTACAAGAAACAGCTTAAATGATATTGAGGAGCGAGAGTTAATTCAAAAATTAATTGATAATGGATTCGGTGATATGGTCCTGGCTCTTTTGGAAAATGAAAATAAAGTCTATACCAAAAAAGGAAGACTCAATAAAAGCGGGGCATGTAGAGTGTTGGGGTGGAAAACCAAAGAGCTTGAAGATAAATTAGAAGAATGCCGAAAACTACTTAAAGAAGATGTAGAATAAACGAGGCGGGGTATTAGCTATAATCGGCTGATCCACCGATCATGGTGTATGCTCGATCAAACCTTAAAGTAACTTGGCAAGTTACCACTTCGGAATTGCCCATATCTAATTCCCCCCAATCTGTTGTCAAAGGCCAACAGTTTTCTAATCTCCACCTTTCAATTACATCCCCACATCCACTTAAAATGCTTAAGTTGCCTTGACGTTTAAAACTATCGGCTCCGCCTGCCCGCGAAGCTCCACCGGAAACAATTGGCCTAAATTGCATACCGCCACCGGCATTGAGATCATAGACTTCACGAATCCATTGGAATACAGGGTGGTTACCACTGCGGAAGCAGTAGTCATAGAGTGTTAGCTGAAGAGGTTTCCAATCGGGCTTTCCTGGGAAATAGACATTTTCTACAGCATGTTGAGCTTCAATTTCTTTCCATGTTAATTGTGGTCGGCCTCCTTTTTGTGGAGGTAAGACATCAACTCCATTATCATAATCATCTATGATACTATCGATAGAGAATGTCCATCGAAATTTCCGTTTGAAGGTTACATCAATTAGACCGCCAATTCCCATCTGCATCGCACATACTCCTAAATATAAACAAATGGACTCCCGCTTTAAACGAGAGCCCTTTTGTTTATTTTAATTCTTGTTAGCATTAGCTTCCAAGTAGTGCTTGACCGAAGGACGTTACACCCCCACCACAGGCCGTGCAGCCACATGGTCCGAATGTACCTTCGCAAGACGTATATTGAACATCAGAATATCTAAGTGTTAATTCCACTGTAGCTTCTTCTGAACTCGCATAGTCAAGGTCTCCAAAGTTGATAGCTTGCGGCCATGCATCCCACAATCGCCATGTTTCCATCGCTACGCCGCAACCATCATACATTTTAAGGGTTGCTTGTCCCGCATAGTCTTGGACGGCTGCCCCCATGTTAAGTTGGCCTCGGATACCACCACCCTCTAGTCGGAAGTCATATACGGATGATAACCACGAATATAGTGCCATAATGCCGGGCTGTGATCCACTACCCGCAGCATTTACCACGTCGTAATACTGTACCGTAATTTGTTCCCAGGAGGCTTTACCGGGTATCCACGTTTTGGCGTTTTTAACATTTATTTCGGTTTCTTCAATCGAAATATTAGGACGAGCAGCAATCTTGACGAAATGTTCAGGAATTGAATCTCCGCAGAAATCAACTCTAAAACCCCATCTAAACTTTCTCTTAAAGATTACATTGGGTTGTCCCAAGTCACCTAAACCCATTTCAGCCATATCATACCTCTCTAATTTTTAGAAGTTTTCTGAAGTCTCTTCAAAGCTATCAGCTTGGTTGTGAATAGAGAATTCAATAAAGATGAATTCCACAGCCTTGGTTGGCTTAACACCAATTCGTGCCCTGAATTCATTTCTGTCGATTACTTCGGGCGTATTCAACTCTTCGTCAGCCTTAATTCTGTAATCGGTTAATCCTCGCCCCACTTTAATCTCTTCCAGAACGCCAGTTGCTATATTAATAAATCTTTCACGGAAAATCTCGTCGTGAGGATTGAATAGCAATCTACGGGCCTTCTTTCTAATCATCTTAGCTGCAACAAAGAGCATTCTACGAACATTAACACGGTCCAATGCTGTGGGTCTGCGTTGCAACGTCTTTTGACCCCAAACTACGAAACCGTCAATATCAGCGAACTGAACAATCGGGTTAATTGCATTTCGATACCCATACATCAAGTCTCTTTCAACAAGAGTCGGGCGGCTAAATACATCGGTGACAGCCGGTACTTGCCCTCTGTCTGCCCCAGCGGGAGCCCACCAAGGATACGCCAGAAGGTCGTTTCGGGCATACACAGCCATTACGGAGCCAGAAGGAGGAGCCCATACGTCAATTCCATTCCAAGAGTCACGAATCTTAACCCACGGCCAATATAGAGCCGCAAAGTCCGTATCAAACTTGGTAGAGTTCAACGGATGAACACCATTTTGCCAGTGAACAATCTCGGTCACAGTTAATCCGAATGGAGGATCAACAATACACATTGAGTCCATGCGGTGGTTCTGGCAAACATCAATCATTGCAAGAATGACAGATGTAGAAGAGTGACCAGGAACAGCTAGTAAGTCAATATCAATTTGTTCAGGTTCGGATAGAGAATACACACCGCTCATTTCGGTACTGTTACCAATCAAGAGAGCGTCTTGGTCATCGGGATCAGCCGGAATTCCGTCTGCTCCACCAACCAAAGTGTATGTTCCATCTGCGGGCGATGCTGGGTTGCTTGTTACATCTTCGCACTTCACCCAATCAGAAACCACATTCAAAAAGACTTCAACATAATAACTGCTCGTTTCGTCTTTATTTAAGTTACCCCAAGTTTCCATTTGGACGCTATTATTATAAACATCCATCGTGAAAGTACCTTGGTGGGTATCATTTGTAATAACAACTTGAGTATCATTACCATCAATGCCAGGGCTATCGGCGGTAATTGTCATTGTCGTTGTTGCAGAAGCATTTTCAGAACCATTTACAATACCTGCGACATATACATCTGCATCGCCTGTATCACGTTCTGGGCTTGCTCCGGTATAGGTCAAGTTTTGGAAGCCAAACACTGTATCGGCGGTACTATCCGCTTTTACAAGGATTTTAGCATCTTGACCGAAGTGATTTGTAATAAGTGTTACACTTAAAGCCGCAACTTCTGTTGCATAATCTGGATCTGTTGGACCCACACCACCACCAACGGCTTGGAAGCCGCCCGGTAGAGAAGCAATCTGCGTATTAATCGCAGCCACGGCCTGAGCCGTTGAGACAGTTGCATCACCTTCTAAAGCAGCCAAATCAATCACTTGGACAACATTATCAATTAAAACGTTGTCAGTGCCATCAATGACCACCTGTAAATTCATATCGCTTAACTCACCGAAATTGAAGTTACCATCAACGGAAGCGGACCCTGATGTGGGGTAAGCTAAATTGGAACCAGGAGCGACAGCGCGTGTCATATCTGTTCCCAATCCTGTTACGTTTGTCCCTCCACCAGCTACGACAGTACCGCCGTAAATGGAGTCCGAAACGGAAACTAATTCGATGCTAGCGTCTGGACCATATGAGAAAACTGACATAATGCCAATTTCATCATCGTCCGTGCAATAGAACTGAATGCCGTCATCGGCATAAGTTAATTGCAAGTTCAAGTCTTCAACTAATTGCTCACATGTGTAAGCGGTATTGGTAAGAGGTGCCGGTCTATTGGCGTTCGCTAAAACAACCAATGTTTTACTGGCGATATTACCATTTAGTCTCCAACGGAAAAACGAATCACTGCTAAAACTATAACCACCAGCAATAACAATCCCATTAGCATCTTGAGTCGCATTATCGGGAGTATCGGAAGCGAATAATACCACACCACCAGCAGAAGGTACATCTACCTCTGCAATTTGTGCTGCTTCATGTTCAACAGGTTCCGACACGCCTACACGAACGATATAACAGTCACTTGCAATACGCATGTACTGTTGTGCGGCGTAAATTAAATATGGATCACCAACGTCAGGATGCGGGTATCCAAAAATGTCATTTAGCTCTCTTTGATTTCTAACTAATGTTGGAACTCCAATTGGCCCTTTACTTGCAAATCCGACCATTCCAGCTTTATGATAACTTCTTTCAGATTCATAAAAGCTTAAGTCCTTTTCTGCAATTCGGACACTTGGACTTATTGTATTAGATGGTGGAAACCCCTTAAGAATTGCCATATCTTAATCTCCCTTATCTAACCTATTGGGTACGTATTGTGTAGAAATTAAACCTTGTTTTTCTGCACGCTCTATATATTCAGTTGCTCTTTCATCTTCTAATAAATAAATATTTTTTCCCGAGCCAAGACCCGGAATATTTAAACACGTTAAGGCTCTAGGTGCTCTTCTTGATCTAATAACAAGCTGCACTGGACCCCTCTGTTTGTTCTGTATTCTTATCATTCTAGTTCTTTTACCGCCGTTTCAAGTTTCGCTAGAACATCCGTCATTTCTTCATCTGATGTTCCTGCTACTATTTCCTCTTTTATACGAAGAACCGCTTTATCCCTTCTAATTGGTTGGGGTATATAACTCTTCGCTGTCATATTAAATTGGAACTTCACTACTCTAATAGCCTGATCCCCAGGTTTAACATCAATATTGTTTCCCGTAGAATCCAGTTCCACTATGGTTTCCCAATGCACTCCTCTTACGTTTATGTATGCAACCGGGTTAAATTTTGTAAATATTTGTTCGGCTATCTGGTTCATGTCTTCAAGGTACAAAGTCCAGGCATACAAAGTATAAGAAATATCCACAGGTATGCCCCTTGTAATGCCAAAAACCGTATCTCTATTGTACTTTTCGGAGATGGTAAATCCGGGGCGTCCGTCTAATAATCGCCCCAAATATCTCGCCTCGCTGTAAGTGTATCTTTCCTGGTTAAATTGAATGTCTGTTGAGTGAACGGCCAGCATGGGAAGCCTAATGCGATCCACTACTAAGGTCTTATCTTTACGAACATTATCTTGAAGAACCGCAGCCACAGCCTTTTCCTGTGTCGCCCAAATTATAGGCACATGATGTGCCTTCCCATTTTCGTCAATAACCACAAGATCTCTAAAAAGATCCATTATCGCCTCATCGGCCCCTCGCAAAGCTTTTGAATAACGATAAATTGTGTTATAACTAGGCTGTTCTACATCATTAATAATATGACCCGACATCATCGGATCACAGTCACCCCTTGCTCCCAAGCCAGTCTTTTGATTGCTGTCACTCTCTTGAATCCAATCCTTAAATTCATCCTCAATCCTACGAAATGAGGGCTCTCCGGTGTCGTGACATTGACCTGGAACGGGATCTAGATTAGGCTTATCATTAAGAGGGCTTTTTACATCACAAGGACGCAATGTTGGTTCTCTATTAATGGGATTTTGATGTTGCTCCATAAATCGCTTTCTTTTATATTATATAGCTTAATAGGCTGTTATTTAAATGAGAATGAAAGAAAAGATAATAATTAAGTGTAATTTGTGCCCCGGCGATTTGTGTACTTTAACAGCCGCCATCTACTCATTGCATGTCAAATATAAAAATCAATATGTAACCGATGTGAGAACGCATTGGCCTTCTATTTTTAATAACAACCCCCACATAACACCTCTCCAAGATAAAGAGGCGAGATCAATTGAGGCTCACTACACCGACTTAATCGATGCCTCTAATACTGTGCCCGTGCCGTTCTTATTAGGCTACACCCAAAATTTAAGCCAACAGCTAGGTATTCGGCTTACGCTGGTAACCAATAAGCCCCAATTGTATTTGAATAGCGAAGAAGAAAAAATTAAGTTGTTTTCTGAACCCTTTTTATTAATCAATGCTGGCACAAAGAGAGATGTAACTTGCAAACAGTGGCCTGTAGAATACTACCAAGCCGTAGTAGACCAATTAAAAGATAAAATAAAATTTATACAAGTGGGCAATCCCAATGATAATCATGTGGCATTAAAAGGAGTTATCAATTGGGTGGGAAGAACGCCTGCCCGGAAATTAATCATCCTAGCTAGCCAATCGATGGGAGGTATTGGTCCCGTCACATGGCTTCAACATCTTTGTGCTGCTTTTGAAAAACCTTATTTCTGCCTTCTAGGAGGAAGAGAGGGGGTGTCTTGGGTTCAATATCCATTTCAACAGACCTTTCACGTTATGGGGCAACTGGATTGTTGTAGCCACGGCGGTTGCTGGAACGCTAGAGTGGTGCCACTTTCTAAGAATGAAGAGAATCTATGTGAATGCCCTCAAACTAATTTTAAGATTCCAGCACCCCGTTGTATGACTATGATAAAACCTGAACAAGTGATAATGTCACTACACACATATTTGGATGCCCTACGAGGCTAAATGTTCCCAATATGTTTGTTGGGCTTTTTGTGTAATTCTAATTAATTTCCTATCAAAACAATTTATCCAATCTCCAAATGTGCCCTTTCTTAATGCCCTTGGATTTCCCTGATTGCGGAACATCTTTTCATTTACCACTTTTACTAAAATATCCAAAGATTTGCATTCAACCCCTAAGAAATCAACAATCTTCCTAATTTCTGCTGTTGTGTTGTACTTCATCCACTCATAACTTGTCCAAATATAAGGCATCTCATTAGCTCTTTTGCGTCTTGTTGAATAGCCCCGCTCCATTCGTTTGATTTGTCTAGCTAAATCAACCTCAGCAAATTCGGTATAAAGATCTTTTATGGTTTTAGCCAAATTCGGCTTGCCACGCTTCCATCGCTTCGGCCACACAGATTGTTTTAAATCGAAACGAGCCATTCTAAAATGGGCAATGGATGTGAGAATATCCCTTGGATTTCTGACTACTGTTATAATCTTGTAATCATGTGGTTTTAATTTATCTAAAACATCCGTATGAATAAAATGATGTTGTTTTTGTATCCGCCCTGCATCTATATTCTTTCTAACAGCCTTTATTTGATCTTCGCCAAACACCTCTCCATCCACCACAGAAGCCACCTCACTACCTAAGACGGTTTGTAGAATTTCCCCCATCCAAGTGCTTCCTGTCCGCATTTCAGATAAAATTATAACTTTATTCATTTAAATATCCCTTCATGAGTTTTCCAATATTCTCCCATGAAAATCTTTGTAAGTCTTTTACTGCCTGCTTGCCCCTGCCCTTGGCTTCTTCTTGGTGTTCATAAACCCATCGCATTGTGGCTTTCAAGTGATCTATCTCAACCTCAGCCCAAGATTGTGTTTCATCATACCATTTAAATTGAGGCATCCCTGAAACTGGAACTAATGTATAATCCAATAGAAAACTATTTTTTCTTGTCATATACTCTAGATTTCCCCCGAAATTCGTAGCTATCGCAGGGTTGCCAAAAGACATAGCCTCAAAAATTGGAATTCCCCAACCTTCACTTCGATGAGGCATCACATAGCAATCGCACGCTGTGTGAATTCCATCAATTTGTGTGTTGGAAAGATTCTTTACAATTAAACTTACGGGAGCACGGGGTTTCTTAAATTTGGAGGCAATTTCAGCAATCTTATCAGTAATTGCCTTATATTGATCCTTATGACGAAAAATGTGTGCTTTCATAACCAAGCATACATTGTCGTTTGTATTAAACTCGCTAAAATATGCATGAAGCAATGCTTCTGCGTTTTTGCGAGCACACCAATCAAAAATGCAATAAAATTTATATTTACCTTTTGTACTTTCATCACACAAATCGTCTAAGTCATCTTCATAGAATTCCACCTTCCTATCGCACATTGGAAAAGAATGTGGAGTCACTCTAATTTTTACATTAACACCCGATTTTTTGAAGACTTGCGCATTCCACTGAGTCGCTGTCCATATCTCATCCATTTGGTTGCAGTGATCTACCAATTCATGAGGAAGCTTGGTTGTTTCCCATATGGTTAAACCTATATTTTTAACACCTTCCTCTTTATGTTCATCAAAGAAATGAGGCAATGTGTGAATTATCTTAGTTTTGTAGGGATATCTTTTCTCAATTAAGGGGTAAATTCTATCTGCATAGTCCCCTAAATCAGTTGTACCATGAAAAACAATTGATTGAATGGGGACTTCTACCCCTGCTACTGTCATAGCTGTAATATAATTTCTAGCTGCTGCCGCATAACCATTTGCATCTAAAACCGTTCCACAGTATTTTACAGAATGTTCTTTTGCTTGCCATTTTGATTTTAAATCTTTGATGTAAGAAAAACATTTATCTTCGTACTTAAACCCAGGAATGTGTACATTATTAGACAAGTTCCATTTTGCAAGAAATGTCTTATGCTGGAAGACTACCCTTCCTTGAAAGTCATGCTGAAGCATTGCATGACCTTTTCCAAATGAACCAATTAGTTTAGTTGCTTTTGAAGGCATAGCAAATGGAGCATTTAATTTACGCCATGCCATATGGAAGGTGTCTTTATCCCCATTGATGTAACCATAATAAAATGAAGAATATAGGTTATACCAGTTGGTCAGCATAAGTGGCTTCCAACTTTTTTTCTTATTTAAAACAATTTGACCACTTTCAAATTCAGGTTCATTACGATATGGAATATTGCCCGCTACCTTCCATATTGGGTGATCTTTCGGCAGCCTAGTTATGTCCGGCCAAAAAACAGCACCATGTTCTTTATATTGGGGCGTTTCAAATAAAAACGTTGGGTCCACTACGGGAACATTATCTGCATCAATGAAAATTACTTCTTTAAACGGACAGTGAGTAATTGCAAATGGCTTTACTTCATAGCCATTTAATCTTGGATGGGGAAAATTCTTGCGAACTTTATAAGCATCTACACATTCTACATTTAGAGGTTCAACTAATTTAGCCCATCTTTCGTCATATTCTGCAACTCCCAAATACCATACTTGAATAGGAAGCTCACACCCTAAGTGTCTTAACTGTTGAATTAAAACCCAAGCATTTGTATTATAGCACAATCCTCCCGCACATGTTACAATGCCCCGCCCCTTATATTTGTCTGGATAGGGGGGCATGTTTTTTATGAAATCATTTACAATTGTTGGTGCTGTATTTTCAGTTAAAATCTTCATTAACTAAAATCCGGTTGAATATCAGAGGGCATAGTTGTAAAAACGTATCCCCACCCTTTCGGCTCCTTTTTTGTAACTTTCCACCACCGCTTTTCCTTGGTCTGAGGATAAACAATAGATCCTGCCTCAATTGTCTTAATATCACTCCAAAAAATCAAAGAAAAATCATTTTGATTTATAATAATACCCTCAAACAGAAATTTTGCTCCATATTGTTGAGATTTACGAACCTCATTATAAAGCTCATCATGGTGCTCTATTGTTACTAGAGGGAGGCAGTGAATTTTTATTTTGTTTTCTAATTGAAATGTTTTTTGGGGTTCATAAGGTTTAGGTGGTTCCGGTTCTGGTTCCGGTTCCGGTTCTGGCGGTTCCAATTCGATAGGTTCTTCTAAAGATACATCTGATTTGACATTAAAATCGCTTTGATCGGTAACCACATCGCCTTCATCTTGGCGTGTTTCATTGTCCCACTCACAATTATGCAGAACAAACTCTTCTTCTTCCTCCCAATTTTTCTGCTTTTTCATAAGGGGGTTCGGACCACGCAATCTGAACACTGTACCATCTTTATTTTTTATAGACATCTTACTTCTATATAAGAGTGTAATTTTCACAAATGGTGGTAGAAATGGCTGATTATGTAATCCCAGATGAAGGTGAAGTGGAACTTCTTGAGTATATGGTTAACAAGACGGCAACTGGCGACCTAATATTAAAACTATTTACCAATGATATCACTGCTGACGGGGACACAGCCTACGCAGATATGACAGAATCCACTGTCGGAGATTATGCCCCAATCACACTTACAGGAGCTAGCTGGACAGTCGCCACAGCCGCAGGGGTTACAACGGCCCAATATGCTGAACAGACTTTTAGCTTTACAACCTCTGAAACAGTATATGGATATTACGTAGTTAATAATGCTGATGATACCCTGCTTTGGGTTCATAGAGCCAGCTTTGCCCCCGCCGCCATTCCCCCAGTGGGAGGAGTATTTACTGTAGTTCCCAAATTAAGGATCACAAGTTGTGATACTTAACCATAAATAGTTTTATGGCAATCTATAATCCAGATGGAAGCGTTTACGGACCAGTAGGAAGTATGCGGTCGTTCGATCCCGATTCGCCCGACCACGATCTCTTCAATATCTGGGATGAAGAACTAATTAAAATTAGTGGAACGCCTCTTTTTTACTATGAAGTATTCATCCAAGATCAAACTATTGATCCTATTTATTGGGAAGATCGTGGCAAAATATGGTCCACTCATCCAATTACCCTTTATGGGTACTATGAACCAATCCCCTCACAAAACTTTATGTCAAACTGGGGAGTTGATGCGCCTGATGAGATGATCTTTGAACTTAATTATAAATCAACATTACAAGCTGTAGGGCATCCACCAAAAATTGGATCAAGAGTCTACAGCCCTCACCTAAATGAAAATTGGAAACTCATCCAAAGAAATTTAGGAGAATTTAAAAAATGGGGCGTGGTAAGATTAGAATTAATATGCCAGAGATTCCAAGAATCGCTTACTACGGGCGAGGGTGAAGTTACACAAAATGAACCAGATTTCAAAATAGATGAGGTATTAGAATGAAAACAATTAATGAATGGCAAATAAGTCAGACAGAATATGAAGATCAAGAAGAGTTTATCCAGAATATGAGCGAATTGTCGGAATCGCTTAATGTAGCACTTAAATCTTATCATGGTGATAGATTTGATGCTTTCCTTGATATCATTGGTATATGCAATGAAACGGAACGAGCGATAGCCGATGTGCGACACGGGACTGTCCAAGAACGAAATCAATGGACAAATAAATTACAACAATGGAAAATAGAGCAACTAGAAAAGCTAAACCCTCCTGAAAACTCCGAATTGGCAAATTGGGCTAAACAGGTTTGTGAAATCGTTGAGCAATTCCGAAATGAACAAATGCGATATAAGGGAGAAAAATTCCCTGGTTATTCGGAAATCGTTGAGGGAATAGATAATTTGTCTTTGATATTAAATAAAATTGGATTGTCAAGCTGAAATCCCGAAGGCGGAGATACATTTTTAAACAACCTAAGAGGCACTTTGGGTTTTTCCAAAGTGCCTCTTGTATTTAAAATCAAAACTTTATTGTTGCTTCTCTTTGGTTTGTATAACTTCATTTTGGGAACCAGGAACTACCTTTACATTGTATCCAACTTTAGCTAATTCTGTTCTATAGCTGTCAACGGCTCTGAGAAATCCCATTTCCCACAAATCAGCCACAAGACCAGCAAAGTTTTCTAAGTCTTTCTCTGTTTGGATGGCGGTAGCCAACCTGGAAATGATATCTTCATTCTTGGGATATCTGTCTTTCAGCATCTCAAGAAGATATTTCTTAACTGCGTTTTCTCTCATGTTTGGGAACATTTTTAACTCTTTCTTCTAATCTACTTCTATAATAGTTGAGTTTCTGTTCCTCTAAATATTCTTTGAGAGACTTCTTTTTCTTCTTTTTTGCGCCAATGGGATCACCCTCAATAGAATTGCCCGTATTGCAATTCCCACCATTAGGGTCACAATCAACAGCACCCCAGAAATTAGCTGTCCTTTGCACCTTATTGACTTCACCTTTATCATATGGTGGATAGCCCGCTACGACAGCCGCCTCACCCTGTAGTGTGCCAACCTCTTGTTTCCATTTTAAATAATCCTCAATCCACTTCATCATGCTTTGAACTTTAGCTTTAACTTGAGGATCAGGGTGTTGAGACAACATTTGTCCAGCCTGCCTTAAGTTGGTTATATTTTCAGGGTTAGCAAGGAACTGTGCAACCTTGGGCACAGGTGTCTTTGTGTCTTTTACAAATGCGGCATATATTCTTTCTAATGATTTATATTTTTGATCTAACGCTGTGGGTGCCGATGTGGTTGGGCCGGGGGCTGCTGTTTTTCTAAGTGCTGCTAGTCTCTTTTCAACTTGAGGCCAATATTGGTTAAAAATAGCATCATGAACATTGTCATTGAAATACTTTTTAACAACTTGTAAGGTTTGATTTAATTGATTGTCGTCTAACTTGCTCAAAGTTTCTAAGTCAATCTGTACTTCATTGCCATTAGGCAATACGATTTTCCCCTCTCCCTGTTGAGCTAATTTTTGAAGTTCAAATACAATTTCATCTTCTTCTTCAAATCCTCCGGTATCTTCCCCTGCTGATTTACCAACTTGTCCTGCTACACTCTTTGCCAGATCCTTGTCATACTCTATCCCACGGCGATCAAGCTCGTCAGGAAGGTTCGCCGCCGCGAATTCAATCGAGTCATCTGAACTGTTGCCTTTTGCCAGGTGTTGATTATAAAGAGCTTGGAAAGCTGCTTGAATATCTTCGGCCTTTTTACCAAATGCCATTTCATCTTGGGTAATTGTCATATCACCAGAAAAATCGGGGCGTTTCATGTGTAGCCAAGTGGCAATATCCACTGCGCCTACTTTTGTACGATTTGCCTCGGAACGCTGTCCCTGAGTGGCTTTATCCACTTCAGTTCCCGCTAACCCCGAGACTTTCTTTTCTGCGCCTGTGAGCGACCCCACGGTTGCACCTTCTTCTCCCGACCCTCCTGCCGAAGCGGGGGAGTCCAAAGACACACCCATTTTATTTCTTCTTCTTCGGGTGCCCATCATTCCATCTAAATCTAACTGTGCAAACCTTCTGCACATGTCTTTGGCAAACCCCTTTTGTCTCTTGTCAAGCTCTTCATCAGCCTCATTGGGGTCTCTGCTCATAACCTCTTCTTTGCCTTGTCCAACGCCCCATTTTGGGTGACACAAGTTGTAAGCTAACCAATCGGCAATTACTGCTTCTACTTGGTCGTTAGATGCTAAACAAGAGGCGATAGATGAATTTAATGGTCCTGTTCCTGCCAAGCTAGCACAGAAAGATTTCTTCCCTTTCTCAGCTTGCTTTAAGAATCTTTGATACCACTTGCCAATTGTCTCCCGCAACTCGGTAACAGACATATCAGCACAAGTGTATCGTTGTCCTTGTTGTTTCTGTGCATCCCACCCGCCGAATAGATACATCTGGCTTAATGACGGTGAATTCGCCTTATACTCATCATCCCACAGCCTCTTTGCGACGTGGGCACTTGTATATTGCGAACTTAAATAACTTTGCTGTTCAGGTGAAAGCCTATCAAATGCTTTGAGCATTGACACTCTATTGGCTTCATCATTTGGACTTTCTCTAAAGTCAAGGAATTTCAACAAATCCGCCAGAGTCTTGCTACTGCCCGATTTTGCATTTTCTTCCAACCATTCTTGCGCATCCTGCAAACGAGCACTTCCAATATTCATTTCTTTCAGCTTGTTAAGAATGTCGCCTTTGTGGAAGTCAGTTAGATAGGTCTTAGTAAGCTCTTTATCGCCTGCTCTCCCTGCATCTAAATTAAATGCCTCTTTTACTTTGGTTCTGTGGCTAGGTGGCGATTTCACCAACCTACCGTTATTAAGGACAGGCTGTTCAACCTCTTTGCTGACTGGCGTTTGTTTTCCTGTTTTATCAACAAGTGTATAATTTAGAGTTTTCTTTACCACGGGGACTACAAATGTTTCACTGCCAAATTTGACTGTGCTCATTGTAGTTGGTTGTCCATCAAATTCTTTTCGTGATTCCCCTAAAATACCTGCCTGAGTCGCCCAAAACCACAATCTTAGGGTTCTTTTAGCGGTAACCAAAGGATCTTGGGGCATAGTTTCAAATGAAGAGAAAGAATGTTGTGCTTTTAAATCTGTTCTCACATTACCCTTTTTGTCTTTAGCACGCATTGGGGCTGATACATCCCAGTCGTTATGACCGCCTGTATATTTCCCCTGGGCAATCTCGTCATGTGATAAATTTCGTAGTTGTTCAATATCAACAGGTTTTTCTAGCTGAGTTATGAGATCCATACTCTTGGGGTCAATTTGGAAAATAAGCCATTTCCCATGACCAGCGAATACTCTTACTTCTTGAACGCCGTCTGGTGTTATGCCCTGTTCTCGGGCTTCTGACGCTCGTAAAAGACCTTCACTATATCTCCATGCTATGGCTCTATTCCACTTGTCTATTGGGAAATTGTGAAGCCATTTTAAATCGTGGTCATCATACAATTTACGCAGACCCGTAATGTTCTTCTGCTGAAAGGCCATCTCAAGCTGAAGATCATATGGAGTTTCATAAAAGAAGTTTTTAAATGTTTTCATTTTTAACCCGTCCAACTACCTCATATATATAGCGACTACTACAATATATAAATATATCATGGCAAGCACAATATTATTAAGTACCCCAACAAGATCTGCTACAGGGCAAGCCTGCGCAGGTACGAGTTGCGGCGACGTAGGCCCAACAGAACCCTTACATAAAGATGAGTTAGGCCCAAGAAGGAATCGAGAAAAAGTGCGAGAGCAATTAAAAGATTTTGCCCTTCTTATGCTCGGTGCCCCCGCCGTTACCGTTGAATTAGATCAACAAAACCTAGATTTGGCTGTAGACCAAGCACTCAAGGTATTCGAAGATTACGCCCCAAGAGAGTATTTTGATTATTACGTATTCAATACCACTCCTGGGAAATCTGTTTATGAACTCCCCCCAGATGTGGGCCTAGTTCGTAATGTATTTTATAAAGAACACGGAAATTTCGCATTCCAGGCTTCGGACTTGGATGGTGCTATTCCAATTGAATATTTCTATCCCGGTGGAGCTTACGCCTCCATTCAGGGTGGTTTAATCGACCCCATTCAGCCAATTTGGGGCAGAATGGGAGAGTGGGTGCTGTACAAACAGTATGAAATGATGTACTCACGCATTAGTTCAAATATCGGTGGTTGGGAGTGGGTTAGTGGCTTGAGACATATTAAATTATATCCTACGCCCTTTAACAGCCAAAGAGTTATGGTTCATTACCTTCAAAAAATGAAGGATTGGAATGAGGTTGTAGAAGGCATGCAGGAAGGCACCCTTGCCTATGCATTAATTATGTTGGGTAGAATTCGTGGAAAATACGCTAATATCCCAGGACCAGGCGGCGGCGGAGAACTCGATGGAAGAGAAATGCTAAATGAAGGAAAAGAGGCGCTGGAAAAATGGCGTGAGAATATGATCTTCAGGTACGGAGATCTGCTCCCAATTATGCTCGATTAGAAGTCCTTTGATAGCAAGGACTTACGACAAAACGTTTATATATAATATTAGATTGAAAAATTAAAACCTCCACACTATATTACTGTGGAGGTTTTATTATGGCTTTAAAGAGAACTACTGAAGAGGCAAGAAGGTATTTTAAAAAGTTAAAATACGAGCTATTAGATGAATACACTGGCTGCATGGTTAAGATGCGATATAAATGCACCAATTGTAACCACATCTCAGCGATTAGCTGGAATAATATATCCAGGGGCAAAAGATGCCCCTATTGTGGCAAAGGGCAAAGGAAGAAAAAATACACTCTTGAAGAAGTTCAAAAGATATTTAAAGACCGTGGGTGTGAGCTTTTAGAGCAAGAATATAAGAATAATGAAACACCCATGCAGTACAAATGCAAATGCGGTAGAACAGCTAAAATATCGTTGATTGGTTTCAAGCATCAAAACCAAGATTGTTATTATTGCGGATTGGAAAAAAATAAGAAAGAAAATCATCACGGTTGGATTGCTGATCGGGAGCTTAAGAGGGAAAATGACCTTTTGCGTAAGAGATGTTATAAAGCCCTCTCCAGCACGCTAAAAGCATGCAACAGAGTAAAAGTTGGTCGTACTTCTGATATGTTGGGATACACTCCTGCCGAACTCCAAGAGCACGTTAAATCTCATCCTAACTGGGAAAATGTGAAGGATCAAGAATGGCACTTGGATCACATTTTCCCCATTAATGCTTTCTTGAAACATGGTATAAAAGATGTTAAAATAATTAATAGGCTGGACAACCTTCAGCCCCTTCCTGGTAAAGAGAATATCAGTAAGAGTGACAATTATAATGAAGAGGAGTTTTTGGAGTGGTTAGAAAAACGATAGCCGATTATCCTGAGCTAGTTTCCCAATGGCATCCTATTAAAAACGGTGATTTAAAGCCAGCAAACATAAGCCGCCGAAGCAGAAAAAAGATTTGGTGGAAATGTTATGATGGCGAATGGCCTGATGGGTCATTTGCAGATGATCATGAGTGGAAAATAAGCGCAAATAATAAATCCTCTAAATGTCCTTTTTGTAGTCGCAAAAGGGTATGTCATTCCAATTCGCTGAAAGCCACTCATCCCGAATTAATATTACAACTCCATCCTACCAAAAATGGTAACTTTGATGCTACAAGAGTGCTATCGGGCACAGCAATGAAAGTATGGTGGCAATGTGTTGATGGACACGAATGGCATGCATCCATTGCCAATCGAACTCATGCCACCAACCCACGCGGCTGTCCTCATTGCTATACTAAGACTTTTAAAAAACCCACCAAACAAGTTTTTTTAGAGTTTTATAGTACACATACTTTTGATGAGTGTTGCAAACACTTTAAAGTTAAGTCTGCCAGAATTTTTAATTGGCGAAAACAGTTTGGAATAGGAACAAAATTAGAGTTGAGAAATGAAAAATTATGTCTTACTTCCCGACAAATTCAAATTTTAGAAGGATCATTATTGGGAGATGGGAGTTTATCAGCACCAAAGAAATTTTCCCACTTTAGAGAAATGCATTGTTGGAAACAGGCAGATTATGTTGATTTCAAGGGACAAGAATTAGGGGAGTTCACCAGCAATATCAGCACCACTTGGTCACATGGTAAGAAACGAAGGTCATTGGAATCAATAGGCCATCCTCAAATAACCGCATTGGAACAACAATGGTATAAGCGAGATAGTAAGGGAAATTACATTTTAAACCACAGAGGATATAGAACTAAAATAATACCCCCTCATTTGAAATTGACCCCCCTTACAATAGCCATTTGGTATTGTGATGATGGTTGGCATTCTCCCAAAGATAGAAGTGCTCATTTGTGTACCAATGGGTTTGCTTTTGATGAAACAGAATTTCTTGTAATAAAATTGAAAGAATTTGACATATCTTGTTGGGTACAATCCAGGTTTCAGCGTAAGACTCAAAAATTTGAACCACAAATATACATAGGACCACAATCTTATAAGAGCTTCATCCAAATGATTACTCCGCATGTATCGGCCCCCTCAATGCAATATAAAGTAGATTTAAGTAATTATACGGAATCACAACACCAAGGCTACAAACCAAAGGGCTATTGGAGCGAACAGACTGTTCTAAAACACCTTATGTCGTATAAAGAGTTTCCAAGAAGAAGTCAATTAGACGGATCGTTATTGAATGCCATCAAACATTATGGAGGATTTAAATATTTTAGACATAAATTTGGAGTAATTAAAAGCGGAGGATAGTCATTACGTCAGAGCACCCAGCATATCCAATTCCGAGTCAAGGGCTAATCCATATCTTTGTCTCATTTGAGGGATAATATCTCTTATGGTGGCTTTTAAATGTTCTACATGAGCATCACTCTCACCATCTGCACCAAGCACATGTATAGCCTGTTGGAGATATTTTTTTAGTGCTGGTAGGGGTAGGCTCATCCACTTCATTTCAATGGGATATCCAAAGATGCCCTCTCTAATAACCATCCATTCTCTAAATGTTTTCATATTTTTATATATGGCACTAAATAAAGAATATGAAGACATTTGAAGATTGGATTTTTGAGCACCTATTTACCGAATCCGCTAGCACCACACGGTATAGCGTAGAGGTTAATTATCGCACCACTTCAAAAGAGGCGATGGAAGGTTTTGCAAAAATAGCTCTTGGGTACGTGAGTGCCACCCTAAAAGGTCATGATTATCACGTCAAACACGTATTTGACGAAAAGCCCCTGAGAATCTTAGTATCTAGCCGCAATTGGGATGATGGTGAATGGGCAGGCGTGTGTTCATATAATTACGAACATCGATGTTTTGTGGTTTCCAGGGGATTCTTTAATAAAGACCGCAGAACGGTATCAATTCAAAAATCAGCTAAATGCAGTGGTAATTCAGCATCAGAAGTAGCCAAAGAAATGATGAATATGATGCACAATCTGAAAGATAAGCCTGATAGGAAACAAGAGAAACTCAAGCCTGTGCCCCTGAAAAGAGGGCCAAAATAATGTATCACCGCCTCGGTAAAGATGGACGCAAATATTGGGGAAAGAGGGGTGCCGGGATTGTTTTCACAGACGGCAAACAGATTCTTCTTCTTAAGCGTGCTGAGGGTGATGAGCATGGCACTTGGGGCATCCCTGGCGGTCGTCTTGAAGAGGGCGAATTAGACATAGATGGAGCTATCAGGGAGTCCAAGGAAGAGTGTGGTAATTTTGAAGGTCAAAGAGTGGGCAAGTTTGAGGAGGTTGATGGAACTCATCGTTGGTCCACATTCATTTACCGTATTGACAAGCCTTTTAAATGTAAATTAAGCAGGGAGCATAGTGAGTGGGATTGGTTTGAATTTGACGAGCTAGAGAATCTTCCACTACACTCTAAATTTCACAAGAACTGGCCTTCTTATCTAAAGTTAGTCAAAAGGAGATTTAAAGGATTTCAAACCTTTAAGGAGTGGCTTGCTGATCGTCTTCCCACGGAGCAATCTGGTTGACTACAAACTCAATATCTTTGAGGACTTTCTTACCAACACCTTTTATTTTCCCTATTTCATCTAAAGAGGCGTAGGGTCCATTTTCAACGAGGCGTTCTGCTAGTTTGGCTCCAACACCTTGAATTTCCATCCATGATTCTTTACTGAAACTAATTGATGTTCCATTATCCTCGTTTGGCAAGACATTAAAAACTGGCAATTCTTCAGGAATGGGCTCTTTATTCCACACGGGCTCCATAGCAGCGACATATTCTGGTGGTAATTGATCCACTGGAATTGTTACAGGTTCCCCGCCATCAATTAGTGACGGTATTTCACCCGCCTCTTTTGTATAGAATTCGTGTTTCATATCGCCGGGGGATATTTCTTCATCAAAGCTCTTAACAGTATCTTCAACTTCTTTCATGAAGTCATCATCTTTTTTTTGTTCTTTTTTCCAATCATCCCAGGTCTTAAGAGCCATTATTTATCTCCTTCAGTAACACTTTAAAGTCTTCAATCATACCGAGTTTTGCACTGGGGTTTCTTAGTGCATATGCGGGATGGAATATGGGTAGAACTTTCATTTCCCCGAATTGTTGCCATATCCCTCGTATCTTACTTATAGGAGTGTCAATGCCCAATAAATTATGGGCTGCTACCGCCCCCATGCAAACGATGTATTTAGGATTGATGATTTTGAGTTGTAAATCAAAATAGGGGCGGCAATTCAACCTTTCCCCCAATTCAGGATTTCTATTTTTAGGGGGGCGGCATTTGATGGTATTTAGAATATAAACATCATCTCTATCCCATCCACAGGCAGTTTTTAATACATCATCTAGAAGTTTGCCTGCGCGGCCTACAAATGGGGTTCCCTGTAGGTCTTCATCCCGGCCTGGTGCCTCTCCGCAGAGTACGATTCCCTTATCTGGATTTCCAGTCCCGAAGACGGTGTTTGTTCTGGTGCTGGCTAATTCTTCACATTTAGTACAAGTTTCTACCTTCTTGTTTAGAAGGGCTAACATATCTTTTCTATTCATGGATATCCTGCCTCATTTCCACTCTCTAAAATTGCTTGATTAATTAATCCTCGTAATTGCGCAACTTCTTTAGGCTCCTTCGGTTCAACCACTTGCCCGGTTTGAGAACAGTGATAACCCCTTGTGCATTTACAGGGGGTGTTGGCTAGTTGTTTCAATGCGTTAAACAAATGTTCTGATAGAGACATTTTGACATTAAATGTGTTGGTAACGGTAGTTTTTTTCTTAATTTCTATCATTGATCGTCTCCCTTTTATGTGATTATATGTAATAAATACAATTAAATCAAGGAGCAAGATGAACATAATTGTCAATACAATATGCTGGAATGAAGAGAAGATGTTACCTTTCTTTTTGAAGTATTATGAGCAATTCGCCTCTGAAATCATAGTACATGACAATTATTCAACTGATGAATCGCCTCAGATTATTAAAAAGCACCCTAAAGCTAAGCTAAAGCATTTTTTCACAGGTGATAAATCTAGAGAGGATGTAGAGATTAAGGTAAAGGGACATGCTTGGAAGAAGTACCGAAGGGCTGATTGGGTTATAAATGTGGATATTGATGAGTACCTTTATCACCCTGATCTTCTGGGGTTTTTAGATAAGTGCAAAAAGAAAGGCATTACAGCCCCCACCCCAAAGGGCTATGAAATGATAAGTGATAGGTTCCCCAATTACGGCAGTCATATTTTTGAGCAAGTTCAGTGGGGAATGAGAAAGCACAAGATGGATAAGATGGCTATATTTGATCCCAGAGAAATTCAAGAAGTGAATTATGGCCCTGGATGCCACCCCCCTAGAGGCCCACAGGCGCATATGTTTCAACCCAAAGGAAACATTGTGAGTCGTCGGAACCCTGATTTTAAATTACTTCACTTCAAATTCCTCGGATTTGAATACGTTCGCCAAAGATATGAGGTATTGGGGGCTAGAAAAAGCCAAGAAGATATTGCATGTACTTACGGAATGTGTTATTTTGATAGCGCCAGGAAGCTTATGAAGCGATTTAACAAAATAAAAGCTAATTCCGTAAAGGTGGTATAGATTAACGCTGAGCAGTTAGAGTAATTCGCAATCCTTCTTCGTATGCCTCCAATTGCTTCCCTCTTGCTTTCCCCCAATCAAAGTAATTTATTTTTTCAAAGCTAAAACTGTGCAACATCATCTCAATAGCTTTGATTGAAGGGATGCCAACAAGGGCCATTCCATGTTGTGTGTTAGGCTTTAATATGCCATTTTGAGCAGCGGTGCCTTTTTCTGTTTTTAATCCAATGGATGGCTGATCGTCTCCATTTACTTGGCTGTCAATAATTATATGTTTGACTCCCGTTTTAACTATTTTTTCAAGAATGGCGTATTGACTTAATGTGTGATAAAAAACACCCAAGATAAAAGCTACATCGTATTTCCCCTCGATGGCCTCTACATCTATATTTGCTTGTTTAAATTGATATTTATTTTTGTCTATCCCGTATTGTAAGAAATTAGATTCAGCAATTTTGAGTGATGATTCTCTTGCCTCATATCCTGTTATTGATTTCGCTCCATTTTTGAGAGCGGCAAAAGACCATCGACCATCGCAAGAGCCCAAATCAATTATGCGAGCCCCTTTGATAATTTCGAGATTATTTTGAATAATTGCTTTATATCGCCATTTAAGTCTATCAGGGTGATTGGCGACCGGGCCTTTTAAAAATACAGGGTATTTATTAAAAAACATATCTTCCCTTTGTTTTCATATTATGTTATAGTATGTGTTATACTTCCGATAATTAGGAGTTAAAAATGCGAGGCGTAATATTAGCAGGCGGAAAAGGGACGCGAATGTGCCCTTCTACCAAAGTAACAAATAAACACCTTCTGCCCGTTTATTCTGAGAAGGGTGCTGTACCAATGATTTTCTATCCTATCAGAACATTGGTGCAAAGCGGTATTACTGACATCCTCATCATCTCATCAAGAGAGCATTGTGGGCATATCATCCAAAATCTAGGAGATGGATATGATTTTGGGGCAAACTTCTCCTACAAGATTCAAGATCACCAACGAGTCCAATTAGGAATTGCCAGTGCATTAAAATTAGCTGAAAATTTCGTTAATGGAGAAAACTTTTCTGTTATATTAGGTGATAATTTCTTTGAAGACACCTTTGTAGATCAAGTAGAAGAATGGAACATGGGTGGTTGTTTGCCTCCCGCCGCCGTCTTCTTAAAAGAAACAACTGAAATTGAACGATTCGGTTGTGCAACTTTAAGTGAAGATCGTGTTACTAAAATTGTAGAGAAGCCCAAAGTTCCTGAAAGCAATTGGGCCGTCACGGGACTCTATTTCTACACGCCTCAAGTATTTGAAGTGGCTGAAACTTTAAAGCCGAGTCATCGTGGAGAATTAGAAATCACAGATATTAACAATCATTATTGTCCCGATTTACTTGGTGTGAAATTAAAGGGGTTCTGGAGCGATATGGGAACCCCTAATAGCATGGCGAACACTCAAGAATTTATGCAACATCATAATTTTTGAGGCGAGCTTGTATAGACTTGTGAATTTTCTTTAATGCTTGAGTTTCTGTTTCTCTATATCTCTCAACCTCTAATACCAATTTCTTCTTTTCGGTAATATCAATTACTGCACCTTCTACGCATCTGAAGCCGGGACAATTTGGAAGACATTTACCTTGGCGTTGACATAAGCCCTTACATAT